>Ga0213823_1001319_pt1 | contig 15601 bp, 18 predicted proteins | sample MC6MC0907MG_FD_179887 | JGI IMG/M metagenome (GOLD analysis project Ga0213823, IMG submission 179887) | Enriched soil aggregate microbial communities from Iowa State University, Ames, United States - MC6-MC0907-MG | ecosystem: Environmental > Terrestrial > Soil > Unclassified | place: USA: Iowa...
CTTGGCAAGGCCGAGCACGGCGCTTGGGTTTCCGATACAATGCGTCACCGTGCCGACGACCGTGTCGGAAAGTTCAGCCGAGGTGCTACATGGATATCATCGAAACCATCAAAGAGCAGATTGCCAACAACACCATTCTGCTTTACATGAAAGGCTCGCCGAATGCCCCGCAGTGTGGCTTCTCGTCCCGTGCCTCGCAGGCCGTCATGCAGTGTGGCGAGAAGTTCGCCTACGTCGACATCCTGCAGAACCCGGAAATCCGCGCCAACCTGCCCAAGTACGCCAACTGGCCTACCTTCCCGCAGCTGTGGGTCGCCGGTGAACTGGTCGGCGGTAGCGACATCGTCCTCGAGATGTTCGAGAAGGGCGAGTTGCAGACCCTGATCAAAGAAGCCGCCGCCAAGGCCAAAGCTTCCGAAGCCTGACCTTCCGGCAGGCATAAAAAAACCCGCTCATGGCGGGTTTTTTATTGGGCGCTGATTTTACTCTTCGCCCATCTGCGACTGCAGGTAGTTCTCGATGCTGATCTTGTCGATCAGGCTCAGTTGAGTTTCCAGCCAGTCGATGTGCTCTTCCTCGGACTCGAGGATGTCTTCGAGCATGTCACGCGAGCCGAAGTCGCCGACTGTTTCGCAGTGGGCAATGGCGGCTTTCAGGTCGGCCAGGCCTTTCTGTTCGAGCTTCAGGTCGCACTCGAGCATTTCCCTGGTGTGCTCGCCGATCAGCAGCTTGCCCAGGTCCTGAACGTTAGGGATGCCCTCGAGGAAGAGAATACGCTTGATCAGTTTGTCAGCGTGTTTCATCTCATCGATGGATTCCTTGTACTCGTGCTTGCCGAGCTTGTTCAGGCCCCAATCTTCGTACATGCGCGCGTGCAGGAAGTACTGGTTGATCGCGACCAGCTCGTTTCCGAGGATCTTGTTGAGATGCTGGATGACGCTTACGTCGCCTTTCATTGCGGGTTCCTGCCCTGTAGAAGTGTGCCAATACAGAGAAGTTTGAGCCTGATACTTAGGGCTGTCAAACCTAAGTTCTTGAATAATAAGTGAAAATTAATAGGAATAAGAATGTTTGTGAACCGCGTTGGTGAGCTAACTTATTGAATTCTAGGCATAAAAAAACCGGACACGAGGTCCGGTTCTTCAAATTCGGCGTTATCAAGCGGCAGTAAATTCTACCGGATAGGGCAGGGCGGCTTGCTGGCTGACCTGAAGCTTGGTGAGCGTCTCACGCACCACCTCCTTGGCCAGGCAGGCACACTTGCCACATTGGCTAGCGACATTGGTCGCGGCTCGAACTTCCTTGTAGCTGCAGCATCCTTCATAGATCGCATCGCGGATCTGTCCGTCGGTCACGCCGACACAAAGACACACATACATAAAGTCGGACCATCGCTGGTTGAGTCGATGTGGGGAGAGTAATGGTAATGAGAATGCTTGTCAAAACACTTCGTCGGAGCCCGCGTGCTTGAGCGACCGGTGGTTGGATTCGGCCTGTCATCAGAAGCCGTGTATGATGGGCGGCCTTTGTTGGATGTCGGGCAAGCCCGCTTGGCCCGGCAAACGGTTTTTCACCCTCATCAGGAGATTACAATGAGCGTACTCGTTGGCAAACAAGCCCCCGACTTCACCGTTCCGGCTGTGCTGGGCAACGGCGAAATCGTCGACAGCTTCAACCTGGCCTCGGCCATCAAGGGCAAGTACGGCCTGGTGTTCTTCTACCCGCTGGACTTCACCTTCGTCTGCCCGTCCGAGCTGATCGCCCTGGACAACCGCATCCCGGACTTCCAGGCGCGCAACGTCGAAGTGATCGGCGTGTCGATCGACTCGCACTTCACCCACAACGCCTGGCGTAACACCCCGGTCAACAACGGCGGCATCGGCCAGGTCAAGTACACCCTGGCGGCCGACATCACCCACGAAATCTGCAAAGCCTACGACGTCGAGTCCGAAGGCGGCGTAGCCTTCCGTGGCGCCTTCCTGATCGACACCAACGGTGTGGTCCGTTCGCAAATCGTCAACGACCTGCCGCTGGGCCGTAACATGGACGAGCTGCTGCGCCTGGTCGATGCCCTGCAGTTCCACGAAGAGCACGGCGAAGTCTGCCCGGCCAACTGGAAAAAAGGCGACAAGGGCATGAACGCTTCGCCAGAAGGCGTTGCTGCTTACCTGAGCGAGAACGCTGGCAAGCTGTAATTGCCAAGCGCATAAAAAAACCGGCCTTCGTGGCCGGTTTTTTTATGCCTGGATGTCGAGGCCTCCAGTGCTTGTTCTTGCCCCATCGCCGGCAAGCCGGCTTTCACAGGCTCGAGCATTGCGCGGTACCTGTGGGAACCGGCTAGCCGGCGATGAAGGCCTCAACTCAGTCGTTGAAGTCGCGCCAGCCGCCCATTTCCTTCCAGCGGTTGACGATGCCGCAGAACAGCTCGGCCGTCTTCTCGGTGTCGTAACGCGCGGAATGCGCCTCACGGCCATCGAAGTCGATGTCGGCACTCTGGCAGGCACGCGCCAGCACGGTCTGGCCGTACGCCAGGCCAGCCAGGGTGGCGGTGTCGAAGCTGGAGAACGGGTGGAACGGGTTGCGCTTCAGATCGTTGCGGGCCACCGCGGCGTTGAGGAAGCCCAGGTCGAAGCTGCTGTTGTGGCCGACCAGGATCGCCCGCTTGCAGCCATTGGCCTTCAGTGCCTTGCGCACGCCACGGAAAATATCGGTCAGCGCGCTTTCCTCGCTCACCGCCATGCGCAGCGGGTGGTCCAGCTTGATGCCGGTGAACTCCAGTGCGGCAGCCTCGATGTTGGCGCCTTCGAATGGCTCGACACGGTAGAAGTAGGTGTGTTCAGGGAACAGAAAACCTTTTTCGTCCATGCCGATGGTCACGGCAGCGATCTCGAGCAGGGCGTCGGTGGCGCTGTTGAAACCGCCGGTCTCGACATCCACCACCACTGGCAGGTAGCCACGGAAGCGCTCGGCCATCGGGTGACGCGAGCCGCTACCGGCCTGGCCTTCCTGGTCGTCTTCGTAGAGGTCTTCGCTCACGCGTTGTCCTCCAGCAGGCGCCAGCGCAGTTTTTCACCGGCGCGCAGCGGGATCACGGTCTGCTCGCCAAACGGCAGGCTGTCCGGGGCTGTCCACTCTTCGCGCACCAGGGTGATGCTGTCGGTGTTGGCCGGCAAGCCGTAGAAGGCCGGGCCGTGCAGGCTGGCGAAACCTTCCAGCTTGTCCAGCGCATTGCGCTGTTCGAAGGCTTCGGCGTACATCTCGATGGCCGCATAAGCGGTGTAGCAACCGGCACAACCGCAGGCAGCTTCCTTGGCATGACGGGCATGGGGGGCCGAATCGGTGCCGAGGAAGAACTTCGGGTTGCCGCTGGTAGCCGCGTCCAGCAGCGCCACCTGGTGGGTGTTGCGCTTGAGGATGGGCAGGCAGTAGAAGTGTGGGCGAATGCCGCCAACCAGCATGTGGTTGCGGTTGTACAGCAGGTGCTGGGCAGTGATGGTCGCGCCGACGTTGGCCGAGGCCTCGGTGACGAACTGCGCGGCATCGGCCGTGGTGATGTGCTCGAACACCACTTTCAACGACGGGAAGCGCTCGACCAGGCGGCGCATGTGCTCGTCGATGAAGCGCTTTTCGCGGTCGAACACGTCGATCTCGCTGCGGGTCACTTCACCGTGCACCAGCAGCGGCATGCCGACTTCTGCCAGCGCCTCGATGGCCGGGAAGATGTTGTCGATGCTGGTGACGCCGGAATCGGAGTTGGTGGTCGCGCCGGCCGGGTACAGCTTGGCGGCGTAGACGATGCCGCTGGCCTTGGCCGCGCGGATGTCCTCGGGGCTGGTGCGGTCGGTGAGGTACAGCACCATCAGCGGCTCGAAGCGGCTGCCGGCCGGGCGTGCAGCAAGGATGCGCTCGCGGTAGGCCGTAGCTTCGTCGGCATTGCGTACCGGTGGAACCAGGTTAGGCATGATGATGGCACGGGCGAAGGTACGCGCCACATCGCCAACGGTGTGGGGCAGGACGGCACCATCGCGCAGATGGATGTGCCAGTCGTCGGGACGCAGGAGGGTCAGGCGATCGGACATTGGGGATTCCAGGCGGGTCGAACTCAGGGCCCAATGCTACCGGAAAACCCCGTGCCGAGCACGGCTATCAAGTTTTCCGGCATGCGTCCGATAGCCTGCCTGTAAGCCGTCAGAATTAGTGGAGCCGCCCGTGCGCCAGCGTTACCTAGCCCTGTTGACCCTGTTCGCCAGCCTGCCGGCCGGTGCATTGACCTTCCAGACCCGCATGGAGAACATCGCCTGGAAAGTCGAGGGTGACCAGTTCGAATGCCGCCTGATCCAGCCGATCGACGGTTTTGGCAGTGGCGAATTCGTGCGCAGGGCAGGTGAGCAGCCAGTGTTCCAGCTGCGTTCGACCAGCAATGTGCTGGGTGCCGGGTCTGCCACGCTGCTGGCCGCTGCCGCACCGTGGCAACCCGGGCGTGGTGACATCAACCTGGGAGCGGTGCACCTGGCGCGCAGCGGTGTCCTGTTCAGTTCGTCCCAAGGCCAGGCAAGCCGCCTGATCAATGGGTTGCTCGATGGCCGCAGTACGGTGGTGCGAAGCTATAGCGGCGAAGCGGGGCGGCCGATGGAAGTCCGTGTGCTGCCGGTGAGCTTCGCCAAGGCCTACAGTGACTATCAGGCCTGTGCCGGCAAGATGTTGGCGATGAACTACGATCAGGTTCGCCAGACTCAGGTCGGTTTCCCCGGCGGTGGGATTGATCTGGACGCTTCGGCCCGTGCGCGGCTGGATGTGATTCTCGACTATCTCAAGGCTGATCCGACGGTCAACCATATCGAGCTCAATGGTCACTCCGACAACAGTGGCAACCGCCTGACCAACCGGGATACTTCGCGGCGCCGTGCGCTGGCGGTGGCTGAATACTTCAAGGCCCACGGTATTGCTGAAGATCAGATCACCGTACGCTTCCATGGTGAGCGATATCCGCTGGTGAAGAACAACAGTGCCGCGAATCGCGCACGCAACCGGCGGGTGAATATCGAGCTGGATCGAGTGGTGCCGGTGGAGAAGCCGGCACCGGTTGCGGCGCCGGCGAGTGGGGCTGGGGCGGTTCCGGCTTCAGCACCGGCGGCACCTGGGGTCAAAGCATCCTGATTTCGGGGGGCGGGGACCGAGGGGGCACCAAGTGCATGCCTTGAGGGGTGTGGCGCCTATGAGATCGAGCGCCGCGCGGGCGGCGCTCGATCTCACAGGCGCCAACCCCCTCAAGGCATGCACCCGCTAGCCACACCTCCTGCACGGCATGCACCCGCTATCCACTCCCTCCAGCCATACACCTCCCACCCCACCAACCCCACCACCCCCGCGTCGCCCCCTCGACACTTCCTGTCGCTTTGTCGTCACAAGCTGTCGCCCCACTGTAAATTTATCCGTAACGCCGGTAGAATCGATCCCTTTCCGTACAACCCCGTGGAGTGATGGCATGGCGGACGTAAAAAAGGTCGTACTGGCGTATTCCGGCGGCCTTGATACTTCGGTGATTCTCAAGTGGCTGCAGGATACCTACGACTGCGAAGTGGTGACCTTCACCGCTGACCTGGGTCAGGGCGAAGAAGTCGAGCCGGCTCGCGCCAAAGCCCAGGCAATGGGCGTCAAAGAGATCTACATCGACGACCTGCGCGAAGAATTCGTGCGTGATTTCGTCTTCCCGATGTTCCGCGCCAACACCGTCTACGAAGGCGAGTACCTGCTGGGTACGTCCATCGCCCGCCCGCTGATCGCCAAGCGCCTGATTGAAATCGCCAACGAAACCGGCGCTGACGCCATTTCCCATGGCGCCACCGGCAAAGGCAACGACCAGGTACGTTTCGAGCTGGGTGCCTACGCGCTCAAGCCAGGCGTCAAGGTCATCGCCCCATGGCGCGAGTGGGACCTGCTGTCCCGCGAAAAGCTGATGGATTACGCCGAGAAGCACGGCATCCCGATCGAGCGTCACGGCAAGAAGAAATCGCCGTACTCGATGGACGCCAACCTGCTGCACATCTCCTATGAAGGCGGTGTCCTGGAAGATACCTGGACCGAGCACGAAGAAGACATGTGGCGCTGGAGCGTCTCGCCAGAGAACGCACCGGACCAGGCAACCTACATCGAGCTGACCTACCGCAATGGTGACATCGTCGCCATCGACGGCGTCGAGAAGAGCCCAGCCACCGTCCTTGCCGACCTGAACCGCATCGGCGGTGCCAACGGCATTGGCCGCCTGGATATCGTGGAAAACCGTTACGTCGGCATGAAGTCGCGCGGCTGCTACGAAACCCCGGGCGGCACCATCATGCTCAGGGCTCACCGCGCCATCGAATCGATCACCCTGGACCGTGAAGTCGCTCACCTGAAAGATGAGCTGATGCCCAAGTACGCCAGCCTGATCTACACCGGCTACTGGTGGAGCCCGGAGCGCTTGATGCTTCAGAAGATGATCGACGCTTCGCAGGTCAACGTGAACGGCGTTGTGCGCCTGAAGCTGTACAAAGGCAATGTCACCGTTGTCGGGCGCAAGTCGGACGACTCGCTGTTCGATGCCAACATCGCGACCTTCGAAGAAGACGGCGGCGCCTACAACCAGGCGGATGCTGCTGGCTTCATCAAGCTGAATGCACTGCGCATGCGTATTGCTGCGAACAAAGGCCGCGGGATGCTCTAAGCGCCTCAGGCTGTTGAAAGAACCCTGGCTCCGGCCGGGGTTTTTTTTGGCGCGAAAGGCCGTACATTCACTTCATCAGCTGAGCCGCACTTTCCGGTAGCTCGCTTATTGACAGGCGAAAACACTGTTGATTGTCCAAGTTGCAAAATATCCAGTTGGCGCCCACGGGTTGAGGTTCTGAAACGGCACGCAGTAGATGTTCCTGGATCAGTTTCTGTGCATCGGGGCCGGACAGCATGAGCGTCACAGGCTGTACTGCGGATGAGGATGGTTCAGGGTTTTCGTTGGGTCGATCAGACTGGGTCGTCAATGGTTGAGCATCAATTGTGGCATGTGCTGTAGCAGGCTCAGTTGAGGTACGCGCTTCTTCGGGTTTGTAGAGTGACTTGTAATTGAAGTTGAGTGTCAGGAAAAAAAGCGCGGTAAGAAAAAACGGAAACCCCACGAGAAACCAAGTGTAGAGTGCCTGACTTTTTTCGCTGAGAAATGGAAGAGTTGCCAGTGCAGAGGACTCGATGATCCCGGCGAAGATGGCGATGATCGTCAGTGGGGCTGCGGGCTGGGTTGCAGTCATGATGTGGGCCTCCTGCGGTTTTTCAATCAATACCCTAGCGAGGCGATCAACTAAATGATGGACTGTTTCCGGACGGTGAAATTGATCCCGACGTCGAGCTGCTGGATTGACCCATTTGTGGTTGGCTAAACCCGCCAATGCAACGGATTTTTCCTGTCATGCCGTTTGATATTCAGACGCTTCAAGTGAACGGAAAAATATGCATCTATGCTTGGGGGTAAATTTTATCCTGTAGGAAAATTCCGAAAGCGATGTAAGGTTGATCTATTCGTCTGTTTGCGCGGGAAATTGACACGCCATTGAACCCCCTGCTCGGTTATGGTGTCCCGACGTCAACGCAAAATAATGAATGAATGGATCTCGCATGAATAAAGTCCTTATCGTGGATGATCATCCGGTCATACGCTTGGCAGTGCGCATGCTGATGGAGCGGCATGGCTACGATGTGGTCGCGGAAACCGACAACGGCGTGGCGGCCTTGCAGCTTACCCGGGAGCACCTGCCGGATATCGTGGTGCTTGATATCGGCATTCCCAAACTTGACGGGCTCGAGGTGATTGCCCGCATGGCTTCGGCCAGCCCGTGCAGCCGTGTGCTGGTGCTTACTTCACAGTCGCCGGGGCATTTCTCGATGCGCTGCATGCAGGCGGGGGCGTCAGGTTATGTGTGCAAGCAACAGGAGCTCACCGAACTGCTCAGCGCAATCAAGGCCGTGTTGTCGGGCTACAGCTATTTCCCCAACCAGGCTTTGCACAAGTCACGCGGGCAAGTGGGGGGTGTTAGTGAGACCGAGATGGTCAGCCGCCTTTCAGCGCGGGAAATGATGGTGCTGCAGCAGCTGGCGCGCGGCAAATCCAACAAGGACATCGCCGACAGCATGTTCCTCAGCAACAAGACAGTCAGTACCTACAAGACCCGTTTGCTGCTCAAGCTCAACGCGCATTCGCTGGTGGACCTGATCGAGCTTGCTCAGCGGCATGGCCTTACCTGACAGCCGAGAAGCGCAAAGCCTCCACATGGGAGGCTTGTTTTGGTCCGGGCTACAGGTCGTAGTCGAAATCGGCGAGTTGCCGCTGCAGGCGTCGTTCTTCGAGGAGGTTGTCGATGGTCCGGCGCTTGCTCAGGTTGGTCTTGGCGGGTTCTACCTGGGGCTCGGCATCATCGTCAGTGGTGGCAAAGTCATCTTCGATCGACAGCTCGTCTTTATCGGTACTCATGAGTCGCTCCAAGCCAAAGGGCCATTGGCCGTCCTTATAACCAGAAAGCGAACATTGGTAAAAAAGATTTTTTCAATCGAAACCGCTACCTATTCACTATCGGGTCAATCGTCCGACGTTTTCAGCTTGTACTCGCACAAGTCCTCAATGCGGCAACTGCCGCAGCGGGGCTTGCGCGCCTGACACACGTAGCGCCCATGCAGGATGAGCCAGTGGTGCGCATCGAGCAGGTAATCCTTGGGCACGAACTTGAGCAATTTCTTCTCGACCTCCAAGACCGTCTTGCCAGGTGCGATACCTGTGCGATTGCTCACCCTGAAAATATGCGTATCGACTGCCATGGTGGGCTGGCGGAATGCGGTGTTGAGCACCACGTTGGCGGTCTTGCGGCCCACGCCCGGCAGCGCCTCCAGTGCTTCGCGGGTCTGCGGCACTTCACCGTCGTGGCGCTCGATCAGCAAGCGGCAAGCTTCAATGACGTTCTTCGCTTTGCTGTTATACAGCCCGATGGTCTTGATGTACTCGCTCAAACCTTCGACGCCGAGCGCGTAGATGGCTTGCGGGGTATTGGCAACCGGGAACAGGCGGGCGGTGGCCTTGTTGACGCCGACATCGGTGGACTGTGCAGAGAGGGTAACGGCGACCAGCAACTCGAAAGGGGTCGTATAAGCCAGTTCCGTTTTGGGGTCGGGGTTATCTTCGTGCAGCCTGCGAAAGATCTCCAGGCGTTTGGCGGCATTCATGGGGTCAACGCTTTCCTTGACGACGTGAGGGGGCTGGGCCCGGACGCAGGCGATTGTACAAGGCCAACAGCAAACCGAGCAGTAGTAGCGCGCCAGGCGCCAGGCTGGCGATGTGCAGGTTCAGGCCATTTTCCAGCCATTGGCGGCTGGCACCGAGCAACAGGCACAGGCCCAGCAAGCCAGCCAGATGCACACTCAGATGGCGCCAGCGGCCCTGCTCAGGCAGCAGGCGGTCCATAGCCAGGCATTGAAGGCAGATCAGTGCCGGGAAGTCGCCGAGCGCCAAGGCAAGCGGCAGCGCCCAGGCGCGCAGGGCCAGTTGCAGGCAACAGGCCAGGGCAGCCACCAGCAGCAAGCTCGCCAGCCCATACATCGCTCTGTCGAGCCTTGGCTGAAGAGGGTGCAGCATCGTCTGGTGCAGCACTGTCAGCAGCAGCATGCTGATGCCGATGACCGCTGCTTGCATGAATGTCCGGGTAGCGCCCAGCAGCGGCGCAAGGCTTGCCACCAGCAAGTAGAACCTAGTCATGTCCAGGCCCCCCGAGCAGCTGCGTGCGATGTTGATCAACATAGCGCAATGCGTCGTGCTGTGCCTCGATGACCGCGCGCGAGGTGACGGTGGCTCCCGCCAATTGATCGAAGTCGCCCTGGTCGCGCTTGAGTGCCCAGCGGGCATCAAGCCTACGGTTGGCGAACTGCGCCAGCCAATTCACCTGCGGGTCACTGATGCGCCCACCCAGGCCGGGGCTCTCCTGTTGATCGATCACTCGGGTGCCGATCAGGCGGCCATCCGCAGCGATGGCAATGCTCAGCCGTATGGGCCCGGCATAACCCTGTACCTGGCTCACCAGGATCAACGCTGTAGCCGCCGTGCCTCGGGTCGCACGATACGCGGCCAATATCCGGCTCTTCGGTGGCTGCGCCCCCGACAGCGGCAGAGGGTTGCTCAATGGGCTGTTGTCGTAGCTTTGGCCAGGCAGAACAGCGAGCAACTGGCGGGCTTGCAGTTGCTGTTCGGCATCGGCCATGGGCTTTCGGGTAAATTGCTGCCAGGCAACCGTGGCCAGCAAAGCCAGCGCCCCGACCAGCAACACCCACAATGCGCTGCGCACAGGACGGTTCATGGTGCGGCCTGCTGTTGCCGGGTGGCAAGCCGGTCGAGCGCCGGGGCTGCAAGGTTCATCAGCAGAATGGCAAACGCAGTGCCATCCGGGTAACTACCCCAGGTACGGATCACGTAGATCAGCGCGCCGGCGCCAACGCCGAACATCAACTTTGCCAAACCGGCCTTGGGGCCGGACACCGGTTCGGTGGCAATGAAAAATGCCGCCAGCATGGTCGAGCCCGAGAACAGGTGCAGCAGTGGCGAGCCGTTGGAGTCCGAGCCTGAGCCATTCCAGCCCAGCAAGCTGAACACGAACAACGCGGCCAGCAGGCCTGCCGGGGCATGCCAGCTGCAGACCTTGCGCTGTATCAGAAACACCCCGCCCAGAAGAAACGCCAGGTTCACCCATTCAATGCCGCGGCCGCCGAAATGGCCAAAGCCCGGGTGATGGGCGAACAGTTCATCGATGGTCAGGCTGAGGTTGTGGCGAAGGCCGTCGAGCACGGTCGGCCCGGCCCATGCATCGATCTGTTCGCGACTGCCAAACACCAGGTTCAAGCTGTCGAAAAAACCTGGCGACTGCGCGGGCCAATGGCTCATCTGCAGCGGGAAGCTCAGCAGCACGAAGGCATAGCCGACCATCGCCGGGTTGAACGCGTTGCGTCCCACGCCGCCGAAGGCTTGCTTACCCAGGCCAATAGCGATGGTGGCGGCAATCACCGGTAACCACCAAGGCGCCTGGGTGGGCAGGGCGAGCGCCAGCAGTACTGCGCTCACCAACGCGCTACCGTCGCTCAGTGCCGTTGCCACAGGCCGGCCTCGAAGCGTCAGGCACGCAGCTTCGCAGCAGGCTGCAGCGAGCATGCACAGCAGCAGGCTGAACAGCAGGCCCCACCCCAACAGCCAGAACGATGCCAGCAAACCAGGAAGACAGGCCAGCAGCACCAGGCCCATTGCGTCGCGCAGCAGCCGTGGGTCAGGTGTGGTCATGAGCCAGTCTCACTGCCCGAGTAAGCCGTTGAGGCCCGAGATCGCGAGGGCCATGACACCTGCGCAGAGCAAAGTGACAGGCAGGCCGCGCAATGCGTTCGGCACGTCAGGGTGTTCGCACCGCTGCATCAGGTCAGCAAAAAGCACCAGGGCCAGCCAGAAACCCATCCCGGCGACTGAGCCGTAACCCAGCGCGGCAAGCCATCCACGGTGCTCGCCGATGACCTGCAATGCAAGGCCCAGCAGCAAGGCATTGGTTGCTATCGGCCAGGCCAGGTCTGCTGTTGGCCAATCAGGCCGTAACCTTGCCAGTGTTCGCGTTACACCCCAGGCGAGCAGTGCCATCCAAGGCAGCAGCAGGAACAAGCGCAGGTTCTGCAATTGCCAAGGCACCACGAGCAGACGCTCGAGCAGTTGCCCCCCGGTGACCCCAAACACGATCGACAAGGCGCACGCCAGGCCGCACACGTGCAGGCGCAGTCGTGAGGCCGGCTGTTGTTGCAAAAGCAGATGGCTGAGCAGCGCTGCGCTGACCAGAACCAGGGCATGGTCATTCATGCCAATGACGATAGCCGGGAATCGCTGGCGATGTCCGGTAATGCGCGAGGGGATGAAAAAGCCCCGGCACTGAGGCCGGGGCGGGGGAGGTTACTTGATGCGCTGGCCAGGCTTGGCGCCGCTGTCCGGGCTGAGCAGGTAGATCTCTTCGCCGCCAGGGCCTGCCGCCATGACCATGCCTTCGGACACACCGAAGCGCATTTTGCGTGGCTTGAGGTTGGCGACCATCATGGTCAGGCGGCCTTCAAGCTTGGATGGGTCGGGGTAGGCCGACTTGATGCCCGAGAACACGTTGCGGTGTTCGTCACCGATATCCAGGGTCAGCTGCAGCAGCTTGTCGGCACCCGGCACCGCTTCGGCCTTGACGATCAGCGCTACGCGCAGGTCGACGGCGGCGAAGGTGTCGAATTCAATTTCCGCCGACAGCGGGTCCTTGGCCAGTTCGCCGTTGCCGGCGGGTGCCTGGGCCTGGCCGCCAGCTGCCAGCAAGTCTTCCTTGCTGGCGGCGATCATGGCTTCGACCTTGGCCGGTTCGATGCGGCTCATCAGTGCCTTGAACGGGTTGAGCGTGTGGTTTTCCAGGCGCGACTGGTGGTCGTTCCAGTGCAGCGGCGCGACATTGAGGAACGCCTCGGCGTCGGCGGCCAGTACCGGCAGGACCGGCTTGAGGAAAATCACCAGTTGGCGGAACAGGTTGATGCCCTGGGCGCAGATTGCCTGGACTTCGTCCTGCTTGCCTTCCTGCTTGGCCAGCGACCACGGAGCCTTGTCGGCGATCCAGGCGTTGGCACGGTCAGCCAGGGCCATGATTTCGCGCATGGCACGGCCAAAGTCACGGGCCTCGTAGGCTTCGGCGATGGACGGGGCCGCAGCGAGGAACGCTTCGCTCAGCTCTGGCGCAGCGTCGCCGGCAACCATCACGCCGTCATTGCCCTTGTGAATGAAGCCGGCGCAGCGGCTGGCGATGTTTACCACCTTGCCAACCAGATCCGAGTTGACCTTCTGCACGAAGTCTTCGAGGTTCAGGTCCAGGTCATCGACGCCACGGCCGAGCTTGGCGGCGTAGTAGTAACGCAGGTATTCAGGCTGCAGGTGGTCCAGGTAGGTGCGGGCCTTGATGAAGGTGCCGCGCGACTTGGACATCTTGGCGCCGTTGACGGTCAGGTAACCGTGCACGTTGACCGCGGTCGGCTTGCGGAACCCTGCGCCTTCGAGCATGGCTGGCCAGAACAGGGCGTGGAAGTTGACGATGTCCTTGCCGATGAAGTGGTACAGCTCGGCTTTCGAGCCTTCGTTCCAGAACGCATCGAAGTCCAGCTCAGGGCGGCGTGCGCACAGGTTCTTGAAGCTGGCCATGTAGCCGATCGGGGCATCCAGCCACACGTAGAAGTACTTGCCGGGCTCGCCCGGGATCTCGAAGCCGAAGTACGGCGCGTCACGCGAGATGTCCCATTCCTGCAGGCCGGCGTCCAGCCATTCGGCCAGCTTGTTGGCCACGGCGTCCTGCAGCGTGCCGCTGCGGGTCCACTGCTGCAGCATGGCCTGGAAGTCCGGCAGCTTGAAGAAGAAGTGCTGCGAGTCGCGCAGTACCGGCGTGGCGCCGGAGATTGCCGACTTGGGGTTCTTCAGCTCGGTCGGCGCGTAGGTGGCACCGCATTTTTCGCAGTTGTCGCCGTACTGGTCTTCGGCCGCGCACTTGGGGCAGGTGCCCTTGATGAAGCGGTCGGCCAGGAACATGCCCTTCTCAGGGTCGAAGTACTGGGTGACCGAACGGGTGGCGATGTGCCCGGCGTCGCGCAGACGCGAGTAGATCATGCCCGACAGTTCGCGGTTTTCGTCGCTGTGGGTGGAGTGGAAATTGTCGAAATCCACCAGGAAGTCGGCGAAGTCGCTGCTGTGCTCGGCCTGGACGTTGGCGATCAGCTGCTCCGGGGTGATGCCTTCCTTTTCGGCGCGCAGCATGATGGCCGAACCGTGGGCGTCGTCGGCGCAGACATAGATGCACTGGTTGCCGCGCATTTTCTGGAAGCGAACCCACATGTCCGTCTGAATGTACTCAAGCATATGGCCAAGGTGGATGGACCCATTGGCATAGGGCAGGGCGCTGGTGACGAGAATCTGGCGTGGCTCGGACATGGTGGCTCGGCTACTTATATGGCTCGGGTAAAAATGAGGGTGATCGGCCACTATAAAGGGCCGGCGAATATATTTCACCCCATGTACGCAACTGCTGACGATTGACGGGTTAGGATAGGCGTCTGTTTGACTATCCGTTTGCCAATGGGAGCCTCCATGAGTGCCGTCACCCGTGCCGCCGTCGAAGACGTGCTTCGCCAGTACACCGACCCTTATCTGAACCAGGACCCGGTCAGCGCCGGCTGCGTGCGCGCCATCGATATCCAGGGCGGGCAGGTCGCTGTGCAGTTGCAACTGGGGTATGCCGCTGGTCTGTTCAAGAACGGCTGGGCCCAGGTGTTGCAGACCGCGATCGAGAACCTCGACGGTGTCAGTTCGGCCCAGGTATCGATCGACTGCGTGGTCGCCGCGCACAAGGCCCAGGCCCAGGTGCCGGCCATGGCCAACGTCAAGAACATCGTCGCCGTGGCCTCGGGCAAGGGCGGTGTCGGCAAATCGACCACGGCCGCCAACCTGGCCTTGGCCCTGGCCCGCGAAGGGGCCCGGGTGGGCATCCTCGACGCCGATATCTACGGCCCCAGCCAGGGTGTGATGTTCGGTATCGCCGAAGGCACCCGGCCGCAGATTCGCGAGCAGAAGTGGTTCGTGCCGATCAAGGCGCATGGTGTCGAGGTCATGTCGATGGCCTTTCTCACCGATGACAACACGCCGATGGTATGGCGTGGCCCGATGGTGTCTGGTGCGCTGCTGCAATTGGTCACCCAGACGGCTTGGGACGACCTCGATTACCTGGTTATCGACATGCCGCCGGGTACCGGCGATATCCAGCTGACGCTGGCGCAGAAGGTCCCGGTGGCGGGTTCGGTGATCGTGACCACGCCGCAGGACCTGGCGCTGCTGGATGCGAAGAAAGGCGTGGAGATGTTCCGCAAGGTCAACATCCCGGTGCTGGGCGTGGTCGAGAACATGGCGGTGCACATCTGCTCCAACTGCGGCCATGCCGAGCACCTGTTCGGTGAAGGTGGCGGCGAGAAGCTGGCGAGTCAGTATGGCGTCGACTTGCTGGCATCGTTGCCGTTGTCGATGCTGATCCGCGAGCAGGCCGACAGCGGCAAGCCCACGGCGATTGCCGAGCCGGAAAGCCAGATTGCCATGGTCTATCAGGAACTGGCCCGCCAGGTGGGTGCACGGATCGTCTTGCAAGAAGCGGCGGCACCCGCGATGCCGAGCATTACCATCAGCGAAGACTGACGCATTTTGTGTGGGAGCGGCCTTGTGCCGCGAAAGGGCCGCAAAGCGGCCCCAGCACTATGTGGTTGGATCACATGGCTTGGGGGCGCTTCGCACCCCTTTCCGACCGGTCCGGCGCGCCGGCAAGGCCGCTTCTGGACAGGCATAAAAAAACCCGCCAGAAGGCGGGTTTTTTTGAAAGCTAGGAAGCTAAATCGCTTAGGCGATTTGAACTTCTTCAGCCTGCATGCCTTTCTGGCCGCGGGTAGCGACGAAAGTAACAGCCTGGCCTTCTTTCAGGGTTTTGAAGCCGTCAGCTTGGATGGCTTTGAAGTGCACGAACAG
>Ga0213823_1001323_pt1 | contig 15573 bp, 5 predicted proteins | sample MC6MC0907MG_FD_179887 | JGI IMG/M metagenome (GOLD analysis project Ga0213823, IMG submission 179887) | Enriched soil aggregate microbial communities from Iowa State University, Ames, United States - MC6-MC0907-MG | ecosystem: Environmental > Terrestrial > Soil > Unclassified | place: USA: Iowa...
TGCAGACCACCTGTCTGTTTTTTTGCAACGTATCGATTCGGGATCACGGTTTCCAGGGTGCTTTTATAACACCTGACGCAGTGGGGGTATTCCACCAATTGCTCGGGAAAAGACTGATTAGCCTCCATAAGCCGTACTGCCCGGAGCATTCGTGCAATGAGTTCTGCCTCCCTAACCAAACCCCCCGCCGAGAGGGTACGGGTCAATCGCGTGGTGTTCTTCACCTCCGCGCTGATGATCCTCGTTCTGACTGCCTTGCTGATCGCTGTACCCGATACTGCCGGCCAAGTGCTGGGCGTAGCCCAGAAGTGGCTGACGCGCACCTTCGGCTGGTACTACATGCTGGTGATCTGCGGCTACCTGCTGTTTGTGGTTTTCCTGGCGTTCTCCGATTACGGCAAGCTCAAGCTTGGCGGCAAGGACGACCAGCCCGACTTCAGCTACGGGGCCTGGGCGGGCATGTTGTTCTCCTCTGGTATCGGTATCTCGCTGCTGTACTTCGGCGCCTCCGAGCCGCTGGACCACTACTTCAACCCACCTGAAGGCACGCCCGCCAGCCTCGAGGCCGCGCGCCAGGGCCTGCAGCTGACCTTCCTGCACTGGGGCCTGCACGGCTGGGCGATCTACGCCCTGGTCGGCCTGGCCGTGGGTTACTTCGCCTACCGCCACAATCAGCCGCTGGCACTGCGCTCGGCGCTGTACCCGCTGGTGGGTGAGCGCTGGGTCAAGGGTGCTGCCGGCAACGCGGTGGACATCTTCGGCATGTTCGTCACCCTGCTGGGCCTGGTAACCAACCTGGGTATCGGCTCGATGCAGGTGTCTTCGGGCCTGGAATACCTGTTCGGCATGGACCACAGCAAAACCAACCTGCTGGTAGTGATCCTGGTCATGGCCGGTGTGGCGACGGTGGCTGCGGTGTCGGGCGTGGAGAACGGCATTCGCCGCCTGTCCAACCTGAACATCATGCTGTTCAGCGGCCTGCTGATCTTCGTGCTGCTGGGCGGCGAAACCCTGCACTTGCTCAACGGCCTGGTGCAGAACGTCGGCGACTACCTCAATGGCATCGTGCTGAAGACCTTCGACCTGTACGTCTACGAAGGCGAAGCCGGCAAGTCCGAGCGCTGGCTTGGCCTGTGGACCGTGTTCTACTGGGCCTGGTGGATCTCCTGGGGCCCGTTCGTCGGTATGTTCATCGCGCGTATCTCCAAGGGCCGCACCGTGCGCCAGCTGGTCATGGGTGTGCTGCTGATCCCGCTGGGCTTCACCCTGGCCTGGCTGTCGATCTTTGGCAACACCGCGCTGGACCTGGTGATCAACCAGGGCGCCGTGGAGCTGGGCAAGACCGCCCTCGAACAGCCTTCGATGTCGATCTACCAACTGCTGGAATACTTCCCGGCTGCCAAGATCGTGATCGGTGTGGCGGTGTTCGTCGGCTTCGTGCTGTTCCTTACCCCGGCCGACTCCGGCGCGGTAATGATGGCCAACCTGTCGTGCAAAGGCGGCAAGGTTGACGAAGACGCGCCGCACTGGATGGTGGTGTTCTGGTCGGTGATCATCACCCTGGTTACCATCGGCCTGCTGTTCGCCGGTAACTTCGAAGCCATGCAGACCATGGTGGTACTGGCCGGCCTGCCGTTCTCGGTGGTGCTGGTGTTGTTCATGTTCGGCTTGTACAAGGCCATGAAGCAGGATGTGGCGGTCGAGCAGGAGCGCGCCGAGCTGGCCGCCCGTGGCCGCCGCGGCTTCAGCGAGCGCCTGAGCCAGCTGGACCTGCAGCCCACCCAGGCCGTGGTGCAGCGCTTCATGGACAAGCACGTCAGCCCGGCGTTGAAAGAAGCCGCTGCACAGCTGCAGGGCTTGGGCTTCGAAGTGGAAACCCGCTTTGGCCAATCGCGCAACCTGATGGGCTTGCGGGTGATGATGGAAGAGGGCAACCCATTCGTCTACGAAGTGAGCCTTGACGGCTACACGGCCGCGCCCAGCGAAGCGCCGGTCGACGGTGAGCCTGAGCTACGCCAGCGCTTCTACCGCGCCGAGGTCTACCTGCACGACGGCAGTCAGGAGTACGACCTGATGGGCTTTGCCCCGGAGCAGATCGTGCGTGATGTGCTCGACCAGTTCGAGAGCCATCGCCAGGTGCTTGGCCGCGTCTATAGCTGACGGCCTGGCAGGCCGCCGCACTGCCCGGTGCCGCGGCCTGCCAGCAGCAATATGTAGCACCGCTTTGGGTAACATCTCCAGGACGCTTGGTGGTTCATTCCACTACGAGTCCTGGCCATGCCCGCCCCTTACGCGCACAACCTCAATCACGCAGTCGCCGCCCAGTTCGCCAGCCGACCCACGCTTCGCCAGGTCGCAGGCGAACAGGTCATGAAGGTGATCCTGGAGCACTTTCCTCTGGTCGGCGTGCATCGCCCTGAAATGACCTCCGCTGCACCGCTGTACCTGATGTCCTTTAATCCGGATGGGCCCTGGCACACTGAGCCGTTGGTGGACGTTGTCCTGCGAACCATGCTTGAGGCTAAATCCCTGGACCTCACCCCAGCGGGTGACTACCGCCTTAGCCTGAACCCACCCCAGCGCTTTTTTGCCATCAAGTCGAGTTTTGAAACCGCTGACGACGATGTGGTCGAGCCCTCTCGCTTGACCGATGGCCTTAACATGTTGCTGCCGATGCTGCCTGGGCACTTTCAGCAAGCGCAGATTGACTATTGGAACGGCGACGGCGCCGTCGATCGGGGTCTATGGCTGCAGCAAGTGTTGCGCGCCAGCCTGCTCGATGGCCTGAAAGACGAGGCTCTGGACGACGAACAACGCAACCTCCTACGCGACCTGCTGATGGGCAACCGCGCCGGGCTCGATGTGCAGTTGGTACGAGTAGCGTTACGTGAGGGTGAAGACACTTTCCATGAATTGTTGCCCGGTTTGCTTATCACGGCGTCCAGTGAAGTTCGCGAGCTGACGCTTTGGTGCTCTCCCGAAGGCCTGGTCCGCGGTTTCGATTCCCAGCCTGCGTTCGGCGCGGCGTTGCAATTATGGATGGCTGGGCGTTATCGATTCGATGAGTTGAGCTGGCAAGGCTTGGCCGCTGACGGCGACGCTTTCGCCCTGTACAGCGCCTCATTGCTGGAAATCCTGCTCGAGCGTATGGCCCGCTTGCGCTGGAGTGCGATCGACAGCGTCGACAAGCTGGAGCATTACTGCCACTCGGCCTGCGACCCCGCGTCATTTTTCGCCGGGCGCAGTGATTCTGGCATCGATGGGTCGGCCTTGGCGCTTCCCAAGGGCCTGTTGCGGGCCGATACGGATAGTCAGACCGCCTACCTTCAAGCCATGCTCGACTTGTCGTTACTGCAACATCGCAGCACAGGCCAAGACATCAAGGATGACCTGCCCGATTTGCACACCTATGCGGCGGCACGCCTGCGCAAGGAGATGCTGGATGACCATCCGGTAGATGCCAATTACTTTGCTGATGACCTCATCCTTACCGTCGAGACCTTCGTCAACGATGGTCACGGCCTGGGTTTTGGCCAGAAGAGCGGCGAGAAGCAGTTGACACTGACCCAGCTTGCGATCGGCCGCCTGGATGCCACTGCAGGTGGGGTGGTGACACACATTGCTCACCGTGAAAACCAGCTGATCATGGATTGGATGACCATCGACTACGTCCGTGAGCTGGTGCAGCGAGTCGATATCGGTGCCAGCTATCCGCGTCATGTCCAGTCGATTCTCGATCGCTCGGCGGATCGGGCCGAACGCATCTCGGCATTCGCCATGCGCTGGCGTATCACCCTGATGTTCGATGCCGCGCGAGCGAGGGCAGTCAAGCGGCTCGACAAGTTCGCCTACGGCGCCTTGGCCGGTTTTTGCCGCAGCGGCCTGGAAGGCGCAGCAGCTGTGCGGATCGCGCCGCTGGCTTTCAAGCGTTCGCCGACTTCAGGACGGGTCGACGTGGCTCATGGCTTCTACGTGATCGAAATCGTCGAATCGGGTGTTCATCTCTTGTATTGCCCGTTGTACACCAACAAGGCGCTGTTTCAGTTCAGCAACGCTCAGGCTCTGCTGGATGCGATCAGCAGCCCGGGAAAGTTGCAGGACAGCGTACTGCTGTGGATCGAGCAATCACAGCGCTCTGTCTATGACAATGGAGGCTTCAGGGAACCGCACCTGCCCCAATGGCTGCTCGACCCTTACACGTTCCCGGAGAAACCGCAGCCTGTTCAGTTGGCGCTGCAATTCTGGGAGCAGGACGTGGATCGGCACATGTTCGAAGCCAAGGGCCGGATGCTGCTGGAGCTGGCCGATCACACCTCCATGAGCAACAGCGAGGTGCGCTGGCGGCTGATCACGGGATTTTCCTGGGAGCTGCTGAATGTTGTGCTCCCGGTGTTACCAGGGCCGCTTACCACGGTTGCCTGGCTCTACATCGGCATGCGCAGCCTGATCAACGATGTGCGGGGCCTGACCAGCAGGCGACTCGACGAACGAGTCCAGGCGATGGTCGATGTGCTGAACAACACTTTGCTGGCGCTGATACATCTGCAGACGCCAAAACTGGCAACAGCACCCGTTTCCAGCGACCTGCCACCCTTGCTGCTTGAGGGCCCCCCTGCGGGCAATGGAGTGGAGCTGGCGAGCCTTTCCACGACCACGCAAGAGGCCAGCGCCCGGGTTGACAGCCTGCAAGTCATGGCCAATACGCACATCGATTTTTCCTGGCGTGGGGCTGGGGGGCTCAATGGCCTCTCAAGCGCCCAGCGCAGTCGCATGCGAACGTTGGCGGTCGCTGTTTCGCTGGAAGGCCACGAACCGCAGGCGCAGGGCGCGGCCACTGGTCTGGTACGGGTCGAGGATGATTTCTATGTGTCTTTGGGGGGCGACGTCTATAGGGTCAGCCTCGACAACGCAGAGGCCCGCATCATCGGCCCGGACGGGGCGGTTGGGCCATACCTGATGCACGATGGCGACACCTGGCGCCTCAATACGCGTTTGCATGGTGGCAGCGGTCGCTCCGGCGAGTCGGCCCGCGAGCGGTTGCGCAAGAAGCTTGATGGGCCGATTGCCAAGGCTCAGGCCGAGATCGAGCGGCATCTCTCGGCCGTGGATGTTGCCGCAAAGGATTTCAAGGCGTTGAGCACGCAGATTAACGGTTTGCGTGACGCGGTAAAAAAAATAGAGGAACGGTTGCAAAAGGAGCCGCCCACCGACACGAGCGAACGTGCGCAGTTCGAACAGGCTACCGAGCTGTTCAAGCTCAAGCTCCAGCAATTACATGAGCAGACGCGTGATCTGCGCACGCGGCGTCTGGAGGTAAACGACGGGCTGTTCCAGAGTTATCTGGAGGCCGAACGCAACATCATCTACGTGCTCGACAAGTTGGGCTCCTCCATGCAAACCGGCAGTGTGAGACAAAAACGGACAGTCTTGGCCGAGGTCCGTAAGGCCCTGATCGGCTATGGCGTGTTCTTCATCGAGGAGCTCTTGGGCTTGGGTAGTTTCAGGGGATACGACCAGCTCACCAACGCCCTCAATGCCGGCCCGCCAGAGCAACGGGCCGAGTTCTATGCCAGGTATCGGGCGATGTTGGAGAAGATCCTTGATGAACAGCCCAGAATCATCAACGCCTCCAACCAGCTGGATCGTCTGTTGGCTATAACCGACATCGATATGCAAGTGCCTTGCACCAGTGCAATCATGACCGTCTCGGGCATTATCGAGAGCCGCAAGACGACCACGGTCAACATCCGGTTTTTCCAGGCCATGGGCTTGGTCGAGCTGGCCCTGCAGTGGCGTAAAGGCGCACCCACCCAGCACTACATGATCTTTCGCGATGCGCTCGCAGGTCATCGTCTGCGGGTGGCCGCGCAAACGCATCATTTGCTGATGTTCTGTGACTTGCCTGTCGCTGAACGGATCGAAGTGCTGCAAAGCGCGTGGGACGAGTATCTTGCGGCGATTCTCAACGCTGAACGGATCAAAAAACTCGGTAGCAGGCTTATCGATGTCCTGCGCCTTGAGGCTTACAAGCAACAGATGGTGGAACTGAAAACCATAGCCGGTGAGGCGCTGGTCGAGTCCATGCGCGAGCAGGCGGACGGCCAGGCCCGTGGCACTCGTCGAGCGGTCTATCCACAAAAGAGCCTGCAGGTGGCCCACACCCGGGCTGGTCAGATCGTCATTGGCAGCGAAGTGGTGGTCGACGGGCAGCCTGTGTTGCAAGTCAGAGGGACTTTCAACAAGAGTGTGCTGCATCGCTTCCATAAACAGGGTAACGCCTGGGTAGAAGAGGTAGCCACGGGGGAACCGGAGCCGCAGTCGCGGGCCTCGACGCCGGAATCCGAAAGGAACGACCGGGACCTGGCTGAGGCCATACTGGCTCAGAACGAAAACGTCATCGCCCAGGCCAGGGACTTGGTTACCAAGGATGCCGACGACATGGGCCTGATGTCGATGCTGGACGGCCAGATCAACGAAGTGGTCGGGCTTCGTGAACAACTCAGCGATGCCGACGCGGAGCAAGCGCTGCTGGCGCGTATGGGCGATGCGTTGATTCAATTGCGTCAGGCTCGCCGCGACTGCTTGATCGAGCTGTACACCAAGACGCGCTACCCAGGCTCCAGAGGGTTGAGTTTTCTTCATCAGCAAGGCTTGCTCGACGTTGAATATGTCGGGCCCCGGCAGGTGGTTTCCGATGGCTATCTGGATGAATACCGGATCAGCCTGCGGCCTGCTCCGGGCGAGCCTCGGGGTAAACCCTTGTGGGCCGCGCATTTTCACTTTGCCGACTCGCAGGCGGCGCCGACGGCGTTCGGCAAAGGCCACCTCAAGCTATGGAACCAGCGCAAGATGGGGTATCGCGAGCAGATGAAGGCGGCGAGTGAGGGGCAGGTATTGAGCATCTACCGGGGTAACCTGACCTACGCACAGGCCAAGGATGTGATTCCGTTCAACCTCTGAACAAACGGCCGGGTGGCCTGGTGGCTGCGCCCAGCGAAGCGCCGGTCGACGGTGAGCCTGAGCTACGCCAGCGCTTCTACCGCGCCGAGGTCTACCTGCACGACGGCAGTCAGGAGTACGACCTGATGGGCTTTGCCCCGGAGCAGATCGTGCGTGATGTGCTCGACCAGTTCGAGAGCCATCGCCAGGTGCTGGGGCGTGTGTATAGCTGACCGGCGTACTGGGGCCGCAGAGCGGCCCCGGCATTCTTGAGTGCACAGCATTATGCCCCCACAGCGGGGCTTTTTATTGCGCACTGATTTAGATACCCCCAGCCCCGGCAGGCACCTGCTCATCCTCATGGATCACCTCGTCCAAGGAGCTTGCCCATGCCTACACCTCTGTCCCCCTCGACCGACTACCACGCGGCCGTGCGCATCGAGTTCGCCAACCGCCCCACGCTTCGTCAGGTGGCCGATAGACAACTGCTGGTCACGCTAACCGAGCATTTGCCGCTCCTCGCCAGCGCTGAGCTGCCCTCAGCGGCATCACTGTTGCTGCAGGTCCCCAATGACAACGCTTCGATGCCGGTCCCCTACCTCAGCTGGACGCCCAGGCCTCTGCTCGACTGCGTGATGGAGGTGATGCAGCAAGGGCGGACCCTGGCCTCACTGGCCGCGCCGCAGGGTGAGTTCCAGCTCAGCGTCCAGGCGCCGTATACCCTGCGTGGCGCTGATGGCCAGGCCATGCCGTTCACCGCGCTGAGCCTCACGGCGACCCTGCCGGCGCTCGAGGCGTTGTTATTGGCGTTGCCGGAGTACTTTTGCCAGGCACAAGTCGACTACTGGACCCAGCCGGGCAGCCTCGGCGTGCCGCGTGAACGCTGGCTGAGCCAGCTGATCCGCTCGGCGTTGCTCCACAACCTGCCGCTTCAAGCGCTGGACAGCCTGCAACAGGGTTGCCTGCTTGGCTTGCTGAGCGGCGGCGCGCAACAGCCATCGGTCGCTGCGGTGGAGGTTCGTCTCAGCTATGGCCGCCAGTCATTCTCGCTATTGCTGCCAGAGCTGTTGGTCGAGGGCGAGCTGGATGAAGGCAAAGCCATTCTCTGGTGCTCACCCTCCAGTGTCATCCAGGCATTCACGTCACTGGATGACTTCGCTACAGGACTCTGCAAGTCATTGGCGCAGCAATACGATTTTGACACGATGGATTGGAACCGCTATGCGCTGGAGGGAGACTGTTTTGCACAGCAATGTACGTTGCTGCTGGAAAACATGTTCGAGTCTGCCCGCCGCCTGCGCTACGTGACCTTCGCAGACGTGGCGGCCATGGAGCAGGCCTACGCTGCCACGGTAGAGCCCGCACAATGGTTCATCGAAGGCTATCAAGCGATCGACGACGTCGGGTTCGATTTGCCACCCGGGCTTACTGGGGCAGGGCCGGCGCACAGCTTTGCCTACCAGGCCGGAATGTTCGAATTGGCGCTGGCCCAGGCACAGTCGGGGGGCCGCGGAGCATTGGACGGCATTCTCGATCTGCACAGCTACGCCAGTCGGGAGCTGCGTGCGCAAATGCTGCTGGACTTCCCCGACGATGCCAATTACTTCTCCGACGACCTGAAACTGAAGCTCATCGTCGCCCGGGGCAACCCAGGGGGCGCCGGTGCCGGCGTGGGCGGTGGCCTGGTGGACCCACCTCGCTATATCAGCCTGACCGAGTTCGCCATCGGCAACCTGGTCTCGCTGCAGGGTGCGACCTTGCACTCCATAGAACATCGCCGTGGCCAGCTGATCATGGACTGGATGACGCCGGCCTATGTAAAGTCACTGGTCGAGCGGGTGGATATCGGCGCGCACTACCCCGTGTATGTGGCCCGGCAACTGGATGACGCCGAGCGCCGTCCGCTGCGCGTCCGGCATTTTGCGCGTGAGTGGCGCTGCTCGCTATTGTTCAGTGCGCTATCGGCGAGCCTGGCCGGTACCTTGAGTGACGCCGCGCTGCAGTGCGTCACCGACTACTGTCGTGGGTTGCTGGACCCCAACCTGCCTGCCAGCGTGCTGATGCCCCTGGCGTTCAGTCGCGAGCCTGGCGCTAGCCAAGCGGATCAGGTAACGGGCATGTACGTCCTGTTTTGCACTGCGCCTTCTACCGTGCTGCTTTACCGCCCGCTCTATGGCAAAGCGGCGCTCAGTGAATTCGCCAGCCTGACGCAGATGATGGAGGCCATCCGCACGCCGGGCATGTTGCAGGACAGTATTCTGGCCTGGTTACCCGACCGCGCACGGGCCGTGTACGACAACGGCGGTTTTATCGAGCCCCACCTGCAGCGTCCGATCATCGACACGTCCGTGTTGCCGGAACCGGTACAGCCGCCTCGCTTCAAGGCCCAGTTCTGGCGGGTGGATGTCGATGCCTATCTATTCAAGGCCAATCGGGACCTGCTGGTGGAGTTGGCTGACCGGCAGACGATCTCCAATGCTCAGAGCCGCTGGGCGATCCTGCTCGAAGGTGCCTGGTTGCTGTTCAATGTGGCAACCGTGTTGCTGCGCGGCCCGGTGGCTACGGTGGCGTGGCTGGTGCTGGCGTTCAAGGGGCTCAAGGACGATCTACCGGCGCTGCGCAGTGGTACTGATTTCGAGCGTTCGGCTGCAGTCGTCGACCTGCTGTTGAACGCCTCGATGGCGCTCATGCACCTGCGGCTGCCCACCCCCATCAGCCCCGCTAAGCCGCTTGCCGTCGTACGCCCGCAGCGGGTTGGGCTGCCCGCGGCCCGGGCGCTCAAGGACCTTTCCGCAGCGCAGGCCGTGCAGGGCAAGGTCGGCCTGCCAGGGGCGCTGGGCTCGCAGGTGCGCACACAGCTGGATTTCAGCTGGCGTGGCCTGCAGGGCTTCAACATGCTTGAACCAGAGCAACGCAAGGCGCTGAGCGACTTGCGCTCGCCGGCCTCGCTAAACGGTCTTCAGCCGCTTCAAGCAGGGCCGCACCGAGGGCTGTATGAAATAGCTGGGCGCTACTACGTGGGGCTGGCCGGGGATATTTACGAGGTAACGGCGGGCACCGACGGTGTTCGTGTGGTGGGGGGCGAGGGGCACAGCGGGCCATGGCTTGCGTTCGAGCATGGTCAGTGGCGCGTCGATGCCGCCTTGCGTTTGCGGGCCGGTATGCCCAAGACCCGGCGTGAGTTGCTGAGGGCGCAGAACGAGCAGCGGCTGGAGGCATTGCGCGCCGAGGAAGTACAGTGCGCCAGGCAGCACAATACCAAGGCCGAGTTGCTTAACAAGCACCGCGAGTTGTTGAAGGAGAAGGACAACCGGATCAAGGAGCTTGAGGCGAGCGAAGCACCTGACGAATTGACACGGCGGGAACTCGACCTGACCCGACGGCTGACAAAGCAGATCCGCCTCAAAGTTATTTATGAGCTCAAGGACGTGATCGACACCGATCTGGCGCACGACAATGTCATGGCCAAGCTCTACGGAATGCGGCTGGAGGATAAGCACTTTGTCACTGTCATGGTGGAACAACGCAGCACTATTCGCCAATACCTGATCGATAGCGTCTCCGCGTTTTACAACGAGTTGGCGAGCGTCATCAACAACGAAGGGCTCGATGACCTGGGCGAGCACATCAGCGTGCACCCTGAGGGCGAGACCGAAACAAGCCGGTACAAGCAGTTTCGCAGCACGCTGGAGACGGTGGTCAAGTGGGAAACCGACCTCGTCGAGATGTCCCAGGTCCTGGATCGGTTGGTAGAGCAAACCCTCAAGGATGATTCGATTCAATTCAAGAGCGAGCAGACCGGCGCGCGTATCAACAAGGACATCGAACTCAAGGAGATCATCGACAAGCGGCGGTTGTCAGCGATCGACCTCGAGTTCCGGCTGCTCCAGGACCTCGGCGAACTCTGCCTGGACCGGCTTGCCGATGTCGATGAGAGTGTGTTGCGTGATTATCACGAGTACCTGGTCGGTGAGGGCCTGAGAAGCGCAGGCAACGCCCATGGCGACCTCCACGGCAGCTCCCTGACACTTCCACAGCGGATGGAAGTACTGACCGGAGTCCTGGAAGCGTACGAAGAAGCCTTCACCATGGCCAGCTACCTGCGTAGCGTGGGTGGGGCGGCCGTACGCGTCGAGCAATTGCAGGCGTATCAAAAAGTGCTCGCCGAGCTGAAGAACGCCGCAGAAAAAGACTTGGCACAGCTGGTGAGGGAGAAAGAGCTGGAGGCCCCGCAGCTTTCCAAACCTTCGGTCTTTGCGCCCAGGGGCGGGCGGCGGCATCTGGTGCGCACCAGCAGGGGGCGCAGCGTGTTGGCGGAAGAAGTCGATGTCGACGGTGTTGCTGTCGTACAGCAGCGGGACTTTCGCACCCAGCATGTGCTCAAGACGTTTCGTCAGCAAGGCCAGGAATGGGTAGAGGACGCTACACGGGCCGCTGAACAGGCCGGCTCACCCGCATCGCCCCGAGAGCCAGCGGTCAGTCCCGCCCGTGCCCGCGCCTTGATTACCCAGGCGGATTCGGTGATCTCGCTGGCCCGCAGTTATGTCAAGGACAACGAGCCACTCAACCTGTCGACGGTCATCGACGGGCATGTCCAGAAACTTGAGCAGGTCAAGGCGACGCTCAAGGCAGCGGGTTCGGACAAGGAGTTGCTCGATGATCTCCAACATGCCATCTCTCACCTGCAAGCAGTCGAGCGTGACTTGCTGACCAGTCTCTACCTGTCGACCAACCGCCCCAATGCCAACAGCCTGCGCTATCTGGTCAAGGAGAACAAAGTGAGCATTCACCGGGCGGGTCCGCGCAAGGCACTGGCCGGGGGCGACTACCTCGATATCTACGAAGTGCGGCGGCTGCCGCGTGAAGGCCAGGCAACCGGCGAGGGATTGTGGGAGGTGCATTTCCACTATCCGGCTGCCACAACACCTGTCAGCGAGTTCAGCCGGGGGCATCTAAAGCTCTGGTCGCAGCGCAAACTAGGGCGACAGGCGCAAATGCGCGCTGCCACTTCGGGCCGGGAGTTACTGGATATCTACCGTGCCGAATTGCGCTTGCGCGACATCGAAGGCGTCATTGAACTGAGCTGATCCGTCAGCGATTGCTGTAGCGGCCATGCCGGCCATGGGCCGGCATGGCTTGATTGGAACGCTCGCCGATCATCTGCTGCAGCGTGATCAACTCAATGCCCTGGCTTCGCAGGCCGGGCATTTCCCGTTCCAGCACGGCCAGCGTCTGTGGATAAGGATGGCCGATCAGCACGGCCGAACCCTGCCGTCGAGCCAGTGCCACGCCTTCCTGTAACTGAGCGGTGATGGCCTCGGTGGTACGCACATCGTCAAGAAACACATCGCGCGATACATTCGCCAGGCCGATGCGTTGGGCCTCGGCTGCGGCGACCGTGGCCGCACTGGTACGGCTGTCGACAAAGAACAGATGACGTTGCTGCAGCTCGCCCATCAGCCAGGCCATGGGCTGGCGTTGCGCGGTCATGCGGCTGCCCATGTGGTTGTTGATGCCGGCGGCGTAGGGCACCTTGGCCAGCGCAGCGTCGAGCCGCCTGGCCAGCTCCGTCAGCGCAACCTCCGGGTGCCAGGCATAAGGGCCGGTGGCCGGGTCCATGGGCATGTGCAGGATCACCGTCTTGCCGGCCTTGTGCGCCTGGCGCGCGAAAGCAGTGGCGTGCGGCGTGTCGGGCATGACTGCCATCGTCACCGGGCCTGGCAAGGCGAGGGTGCGGTTGTCACGCTCGCTGCTCTGGCCCAGGTCGTCGATGATGATGCTCATGTAGGCCTTGTTGGCCGGCGCCGCTTGGGCAGCACCGGCCAACAGGCAGACCAGCAGGCACAGCAGATAACGCATGGGGTGGGTCATTTGCCCGAGGTGATGTTCAAGCCCTTGAGCAGGCTCAGGGCCTGGCTCAGCTGGAAGTCATCGTCCTGTGGGCGTTCCTTGCGCTTGCTGCTGCCGGTCGGGCGGTCGGCGCCGCCGTTGCCGTTGCCCAGGTGGCCCTGCAGGTCGGCTTCCTTGAAGTTGTCGGTGTCAATTTCGGCCGTGAGTTTGGCCGGGCGCACTTCGATGTCCGGCACGATGCCCTGGGCCTGGATCGAACGGCCGTTGGGGGTGTAATACAGCGCGGTGGTGAGCTTCAGGGCGCGGTCGTTGGCCAGCGGCAGCACGGTCTGCACCGAGCCTTTGCCGAAGCTGTCGGTGCCCATCAGCACGGCGCGTTTCTGGTCCTGCAGGGCGCCGGCGACGATTTCCGAAGCCGAAGCACTGCCACCGTTGATCAGCACCACCAGTGGCACGCCTTCGCTGGCGTCGGCCGGGTCGGCCGAGAAGCGCAGTTCGGAGTTGGCGATACGGCCCTTGGTGTAGACGATCAGGCCTTTGGTCAGGAAGTGGTCGGCCACTTCCACCGCCGACTGCAGCACGCCGCCGGGGTTGTTGCGCAGGTCCAGGACCACGCCGCGCAGTTTTTTGCCGTTGTCCTTGCGCAACTTGGCCAGGGCCTTGCCCACTTCTTCGCCGGTTTTCACCTGGAACTGGGTGATGCGGATGTAGCCGTAGTCGTTTTCCAGCAGCTGGCTCTTCACGCTCTTGACCTGGATTACCGCACGGGCAAGGGTCACGTCGAACGGGTTGCCGCCGTCACGCACCAGGGTCAGGGTGATTTTTTCGCCGATCTTGCCGCGCATCTTGTCCACGGCTTCGGTCATGGTCTGACCACGAGTAGGGGCGCCGTTGATCTTCACGATGAGGTCGCCTGCCTGCACGCCGGCACGCGAGGCCGGGGTGTCGTCAATGGGCGAGACCACCTTGATGAAGCCGTCTTCCTGGCCCACTTCGATGCCCAGGCCGCCGAATTCGCCGCTGGTGCTTTCCTGCAGCTCCTGGAAGTCTTCGGGGCCAAGGTAGGCCGAGTGCGGGTCCAGGTTGCTGAGCATGCCTTTGATGGCGTTTTCGAGCAGGGTCTTGTCGTCAACCGGTTCGACATAGGCCGCTTTGATGCGGTCCATCACCTCGGCGAAGGTGCGCAGCTCTTCGAGCGGCAGCGGCGCCTTGGCGGTCACCTCGGTGGCCGGCACCGCGGCTGGCTTGGCGGCCTTGGCGGGCGCCGGTTCGGCAGCGAGGGCCAAGGGCGCGCCGACCGCCAGGGCGATGGTCAGGGCCAGCTGGGTGAGACGAGGCGAGTGCAGCATGTCGAACGAACTCCTGATCCTGTAGGCGCTCCCGGGGGAGCATCGGTGCAGCGCCGGGCGCTACGCCGTAAAAAGTGAACTAACCTCGGCACCACTGCGACGGGTCGGTAGGCCGGCCCTGCTGGCGGATGGCGAAATACAAACCTGCGGCATCCTGGCCGCCGCTGTCGCCAACGGTGGAAATGGCCTCGCCGGCCTTGACGATGTCCCCGGCGCTTTTAAGCAGGCTCTGGTTGTGGCCGTAGAGGCTCAGGTAACCATTACCATGGTCGAGAATGACCAGAAGTCCAGCACCGCGCAACCAGTCGGCGAACACCACGCGCCCGCCGTGAACGGCGCGTACCTGGGTGCCGGGGTTGGCGCTGATCATCACCCCGTCCCACTTGGCGCGGGCATCGCTGCCACGGGCATCGCCGAAGCGTGCCAGCAATCGACCATTGACGGGCCAAGGAAGTTTTCCCCGTGCGGCAGAAAATGCACCGCCATAGCTCGCGCTGTCGCTGGAAACCAGCGGGCCAAGGGTGGTGCGGGCCTTTTTCGGCGGCTCGGGGATTGCTTCACGTTTGGCCAGGGCTTCCTGCTGGCGGCGCTTCTCGGCCTCCTGCTGGGCGAGCAGGGCCTTCTGGCGCGCTTCCTCGGCTTCGCGGGCCTGGCGGGCCAAGGTTTCCTCGATGGTCTTGAGCACCTTGGCCAGGTCTGCCTGGTCCTGCTCGCGGGCCTGCAGCTTTTGGTCGCGGTCTTTCATGTCGGTGTTGAGCTTGGCCAGCACCTGCTGGCGCTTGCCGCGCTCGGCTTCGAGGGCCTGGCGGCGGCTGTCGAGGTCGGCGCGCTGGGCCAGCAACTGTTCCTGCTGGCGGGAGATGTCCTGTTCGACATTGGCCAGCTGGCGCAAGGTCTCGTTGAAGGCGCGCAGTTGCTCCATGCGGGCCTTGCTCAGGTAGTCGTAGTAACTGAGCGTGCGAGCGAATTTCTCGGGGTTCTGCTGGTTGAGCAGCAGCTTGAGGTATTCCTCGCGACCGTTGTTCTGGTAGGCCGACCGCGCCTGGATGGCGATCAGGCGCTGTTGTTCAACGCGGGAGCTCTGGAGTTTTTTTTTCTCGGTATCAAGGCGCTCCAGATCGCCCTCGGTCTTTTTTAGTTCTTGTTGCAGGGCCTCCACCTGCTTCTCGAGGTTGCCGATGTCGGTTTCGGTGGCTTTGAGGTCTTTCTGCACGCCGGCTTTTTCTTCCTGGAGCTTGCCCAGCGTCTTCTTGAGCTCGGCGATGTCCTGGCGGGTGGCGTCCAGTTGTTGCTGGGTCTGCACGCGCTCATCGGCGAAAGCCGGGCTGAGCAGGCAAGACAGGGCTAGGAGGATCAGGGCGCGAAGCATGAGGTTGGGCGTACCAAGGATGGAGACTGGCCTAGTATGCCCGCCTGTGCCTGCAAAAAAAACGCC
>Ga0213823_1001326_pt1 | contig 15548 bp, 14 predicted proteins | sample MC6MC0907MG_FD_179887 | JGI IMG/M metagenome (GOLD analysis project Ga0213823, IMG submission 179887) | Enriched soil aggregate microbial communities from Iowa State University, Ames, United States - MC6-MC0907-MG | ecosystem: Environmental > Terrestrial > Soil > Unclassified | place: USA: Iowa...
CTCCGGGTCGGCTTCACCGGCCAGGTTGCCCAGGAACTGCTCTTCGGCGTTGGCGCGGATCACCTTGACGCCCATGTTCTCGGCGAACATGGCCATCACTTGCTCGCCTTCGTGCAGGCGCAGCAGGCCGTTGTCGACGAAAACGCAGGTCAGCTGGTCGCCGATGGCCTTGTGCAGCAGGGCCGCAACCACCGAGGAATCGACGCCGCCGGACAGACCGAGCAGCACGTTGTCGGTGCCGACCTGGGCACGCACCTGGGCAATGGCGTCTTCAGCGATTTTCGATGGGGTCCACAGGGCTTCGCAGCCGCAGATGTCGAGGATGAAGCGCGACAGGATGCGACCGCCCTGCTTGGTGTGAGTCACTTCCGGGTGGAACTGCACGCCGTAGTAACGCAGGTCGTCGTTGAACATGCCGGCGATCGGGCAGCTCGGGGTGCTGGCCAGGATGTGGAAGTCTTGCGGCATCTTGGTGACCTTGTCACCGTGGCTCATCCACACGTCGAGGCCGAACAGGCCGTCGGCATCGACGTGGTCTTCGATGCCGTCCAGCAGGCGGCTCTTGCCGACCACATCGACACGGGCGTAACCGAATTCACGCAGTTCGGAACCCTCGACCTTGCCGCCCATTTGCTCGGCCATGGTCTGCATGCCGTAGCAGATACCGAAGACCGGCACGCCCAGGTCGAACACCGCTTGCGGGCAGCGCGGGCTGTTGGCTTCGTGCACGGACTCGGGGCCGCCGGCGAGAATGACGCCTTTGGGAGCGAATTCGCGAATCGCTTCGTCATCCATGTCGAACGGATGCAGTTCGCAGTACACGCCGATTTCACGCACGCGACGGGCGATCAATTGGGTGTACTGAGAACCGAAATCGAGGATCAGGATGCGGTGGGCGTGAATGTCGAGGGCCATGATTCAGTCTCGTCTAGGTAATTCGAAAACAGTCGTGATTCAGAAACGACTCGGGGCTGAATAAAACAGCCCCGGTCATTTAACGTTTTGCTTGAAGCATCAACCTACGCGGTAGTTTGGCGCTTCCTTGGTGATCTGCACGTCATGGACGTGGGATTCAGCCATGCCGGCGCCAGTGATGCGTACGAACTCTGGCTTGGTGCGCATTTCTTCGATGTTGGCGCTACCGGTGTAGCCCATGGAAGAACGCAGGCCACCCATCAGCTGATGGATGATGGCGGTCAGGGTGCCCTTGTAGGGAACACGGCCTTCGATGCCTTCCGGAACCAGCTTCTCGGCACCCGCGGAGGAGTCCTGGAAGTAACGGTCGGAAGAGCCCTGGGCCTGGGACATGGCGCCCAACGAACCCATGCCGCGGTAAGCCTTGTAGGAGCGACCCTGGAACAGTTCGATTTCGCCTGGCGCTTCTTCGGTACCGGCGAACATCGAGCCCATCATCACGCAGGAAGCACCGGCGACGATGGCCTTGGACAGGTCACCGGAGAAGCGGATGCCGCCGTCGGCGATCAATGGAACGCCGGTGCCTTCAAGGGCCGCGGCGACATTGGCGATGGCGCTGATTTGCGGTACGCCGACACCGGCGACGATACGGGTGGTGCAGATCGAGCCAGGGCCGATACCGACCTTGACCGCATCGGCGCCCGCCGCGGCCAGGGCCTTGGCTGCGGCACCGGTGGCGATGTTGCCGCCGATCACCTGAACTTGCGGGTAGTTCTCCTTGACCCAGCGAACGCGGTCGATCACGCCCTTGGAGTGACCGTGGGCGGTGTCGACCACCACCACGTCCACGCCGGCATTGACCAGGGCGGCAACGCGGTCACCGGTGTCTTTACCGGTACCGACGGCAGCACCTACGCGCAGACGACCTTGATCGTCCTTGCTGGCCAGCGGGTAAGCCTTGGCTTTTTCGATGTCGTTGACGGTCATCATGCCTTTGAGGGCGAACTTGTCGTCGACGATCAGCACGCGCTCGATGCGGTGCTTGTGCAGCAGTTCGCGCACGTCGTTCTTGTCGGCGCCTTCCTTGACCGTGACCAGGCGCTCTTTAGGCGTCATCACTTCACGGACGCTGGCGTCCAGACGGTTTTCGAAACGCACGTCACGGGAAGTGACGATGCCGACCAGGTCGCCATCGTGCAGTACCGGAACGCCGGAAATGTTGTGCATGCGGGTCAGTTCGAACAGGTCGCGCACCGTGGCGTCAGCCTCGATGGTGATCGGGTCTTTGACGACGCCGGCTTCGAACTTCTTGACCTTGCGGACTTCGGCAGCTTGCTGCTCGATGGTCATGTTCTTGTGGATGATGCCGATGCCACCTTCCTGAGCCATGGCGATTGCCAGACGGGCTTCAGTGACGGTGTCCATTGCGGCGGAAACCAGTGGAATATTCAGCTCGATGCCACGGGTAAGACGGGTCTTGAGACTGACTTCGTTAGGAAGCACCTCGGAATAACCAGGCACTAGGAGAATGTCGTCGAAGGTCAGAGCTTCTTGGCTGATACGCAGCATCGCGGGGGCTCCCGAGCGGGAAAATGGAAGCGCGCCATTATACTCAGACACCTACCCGGGCTCAATGTAAAACTCTGTCTATTATCAACAGGGTGATGGATGGGGAATTTGCCGGAACACGGCATCTGTTTCGCGGACCAGCACTTCACCTGTCGGCGATGATTTCAGCACCCGGGCCCGGCTGCCGAAATCCCCTTACAACTCCACCTTCACCCAGCTCACCGGCTGATCCAGCCATTCGGCGAACTCGTCGAGAAAGCTCTGCTTGAACCCGGCCTCTGCCCAATTGTTGAAGATGAAGCCGAGGTTGGAAAACCCGCACTCCTGCAAGAACAGAAAGCCATTGATGTCATCTTCATGCCCGCACTCGGGGCAAGTGAAGTTATCGGTGCGCCCGGGCATCCAGTCTTCCAGGCTCTCGAACAGCGCCTCCCCCACTTCCTGGCGGCACTCGGCACAACCCGCTTCCTCGAGAAACCCCTTGGCCGGGGTATAGATGCAGCGCTTGGTAATGATCTCCAGGCCGTTGACCGGTTCACCGAAGGGCAAGGCCTCCGGGTGCAGCACTACCTCCCGCGCGCCTGGGGCGATCGCATGCGCCATGCGATTGCCGGTACGGCCACAGGTGCTCAAGGCTTCCTCGACGATATTCTTGCGCACCAGCCAACGCACGATCGCCCGGGCGCGGGGTTCGTGAACCGGCAAGGTGGAGATTTTCGGGACGATGATGCTTTGCGAGTTCATGGATGGGGCCTGAAGCGTCTGAAGGGAAGTCTGCGTCGCCTGCTCGAACAGTACCGTCAGCGAGCCGATACCTGCCAATAAGTGTAGAAGTCGGCGTGCCTGGCAAATCCGAGGGCCCGCAGCTTAATCCCTGAACCCCACAGGTCAAGTGCTCAGGTAACGACCGACCAGGGCAATGCCGCTGGCCAGCACCAGCCAGGTCACCAGCCGGACGAACGCCTCGCGAGACAATCTCATGGTCAGCCGCCGACCAATCCACAGGCCCAGGGCCATGGCCGGCAACAAGCACAGCGCCAGCACCAATAAAGGCAGTTGCGCATAAACGCCGGCAATGGCGAACAGGCTCAGGCGTACCACCGTGCTGCAACTGATCAATGCACTCTGGGTAGCCCGCGCCGCATCCTTGGGCAAACGGCTGTTCAAATAGATGGCATATAAAAAGCCGCCACTGCCAAACAGCGCGCCGAACGTTCCACCCACGGTCCCCATGGGAATCGCCCAGCCCGCCGCCAGCGCCTTGGGCCTTGCCTTGACCCAAAGGCTGTACACCGCATAAGCACTGATAAACAGCCCCATCAACAGCAGCAACACATCGGACTTGAGGTTGAGCAGGAAGATCACCCCCAGGGTGCAGCCCAGCGCCATGCACGGCAGCAGGCGCAACAGCTCGGAGCGATCGACATCCCGCCGCGACGGCAGGAGATTGCCAAAGGCCGCGACAAAATCCAGCAGCACCAACAGCGGGATTATCTTCGACAGCGGCATGAACAGGATCAGCACCGGCCCGGCCACCAGCGCCGTACCGAACCCGGCGATGCCAAACACGATATACGCCAGGGCAATCCCCAGGCCGATCGCCAACCAGCCACTCGTCCCCCACGACCACTGCCCCAACAACTCGACCATGCTCATCGATTCGCCTTCCTTCCTTATCAAGGAATGACTTTAGCCAGCCACAAGCCTTGCGACTAATATCATCAAAGCCATCTACTCATCTCAAAAAGGCATGACGCGTGATTTCAACCCGCCAACTGCGCTACTTCGTGGAAATCGCCGACAGCGGCAGTTTCAGCGCCGCCGCCGAACGCCTGTTCATTGCCCAGTCCGCCCTCAGCCGGCAGATCAAGGAACTGGAAACCCACCTCAAGACCCCGCTGTTCGAGCGCACTGCGCGCCTGCCCAGGCTGACGGCGGCGGGCGAGGCGTTCTACCCGCGCGCCCGCAACCTGCTCAATGAGCTGAACAAGGCCAGCGAACTGGCGACCCAGGTCGGCCAGGGGCAACTGGGAACATTGCGCCTGAGCCACTCCAGCACCGTGTCCATGAGCGGTCGCTTGCTGCGGGCCATCAGCGGTTACCTGGAGCAGTGCCCGGGGGCCTCGATGGACATCGCCACCCTGTCCTCCGAAGCGCAATTGGAGGAAGTCGCCGAAGGCCGGCTGGATATCGGCCTGCTACGACTGCCGGTACTGCGCCAGCGCGAGGGCGTGCGGATCACGCCGCTGTTCAGCGAACGCCTGCTGCTGGCCGTGCCGCCGGGCCACCCTCTGGCAGCAGATCCTCCCAAGCAGGGCGTGGATCTGGCGCAACTGCGCGACGAAGCCTTTATCTCCATTCCCCATCCGCAGCGTGGCGGCCTGAGTTACCTGTCGGCCGAGCTGTGCATGCGCCAGGGCTTTTTCCCCAAGGCGGCGCGGGTGCTGTCGCGCAAGACCACGCAGTTGCAGTTGATCCAGGCCGGATTCGGCATCGCCCTGCTGCCCGAGTCGATGCGTGACATCGCGCCCGCCAGCCTGCACTTCCTGCCCTTGGCGGACCCGGCGTGCCAGAGCACGGTCGCCCTCGCCTGTCGGCAAGATCCGACACCTTTGGTCAAGCAGTTCATCGAACACTTCCACAACGCTCTCACGCCCTAACCGCCGAAGGCGTATTCGAGGCCGGCAAAGGCATCGTCTCCTTTTGTTTCGATCCATGGAGATTGTTTGCCGAATGCCTTTAAACTGCGCCCCATGATTAAAGATCCCTTTGCAAGACTCGGCCTGGACCGCGAAGTCCTGACCGTCAGCCAGCTCAACGGCCGTGCGCGGGTGTTGCTGGAAGACGTGTTCAGCAACATCTGGGTCGAAGGCGAAATTTCCAACCTCGCCCGCCCGGCGTCCGGCCATGTGTATTTCACCCTCAAGGACAGCAATGCCCAGGTGCGCTGCGCGCTGTTTCGGCAAAATGCCGCGCGGGTGCGCCAGGCGCTGAAGGACGGCCTGGCGGTCAAGGTGCGCGGCAAGGTCTCGCTGTTCGAAGGCCGCGGCGACTATCAACTGATCCTCGATACGGTCGAACCGGCCGGCGACGGCGCCCTGCGCCTGGCCTTCGATGCGCTGAAGGAAAAGCTCAGCGCCGAAGGCCTGTTCAGCAGCGAACGCAAAGTGCCGCTGCCTGCCCATCCGCAGCGCATCGGTATTATCAGTTCGCCGACCGGGGCGGTGATTCGCGACATCATCAGCGTGTTCCGGCGCCGCGCGCCACAGGTGGCCCTGACCCTGATCCCGACCGCCGTACAAGGCCGCGAGGCGACCGCGCAGATCGTCCGCGCCCTGAAGATGGCCGATGCCCGGGGCTTCGACGCGCTGATCCTGGCCCGTGGCGGCGGCTCCCTGGAAGACCTCTGGTGCTTCAACGAAGAAGCCGTGGCCCGGGCGGTGGATGCCTGTGTCACGCCGATCGTCAGCGCCGTGGGTCATGAAACCGACGTATCGATCAGCGACTTCGTCGCCGACGTGCGTGCCCCGACGCCTTCGGCGGCCGCCGAACTGCTCGCGCCGGACGCCAGCGACCTGCAACACAGGGTCGAAAGCCTGCATCGGCGCCTGGTGATGCGCATGCGCGACCGGCTGCTGCGTGATCGTCTGCGCCTGGAAGGCATGGCCCGGCGCCTGCGCCATCCCGGCGAGCGCCTGCGCCAGCAAGCGCAGCGCCTGGACGACCTGGACATGCGCATGCGCCGGGCGTTCGAGCGCAGCCTCAATACCCGCCGCGAGCGCCTGATCCGCCTGGAAACCCGGCTCGCCGGCCAACACCCCGGGCGGCAGCTGGCGCTGCTGCGGCAACGCCTCGACAGCCTGGCCGAACGCCTGCCACGGGCCATGCGCGAAGGTCTGAAATCCCGTCGCCTGCAACTGCAAAGCCAGATGCAGACCCTGCATGTGGTCAGCCCGCTGGCCACCCTGGGCCGTGGCTACAGCATCCTGCTGGACGAACGCGGCCAGGCCATTCGCAGCGCCGCACAGACCCAGCCGGGCCAGCGCCTCAAAGCCCGGCTCGGCGAAGGCGAACTGCAGGTCCGGGTCGAGGACAATCACCTGACGCCTGTCACCCTTTCTTTACTGGATTGATCCATGCCGCGTTTTCTGAGTTCCCTGCTGTTGCTGTGCCTGACCTTCAACGCCCACGCCGATAGCTACATCACGCGCCTGCTGAACAAACCGGTACCCGGCGGCGTGGCGGTGATCGACCTGGGCAGCGCCGCCCAGGCGCCCAAGGCCAGCTACCAGGGAAAACCGCTGCTGGTGGTCAAGGAACAGAATAACTGGCTGGCGATTGTCGGCATCCCGCTGACCGTCAAGCCCGGCACCCAGCAGATCAGTGCTGGCGGTCGCAACCTGAACTTCAGTGTGGGCAGCAAGAAATACCCGGAACAGCACATCACGCTGAAGAACAAACGCCAGGTCAACCCCGATCCGGCCGACCTCAAGCGCATCGACGCCGAGTTGGCCGAGCAGGTCCGCGCCTACCGCAGTTTCAGCCCTAACACCCCGAGCAACCTGCTGCTGGACAAGCCGGTGAGCGGCCCGCTGTCGAGCAAGTTCGGCGTCCGCCGCTTCTTCAACGGTGAGGAGCGCAATCCGCATGCCGGGCTGGACTTCGCGGTGCCCGCCGGCACGCCGATCAAGACGCCGGCGGCCGGCAAGGTGATCCTGATCGGCAATTACTTTTTCAACGGTAATACCGTATTCGTCGACCACGGCCAGGGCTTTATCAGCATGTTCTGCCATATGTCGAAGATCGACGTGAAGGTCGGCCAGCAACTGGCCCGCGGCGGCGTGGTCGGGAAAGTCGGCTCCACCGGGCGCGCCACCGGGCCGCACATGCACTGGAACGTCAGCCTGAACGACGCCCGGGTCGATCCGGCGATCTTTATCGGGGCCTTCCAGCCCTGAGCCGTGGCTCCCGCAGGGATTGCGCAGGTTCAAAACTCTGCGCAATAAGATCGAGCCAGCCGCAAGCTCAACAGAATAAAATCTCGCAAAAAGCCATTTTTAAGAGATTTATCTCAATTTTTTTCGACTGCTTGCCATCTTTCACCCCAGTGGTTAGGGTTGAGGGCATGAAAACCTCTCACACCCTCATTCAGCGCCGTCAACATCGAAGCCTCTGCCTCGTCAGCGCACGACTGCCAGGTTGAGTCGCGGTACCTCGTCCCCTGCTTCAAACAACACACCCATTGATTCACCGGCAGGCCGCCTCTTTTCGGCCCGGACAATAAGGATTTCCCCATGAGCATGCTCAAAGCCCCTTCCTCGAAGTACCGCGCGTTCCCGACCATCAACTTGCCGGACCGCACCTGGCCGTCGAAGACCATCACCCGCGCGCCGATCTGGTGCAGCTCCGACCTGCGTGATGGCAACCAGTCGTTGATCGAGCCAATGGATGCGGTGAAGAAGCTGCGCTTCTGGAAAACCCTGGTCGCCGTCGGCGTGAAAGAAATCGAGGCCTCCTTCCCGGCCGCTTCGCAGACCGACTTCGACTTCGTGCGCACCCTGATCGAAGGCGGCCACATCCCGGACGACACCACCATCCAGGTGCTGACCCAGGCCCGTGAAGACTTGATCGCCCGCACCTTCGAATCGTTGCGCGGGGCGAAGAAAGCCATCGTCCACCTGTACAACGCCACCAGCCCGTCGTTCCGCCGCATTGTCTTCAACCAGGACAAGGAAGGCGTGAAAGAGATCGCGGTGAATGCCGCCAAGCTGTTCGTCAAATACGCTGCCCAGCAGCCGGAAACCCAATGGCAGTTCGAATACTCGCCAGAGACCTTCAGCGCCACTGAGCTGGAGTTCGCCAAGGAAGTCTGCGATGCGGTGATCGAGGTCTGGAACCCGACGCCAGCCAACAAGGTGATCCTCAACCTGCCGGCCACCGTCGAAGTCGCCACGCCGAACATCTATGCCGACCAGATCGAATGGTTCGGCCGCCACATCAACCGTCGTGACAGCGTGATCATCAGCCTGCACACCCACAACGACCGTGGTACCGGCGTAGCCGCCACCGAGCTGGGCCTGATGGCCGGCGCCGACCGCGTCGAAGGCTGCCTGTTCGGCAACGGCGAACGTACCGGCAACGTCGACCTGGTCACCGTAGCCCTGAACCTCTACACCCAGGGCATCGATCCGGAACTGGATTTCTCCGATATCGACGGCGTGCGCAAAGTGGTCGAAGAGTGCAACCAGATCCCGGTTCACCCGCGTCATCCGTATGTCGGCGACCTGGTTCACACCGCCTTCTCCGGCTCGCACCAGGATGCTATCCGCAAGGGCTTCGCCCAGCAGAAATCCGATGCGCTGTGGGAAGTACCGTACTTGCCGATCGACCCGGCCGACATCGGCCGCAGCTACGAGGCGGTGATTCGCGTCAACAGCCAGTCGGGCAAAGGCGGTATCGCCTACCTGCTGGAGCAGGAATACGGCATCAGCTTGCCGCGCCGCATGCAGATCGAGTTCAGCCAGGTGGTACAGCGTGAAACCGATCGCCTGGGCCTGGAGATGACCGCCCAGCAGATCCACGCGCTGCTCCACAGCGAATACTTGCAGGCCAACACCCCGTACGCGCTGGTCAGCCATCGCCTGCAGGAAGAAAACGGTCACAGCGCCGTGGAAGTGGAAGTGTCCGGCAAGGGCCAGGGCGAGACCAACCTGCACTGGCGCGGCAAGGGCAATGGCGCCCTGGAAGCCCTGGTGGCCGGCTTGCCGGTTCCGGTGGAAATCATGGACTACAACGAGCACGCCATCGGCGCGGGCACCAACGCCAAGGCCGCGGCCTATATCGAACTGCGGGTGAACGGCGAGCGCGCGGTGCACGGTGTGGGTATCGATGAAAACATCACCACCGCCAGCTTCAAGGCCCTGTTCAGCGCGCTGAACCGCTCCCTGAGCCAGCTGGACGCCAAAGCCGCCTGACGGTTTTACGGCGACAAAAAAGCCCCGGATGATCCGGGGCTTTTTTTGCTGTGTATTTATTGCCCCGCTCAGGCGGTGGTATTGATCCGCGCCGTCAGCGCCTGGAGCAAGGCCGCCTGCAACACCTGCAGGTTGTTGGCGGTGATCGCAATCTGCGCCTGCACCTCCAAGGCCTGTTGTGCCTTCTGCTCCTCGCTCGCCTGGCCCTTCTGCACCCCGGACAATTGCGACTGCTGCTCGGACAGGGTCTTTTCCGTCTGGTCGATCTGCTTCTGCAACTGCGCGACGATATCAGCGGTGGATGAACTGAGGTCGGCCTTGGCGCCGTACTCCTGCATGTCGACACTCACCGAGTCGCTGTCATCGACAGCGCTCTTGTCCTGCACCTCGAGCGGGCTGGCCTGCTGCTCGGCAATGTTGAGCTTTTGCGGCGCGGCCCCCAGCGAGAATGGATTGATGCTCGCGGCACCGATAGTGGTCATGACAAATCTCCCTGAAAATCCTCTTACCCCTTAACGGCCCACCCCGACAGATCTTTAAGCCTGGGTGAACTCGAAGGTGTCCGCATCGAGGTAGGCTGGAAAGCGCGCGCGATAGGCCGCCAGGTCCGCGGCATTCAGGCAGACCTGGAATACCCCGTCGGCCTCACCGGCGCTGAGCAGGGTCTCGCCCTGGAAATCCAGCACCTGGCTATCCCCGGTGTAGGCAAATCCCTTGCCGTCGGTACCAACCCGATTGACCGCAGCCACATAACACAGGTTTTCGATGGCCCTGGCCGGCAACAAACGGTTCCAGTGCTGGCGCCGCGCCCCCGGCCAGTTGGCCGTGTACAGCAGCAAGTCGGTATCCCGGGCATCGCGGCTCCATACCGGAAAACGCAGGTCGTAGCAGATCAGCGGCCTGACCCGCCAACCCTTGAGTTCGAACTGCACCTGGCGCTCGCCCGGCGTGTAGTGATCGTGCTCGCCCGCCATGCGAAACAAATGGCGTTTATCGTAATGCCAGACCTCGCCGTCAGGGCGAGCCCACAACAGGCGGTTGCGGTGGCTGCCGTCGGCGGCCTGGATAATCACGCTGCCAGTGATGACCGCATCGAGCCTGGCGGCCTGGCTGCGCAGCCACTTGCTGGTCGGGCCGTTTTCCGCCTCGGCGAGGGCTTCGGACTCCATGGAGAATCCGGTGGTGAACATTTCCGGCAGGATAATCAGGTCGGCGCCCCGGGCCTGTTCGAGCAACAGCTCGAAGTGCTCGAGATTGGCCTGGCGGTCGTGCCAGACCAGGGAGGTCTGGATCAGCGCCACATTCAGATTGGGCAAAGCACTCAGATCACGCATAGCTTCTCCGCTGCCTGACGCAGCGTCTCCTCACGCTTGGCAAAGCATAGCCTCACCAGACGCTGTCCTTGCGGTGGCTCCTGGTAGAACACCGACACCGGAATGGTCGCGACACCGTGCTCGCGGGTCATCCAGATCGCCATCTCGACGTCATTCAGGTCCGGGCGGATCTGCGAGTAGTCCACCAGTTGGAAGTAAGTACCGGCCACCCGGGTAAAGCTGAATCGCGAAGGTGCCAGCAGGTCGCAGAACAGATCACGCTTGGCCTGATAGAAACCGGGTAGCTCTTCGACATGTTCCGGGTGCTCGGCCATGTAGTCCGCCAGAGCGTACTGCAAAGGGGTCACGCCGCAGAAGCTGACATATTGATGCACCTTGCGCAGCTCCGCGCTCAGGGCCGGTGGTGCGACCACGTAGCCGGTTTTCCAGCCGGTCACGTGATAGGTCTTGCCGAAGGAGCTGACCACGAATGCCCGCTGGTACAGCTCCTCATGGGCCAGCACGCTGGCGTGGGGGATGCCATCGAACACCAGGTGCTCGTACACCTCGTCGCTGACCAGGTAGATATCCCGATCGCGAATCAGCGCAGCCAGCCGGTCCAGTTCCGCATGGCTGATCAGCGCACCGCTGGGGTTGTGCGGGGCATTGAGAATGATCATCCGCGTACGCGGGCTCAGGGCCTCGCCAAGCTTCTGCCAATCGATGGCGAAATCGTTCAGGCCAAGCTGTACATGCACGCAGCGCCCGCCGGCCAGCTCTACCGAAGGCTCATAGCTGTCGTAGCAAGGATCGAAGACGATCACTTCGTCACCGGCCTGGATCACCGCCTGGATGGCACAGAAGATCGCCTGGGTGGCCCCCGGGGTGATGGTTACCTCGGTATCGGCATTCACCTGCACGCCATAACTGCGGGCGATCTTGGCCGCCACTTGCTGGCGCAAGGCCGGCAGGCCGGTCATTGGTGCGTATTGGTTGTGGCCGCTGGCGATATGCCGGGCAACCGCATCGCGCAGGGCCTGCGGGCCATCGAAATCGGGAAAACCCTGGGACAGGTTCAGCGCGCCGGTTTCCACGGCGAGCTGCGACATTTGCGTGAAGATGGTGGTGCCGACATTCGGCAGCTTACTGGTGATCATGGGTGATTCCCTGCTGAACACCCGGCTCTACGGCGGCTCGGGGGAGGTCCCGAGAATAGCCCAAACCACAGGCATGAAAAAGGGCGCCAAAGGCGCCCTTTTTCCAAGGCAAATCCTGTAGGAGCCGGCTTTCCGGCGAAGCATTGAAGCGGGTCCGGGGCTTCGCCGGCAAGCCGGCACCTACCAGGCGACTCAGCGCTTGTCTTTGCGCTTCTTCTCGGCCTTTTTGTGGTGTGTCATCAAACGACGCTTCTTGTTGACCTGACGGTCGGTGAGCGTGTTCTTGTTGCCTTCGTACGGGTTTTCACCGCCCTTGAATTCGATGCGGATCGGCGTACCGACCAGCTTCAGGACACGCCGGTAGGTGTTTTCCAGGTAGCGCACATAGGACTTCGGCACCTTCTCCACCTGGTTGCCGTGGATCACGATCAGCGGCGGGTTGGCGCCACCCAGGTGGGCATAACGCAGCTTGATGCGACGGTTGTTGACCATCGGTGGCGCGTGCTCGCTCACGGCGTCTTCGAGAATCTGCGTCAGGCGGCTGGTCGGCCAGCGGGTTACCGCGGACTTGAAGGAGTTCTGCACCGACTGGTAGAGGTTGCCCACGCCAGTGCCGTGCAACGCCGAAATGAAGTGGATGTCGGCGAAGTCGACGAAGAACAGCCGGCGCTCCAGCTCGGTCTTCACATAGTCACGCTCGCGCGGGTCCATGCCATCCCATTTGTTCAGGGCGATGACCAGGGCCCGGCCCGCTTCCAGGGCAAAGCCCAGCAGGTTCAGGTCGTGATCCACCACGCCTTCGCGGGCGTCCATGACGAAGATCACCACGTTGGCGTCTTTGATCGCCTGCAGGGTCTTGACCACCGAGAACTTTTCAACTTCCTCGTGGATCTTGCCGCGCTTGCGCACACCGGCAGTGTCGATCAGCGTGTACTTCTCTTCGTTACGCTCGAAGGGAATGTAGATACTGTCGCGGGTAGTGCCCGGCTGGTCGTAGACGATGACCCGGTCTTCGCCGAGCATGCGGTTGACCAGGGTCGACTTGCCCACGTTCGGCCGGCCGATGATGGCGATCTTGATCCCGTCTTTTTCGCTCGGGCCCGGAATGCGCTTGGCTTCCTCGCCTTCGGCTACGACTTCTTCCTCGCCCTCTTCCGGCTCGTCTGCGTCGTCTTTCGGGAACTCGCGCAGGGCAATTTCCAGCATCTGCGTGATACCACGACCGTGAGCACCGGCGATCGGGATCGCGTCGCCCATGCCCAGCGGGGCGAACTCGGCACGCGCCATGTCAGGGTCGATATTGTCGACCTTGTTGGCGATCACGTAAGAGGTCTTGTTACGTTTGCGCAGGTGCTCGCCGATCATCTGGTCGGCCGCGGTGAAACCGGCCTTGGCATCTACCAGGAACAGGACGACATCGGCTTCTTCGATGGCCAGCAGCGACTGCTCGGCCATCTTTTCGTCCATGCCATGCTCGTCACCGGAGATACCGCCGGTGTCGATCAGAATGTAGGTACGCCCTTGCCACTTGGCCTCACCGTATTGGCGATCACGGGTCAGACCGGACAGGTCGCCGACAATGGCGTCGCGAGTCCGAGTCAGGCGATTGAACAAGGTGGACTTGCCGACGTTCGGTCGGCCCACCAGGGCGATTACGGGAACCATGCGGCTCTCCACTGCGTTAATTCAGAAAATACAAAAGCCGCTGCGAGGCAGCGGCTGGTGCTCGGGGCAGCACATGACGTGCTGCGAACCTTGCCGGGGCAAGGCCGCTTGGGGATCAACCCCAAGCATAGTCAAACCATTACTTGATGGTCAGGGCTTCCAGTTTGCCGCTGTTGCCATACACATAAATCATGTTGCCCACTACCAGCGGGCGCGCACGCAGACCATCGCTGTCGATACGCTCACGGCCGACGAAGCGACCGTCCACCTGGCTCAGCAGGTGCAGGTAACCTTCCAGGTCACCGACCGCCACGTAGCTGGAGAAAACTTCCGGGGCCGACAGTTGACGGCGGGCCAGCGAGTCATTGCTCCACAGCGCAGTGGTGGAACGCTCATCGATGCTTTCGACTGTGCCGGAGGACAGGCTCACATAGACGCTGCCGAAACCTTGAGCGACACCCGCATAGCTGGAAGCATCGCGCTGCCAGAGCGGACGACCGCTTTCCAGGTCCAGCGCCGCTACGCGACCCTGGTAGCTGGCGACATACAGGGTGCCGCCGGACAACAGCAGGCCACCGTCGATGTCGACCACGCGATCCAGCTCGGAACGACCTTGCGGAATAGCCACACGCTGTTCCCACACCGGCACGCCGTTACGGATATCCAGGGCCACCACTTTACCGGTCGACAGACCGGCAACCGCCAGGCGGTTGGTGGTGATTGGCGCACTGGTGCCGCGCAGGGTCAGTACCGCTGGGGTGCTGTCGTAGACCCACATCTGGTTGCCGGTGGCGGCATCAAGGCCGATCACACGGTCATCCTGGGTCTGGACCACCACCACATCGCCATTGGTGGACGGCGGAGCCAGTACTTCACTGGTCACCCGCGCCCGCCACTTCTCTTCGCCGCTCGAAGCGTCCAGAGCGACCACTTCACCCTTGAGGGTACCGATCATGACCAGGCCGTAACCCACGCCAACGGCACCGGACACAGGCAACTCCAGGTCCTGTTTCCATTTGACGTCGCCGTTCATGCGATCCAGTGCCTCTACCACGCCAGTGACGTCGGCGGCGTAGATGGTGCTGCCGTCGATCGCCGGAACCAGCATGTTGTAGGTTTCGCCCTGGCCGTCACCGACCGAACGGCTCCACTGTTTCTGCAGGACCACTTCTTCTTTGAAGTCGACCAGTTCGGCAGGTGGCAATTCTTTCTTGCTGTTGCTGCTGCAACCCGCGGCCAGAACGGCCAGAGCCAGCAATGCTGCATGTTTCCAACGGATCACGTCACGCATCCCCTTTGGCCAGGTCGTCCAGCTTGATTTGTAGGCCACCGACCGCCGCTTCATCGGACAGCGCGGCCTTGGCTTTTTCGTACGCAGCATGGGCTTCGTCGGTACGGCCCAATTGGACCAGCAGGTCGCCCTTAAGCTCTTCGCGAGTGGCCAGGAACGCCTTGTCGGCATCGCCTTCGAGCAGCTTCAGCGCTTCATCGGCCTTGTTCTGCGCGGCCAGGACCTGGGCCAGGCGCTGACGGGCGATTTCGCCCAGCGTCGGGTTGGCCGGCTTGTCGGCGATGGCTTTGAGCTCGGTCGCTGCGTCGTCCAGCTTGCCGGTGTCGACCGCCACCTTGGCGACGAACAGGCTGCCGTATTGCGCGTAGGCAGTACCGCCGAACTCACTGTTGAGCTTGCCGGCCAGGTCTGCCACACGGGCTGCATCCGGCTTGCCGTCAGGCGTCAGCGTGGTCTCCAGCAATTGCTGATAGAGCATCGAGGCGCCTTGCGATTGATTGTTCTGATACTTGTGCCAGGCCTGCCAGCCGAACACGATGACCAGCGCCAACAGGCCGCCGGTGACCAGGGGCTTGCCGTTGCGCTGCCACCAGTCCTTCAAATCCGCCAGCTGTTCATCTTCGGTACTCGACACCCCAATACTCCTTATTCGCTAAATCGGCTG
>Ga0213823_1001327_pt1 | contig 15548 bp, 16 predicted proteins | sample MC6MC0907MG_FD_179887 | JGI IMG/M metagenome (GOLD analysis project Ga0213823, IMG submission 179887) | Enriched soil aggregate microbial communities from Iowa State University, Ames, United States - MC6-MC0907-MG | ecosystem: Environmental > Terrestrial > Soil > Unclassified | place: USA: Iowa...
ACTACTTTATTGGTGTCATGATAGCATAAGAAATATTTCTTTCCATCAATAACGAAAATTCCGGCTTTATAGCTAAATGTAGTAATGCCTGTTCTTTTTATAGCTGTCCAGGGAAACTTGAAATTTCCCACCTGTACTTCTTCGACCGAAGTGTATGGAATTTTTATCTTCCTTCTCATAGTTGTAATCGCTGTCGATCCTGAAATATTCAATATTAAATCACTGTCATCCAATACAATTTGAACACTCATCTTTTATCTCCTCCTCTTACAATGTACAATTTGTTTTTATCTTTTAATCTCTGTTCATACGTAGGCTTCATCAAGATTACTGTTATATATAATTAGTCACATAGAAGGCAACTCTTTTCGGGATAAAAAGGATTTTGATAAAAACAGGAAAAATACTATAAGTAATAACGTTATAGCCACTGTTGTAAAAAAGTGAGGTAAAGCTTTACCAGCTATCATGATGTTGATTGCATGATTCGTTAAATGTGCGGGATTTATAATTTGAAATCCATATCCAAATACGGTTACGGCTTTCAAAAGAATCAGAAGAAAAATCGATAACACAGCAACTGCCGAGGATCTAGATAATAAGGCTCCCATCATTAGTGCCAGCGTTAATATAAACAGGCACCAAATGTAATAAACACCAAGCCCTGCAGCAACTCTTGCTAATGGCACAGAGCTATACAAATAGGATGTATAACATATTGCCATCAAAATTCCAGTTGCAACTGCCCCTGCTACAATAGCAGCCTGCCCAATCCACTTGCTAAGCAAATACTCGCCTAGTGTTGTGTTGCGTGTCAAAATAAACGTCAGCATTCCGTTTTTTTTATCCGATACAACGATACCCATCATACCGATTACGATAACTATTAAGCCCAATTGATCAAATTGATTGGTTAATGTCGAAGCTAAAACATCTTCTGCTGTAAAATGGGGTAATGTAATATCCATACCTTCAGGCAATCCGCCAGCAATTTGCAAAATTTGAGGTAAATAATAGGAGGAAAGAGGCTGAATGATCCCTAAAAACATAAATACTACAGGAAACCACAGTAATTTGTAACTTCTTCTAGCTTCGAGCCACTCTTTCTTTAATAGCACATAAAAGTGATTCAAGTTACTTCACCATCCTTAAAAAGATTTCTTCAAGGCTTTCCTGTACAAGTTCGAACTTTTGAACTGGCAGTTGCAAACGATAAATATTGTCTAATAGCCAAAGTCTCCCCTGTTTAATGTTTTTAACACGCACTTTTACGGAACTACCTGTTTGTACAATGGATTCAACGATATCTTCGTTAACAAGTTGTGGAGCCCATTCGCTAACCCGAGGTGCTTGAATAATAAAAACTGGTTGTTGATTATGCTTAATCACTTGATTAATGGAGTCGTTGACAAGCAATTTACCTTTGTTTAAGATAAGTATCTTATCACAAAGCTCTTCCGCATCGTGTAGGATATGAGTGGAAAAAAGTATGGTCGATTTCTGTTTGATCACTTTAAGCAATTCCAACATGTCTCTTCGTCCTAGTGGATCCAGTGCGGAAACTGGTTCATCCATAAGAAGTAACTTAGGCTGATGGATAAGTGCCTGGGCGATGCCCAACCTTTGCTTCATCCCTCCCGAATAGGTTCCAATCTGCTTATTTTCCGCGTTACTCAGCCCCACTAAGTCCAGTAATTCGTTTATTCTTTGTTCTAAACTTTCCTTATCTATATTTGAAAGCCCACCCATGAATACGAGTAATTCCTTTCCTGTCATCCACGAATAGAAAGTGGGGTGTTGCGGCAAATATCCTATAAACTGACGCTTTTGGTCATGACGCTCCCCTTGGAATAGAATTTGACCGCCTGTAGGTTTTGTTATATCTAAAAGCATTTTAAGAATAGTAGTTTTACCGGCTCCGTTTGGACCAAGAAGAGCGACACATTCGCCGTAATCGATTTGAAAGTCAATGTTTTTAATGACCTCATGATCTCCGTAATTCTTTTGAAGATTGCTTACCTGGAGTATGCTCATATTACCGTCTTCTCCTTCCTACGGTAAAATACAAAATCGGACCGAAAATACTAACAAAAACAATAATCGCGATCCAAAGCCATTTGTATTCATTGCTAAGATCCCTTTTTAACAAATCCCATAATGCTGCAGAAATTAAAATTAATTGTAAAATTAGGAGGGGAAGAAGAAGTGGCAGCCAATCCCAAAGTTCCTCTATCCTAATTTCATAACCATAATTCATTTGCGATTCCTCCTTATTTTTCTTGTGATTTTTGCGGAATAAACATGCCTGCAAAAATTCGAGTGGTTCTTTCAGGCGTCGACTTGTTATTTATTACTTTTTCAATAGACTTAGTAATAGACTGGACGAGTTCCTGGAATTCTCCATCCGTCAGATGAATAGGTGTATTCCAATAAGCGAATCCATCTTCTTTATACTGATTAGGGGATGTCTCCGTCAGATATGATGTCACTAACTTAAGTAAATTACCGTGAAATACTGAAAAATACCGAATATGGTCTTCTTGTGAGGTCATTTCAATCTCGGCTTCGGGAACTTGTAAGTTCTCTTTCTTGACCGAAAACACCCGTTCTTCCGTTCCTTTAACTTTTTTCGTATCGATGATCTCAATAAAATTTGCCTCAAGTAAAAGATTAATATGACGATATATTGTAGCTTGTGGAACATCTCCAAGCGCATCTACAAGTTGAGCAATCGTCAGTGGTTTGCCTAAAAGCAATTGTTGTACAATTCGCATTCGAATAGGATGAAGAAGTAAATCGGCTTTTTTGGTCATTGTATTGCCCTCCACGATCATTATCATTTTATAAAATGATAATAGCATTTGTTACTGAATTTGTAAATAATTCAAAAAATATACTTCAAAATTCATTCATGGATAACGCCACTCCCATTCTGTTTAGAACAATTAACGTATTAGAATATATAGACACAAAAAAATCCTGTTTAAATTAATACAGAATTTTTATCAAACTTTAATGCAATTTATCAATCTAAAATAAATTATCATGACACCTAAATAATAATGATCTTAAAAAAAAGAGAACACATATTATACACATGACTAATATGAGCTCTCCTTTTTATAACATTTAAGCGCCCTTTTCTTGAATATTCAACAAACGCTCCCTTATATACCTTTATTATCACGCAATTCCACAATTGTACCTTCTGGAGCTTTTATTTTACAAAGGTGGCCATTTTCAACATGGTAAATAATCTCACCCTTTTTACAAATAAAATTCACATTCAATGCTTTTAAGCGTTCTACTTCGTCCACGAGATTTTCAACCCATATACAAAAATGAACAATCCCTTGACCGTTAGAATTATTTTCTAAAAGGACTTCATTGTTTTTACCAGTTTGTAGCTCAATATAAAAATCATCTAGTTTTAACCAACTATTAAACTGTCTTCCATGAAAATCCGGGGATTCTTGGACTATTTCAAATCCTAAAGCTTCTGTATAAAACTTTAATGTTTCTATATAAGTATTGGTTTGAATACATAAATGGTGAACGTATTTTTTTACCATAATGATTTTTACACCTTCTTAAATTAAATAAATTCATCAATGATACCTCAAATGCTGAAGTATCAATTATTCCTCTAAGTCATCTAAATCTATTAGTTGTTTCATTCTCAAACGGTAGATATAAATATTTGGAATAAGAAAACAAATTAATATAATTACGCCGGTTAGAATTCCTACTGACAGCCCTGACTCTGGTGTAATTGAAACAAAGTACGCAAATATAATAGAAATGACTAATGTGATTACAGTTGAAATGATAAATGATTTTTTGGGATTACAAATTTTTTTCTCGTGCTCAACACTGATACTCATTGATAAATAAGCTGATACAATTGCTGAAACCATAAATACAAGCCAAATAGGATTGTCACGCATACCGTCTATCCCACTAGTAAATAGATTATATCCCAAGATACAGAGAATCCCAAACGTTTGTACAATATAAACAATTCTTGTATTTTGTAAATTTCGAAGTACTAAGCGCTCGTCTGTTATTTTCTTCATTAAAAGTCCTCCTCTTCAACCCAAAATAATTCATCTAAAGTGCCACCTACTACATAACATATCTGTAAACACAATTTTAAAGATGGGTTATATTTTCCTTTTTCAATTAAGCTTACCGTTTGTCGTGTAATACCCACAGCATCTGCCAATTGCTGTTGAGTAAGATCCTTTTTTACCCTTGCAACTTTTACAGAATTTCTCAAACACCCACCTCCCACAAAAAAATGTAACATATAAATTACATAAAGTAAAATATATATTACATAAAAATCAAAAAAACTTTCGCTAAATATTTATTAGAGTAAAATATCCTATTACTATTTGGAAATTCTTCAATTAATTCAAAACCAAGAATGTCCTTATAAAATCTCAAGGTTTCTTAGTAGTGATTTGTCTGTGTACAAATATGATGGACGAATTTTGAAGTCATTTTTTCACCTTTTTAAATATCTTCCTGAAAATTTGCTTTCACTAACGATTCTTTGACTTTGTTCGAAAAGCATAATTTTTTATTCAAGAATAATCCACCTTTTTAAATACATTATAAAAATAAGCGTAGAATTAAAAGGAGGATATTTTAATGTTTAATACTAGTATCCGTGTATTACTGATGATCTTTTTAATAATCAATGTCATTGGTTGCACGAAAAATTCAGACAAATCAACCCAACCTAAATCATCTAAAATACAGCAAAAGAATACAACGAATTCCCCCTCTAAAACAAAGATAAGTGCCGTTACCTTGACTGAATATCCAGCATCGGTTGCGGCAGTTGTGAATAAAAAGTATTATATGCCGGTTACCTATGTTCCGAAGGATTTAGTCTATCCCAATGTACCTTTTTTGTTTAATGAAAAAATAGAAAAGCGTAAAATGAGAAAAGAAGCAGCAAATGCTTTGGAAAGAATGTTTGCTGCAGCCCAAAAAGATGGAATTTATTTAAGTGGAGTATCTGCGTATCGCTCCTATAATACTCAAAAAGTGTTATTTAACAATTATGTAAAAAGAGATGGTTTTGAAAAAGCTCGAACCTATAGTGCCATTCCTGGAACAAGCGAGCATCAAACTGGTTTAGCCATTGATGTTAGCGGAAGAGATGGGAAATGTGCGGCAACATCTTGTTTTGCTAATACGAAAGAAGCTGCTTGGTTAAAGAATAATTGCGCAAAATATGGATTTATCATTCGTTATCCAAAAGGAAAAGAATCCATTACGGGTTATAAATACGAACCTTGGCATATTCGTTATGTGGGTAATATTTCAACTGCAATCCAAAGTCGCGGTAATACGTTAGAAGAATATTTGCATGTAACTCCTGTTTCAAAATGAATAAAAAGCGATTCTCACATTTGAGAATCGCTTTTTTTCTATATTTTTGCTGGTTTTTAAGACACCTAATTACATAATGCTGGTTAATTTTTAACATCCCGAAGTACAGTCCGCTTCCCCCAAAACAACTCCCGTAATGTTTCGAAATTAACTAAAACCGTTCCAATAATAATCGTCAAAGTACCAATGCCTGTTAGCCAAGAAATATATTCATGATAAAAGATAACTCCTAATATTACGGCAATTAATGGTGAGATATACAGCCATGTAGAAGGAAAAACGGGATTTGTCCGTGAGACAAGCCAATAATAAATGCTATGAGCGATCATTGAACCAAAAATAGTTAAATAAAGAAGAGAGCCAATTGAAGCTGGGCTTAAAAGATAATCAAGCTGAATGTTCTCGGTAAAAAATGATAAGATGATTAACAAAATCCCGCCATGCATCATTTGCACTGCATTTAAGGCAATCGCTGATGTATTTTCAAATTTTCGGATAACATGCTTCGTATAAATCGTCCCAGATGCGTAAAAAACTTGACCGATTATGACGGCGAAACAACCAACCATCCATAAGGGACTAATCTCAATTGAAAAACTAGGTAAGATTAAGAACGTGACACCAATGACTCCTACGACACAACCAATCAATGATTTCCGATTTCCCTTTTGCTTCAATATGAATGTCTGAATAATAATGATCATCATCGGAGCGGTAGCAGATAAGACAGCTGCAATCCCTGATGTCACATACTGTTCTGCCCAGTATAATGTGGCAAACGTCCCAAAGGTTAAACCTACTCCTGTAAAAAACATCTCTTTCCGAAATAATAATGATATTGACGTTTTTCCTCTCCAAACCATAAAACTAAATAGCAGCAAACCAGCAATGAAAAAACGAAGTCCAGCTGATAAAAATGGAGGCACTCCTGCATCAACACCAATTTTAATCGCTAAAAATGTCGTTCCAAAAATCAAACACATGAAGAAATAATTAATAATAATCAAATAAAACTCCTCCTTTTTTCTATCATAAAAGAAGGACAATAGAACAGATTGAAAAAGATAGAACAGATTAGATTGGATCATGGTACAATCGTTTTGAATAGGAGGAATCGATGTGAGCAATGCGATTCAAAATGAAGATTATCTTTTTAAGAAAGTATATGATTATGTACTTCACCGAATAGAACGTAATGAATGGAAAGAACATCAAAAGCTTCCCTCCGTCCGGCAATTAGCATCTGAAATGAATATTCATCGATTAACTGTATTAAAGGCTTATCAATTACTGAAACAGCATGACAAGGTTTATGTAAAAGATAAAGTAGGCTATTTTGTCCAATCAAATGTGACGAAAAATCTTGAATATCTGGACAATCCAATTGTTTCTGCATACATTCAAAAAAATCATTTATCTGAAATCCACCAATCACCTGTTTCCTATCATTTTTCTCAGGCGTTAATTGATCCAAATCTTTTGCCAAATCAATATTTTTCAGAATACGTGAAGAAAGTTTTCGACCTTTATCCAAAAGTACTTGCAACCTACTCAACTGTGCAAGGTGATTTAGAGCTACGTGAAGCACTCACTCAATATTTTATCAACCAGTATAAAACTCATCTCAATACTGATGATCTGTTAATCACTTCTGGCTCACAACAAGCGATTCACTTAATTGCTCAAACTTTTATTAAGAGAGGAGACGCGGTTTTATTTGAACGTCCAAGCTATAGTGCTGCGATTGATATTTTTAGAGCACAAGGAGCACAGATTGTAACGGTTGATATACATCCAGACGGGTACGATTTACAGCAGGTTGAATTATATCTTAAACAGTATAAACCACGCCTATTTTATCTCAACCCAACATTCCATAACCCGACTGGTTTTACTGTTTCAGTTGGGCAGCGCAAGAAATTAGTTGAATTGGCTGAACAGTATCGGTGTCTATTAATTGAGGACGATGCCTATCACGACATATATTTTGATCATGCCCCGCCGCCGCCAATTTACACATATGATACTGCCGGGACAGTCATTTATATCCGAAGCTTTTGCAAATATATCTCACCTGGTTTGAGAATTGCGGCTGTTATTTGTCAATCATCATTAATGAAATCACTAATAACAGTAAAATCGTTAACTGATAATGGCTCACCACTTCTCAATCAAAAAATTTTTCTCCATTACTTTTCATCACTTAGATTGCAGCAACACTTGGAGAAAATCCGAATCGCCCTGCAGATCCGAAAGGAAATCATGGAAGAAGAGCTGGCGGTAACAGATTGGAAATGGACCAGTCCAAAAGGCGGTCTGAGTTTATGGGTGCAGCTTTCAAATAAACTTCCAACTGAATTATTATTAACAAAATGCATCGAACAATCTATATCCTTTGTCCCAGGTCAAGTTTGCGATCCATTAAAACAACTATCATCCTGGATACGTTTAAGCTATTCTTACGCAAATGAAAAACAACTAAGTGAAGGGATAAAAAGGTTTGTTGCAGTGGCGCAATCTCTATCTAATTGATGAGGATTGGATTAAAGGTATACTAAAACAAAAGAAGTCCGCTTCAAATGATACAAATGTAAAAGCACTTCATTAATTAGTACGCCCCTAATACCGACAACAAGCACGAGCGGAGGATACTTCGAGATAGACACCGAAACACAAATTATATTCTCTTATCTTTTAAAAAAGGCATTGGGCAGTTAAAAAACCGCCTAATGCCTCAATACTTAAATCGATTTCCACAATCATCTTAGCTGCATCTGGTAAATTTCTTAGCGTTGGAAAAATCGGCTTTTTTCATTTCGAAATTTGCTTAGCATATGACTAAGCAATTGAATCTGAAACTACAAAAATATCCTTATAAAAATAGAATCTAATAGGGAAGAACAGTTATTGAATTAGATTCTCTCTTTTCGCCTTCTCCACAGCTTCATCTCTTCCTTGTACCTGTAGTTTAGAATAGATAGTGGAAATGTAGTTTCTTATAGTTCCTTCAGATAAGTATAACTTTTGAGCAAGTATTTTATTACGAGTTCCCTCAGCCAACCCACGAAGTATTTCCAATTCTCTTTCGGTTAGTTGATAAGGATTTTCTACTTTAGTCCCCATCTGATGTTCAAGTAATTGTTGTGCTACATCTTGTGTGATCATCGTTCCACCACCATAAATTAGACGGATCGTTGCTGCCAATTCCTTTGGATTAACGGATTTTAGTATGTATCCTTCTGCTCCAATCCGCAGAGCTGTTGCCGCATAAGACACATCCTCAATAGTTGTAATCATAATAACACGTATATGCGGCCAAGTTTCTTTAACTATTTTTGTAGCAGTTATGCCATCCATTTCTGGCATGTTAATATCCATTAATATAATGTCGGGACAATTTTTCTGGCAATCCTCGATTGCTTGTTTTCCGTTTCCAGCAATAAACACCTGAAAATCTTTTTCTTCCCCTAACAACAGCCTTAAACTCTCACGAACTAGCGGTTGATCATCCACTATAAGAATTTTTATTTTATGACTGCCCTCATTCGTTTGATTTGGAATCATACAGGTGATAATTGTACCTTCATCCTTCTGAGTATCGATGTAGAACTTGCCTTGCAGCATAGCAAGACGTTCCCTCATACTTGAAAGTCCATATCCATATTGAATTTTTTCGCTTCCTTTTCCGTTATCTTGTACCTGCAGCATTATTTGAGCATGGTCATATTGAAGAAGAACTTGTATGGAACTAGCTTGACCGTGACGGCTAGCATTAGTCAAAGTCTCCTGTAAGCATCGATACAATGTAAGTTTAGCTTGCTTCATTACAGGATAAGGTTCACCCATTGTGCGAAAAATAACATGTACTCCTGTATTTGTTTTAAACTCCTCCATGATTTGAAGAAGAGAACGATCCAATGGCAAATTTTCTTCTAAGGGATCCATTTGATGCACTTGCCGTCTAATATCTTCCAATCCAGTTCTAGCAAGTTTGAGCATACTTTGCAGCTTGGTCTTTCCTTCACTTGAATAAATATGAGGGCTTAGTGTTTCCATTCCTAAAATCATAGAGGTAAATGAATGCCCAATCGTATCATGGAGTTCACGTGCCATACGATATCGTTCTTCCAGAAGAGTCATTTTTTCGATTTGTGATGAATATTGTACCAGAATCGAATATTGTTCTTCTATTAGTTTTAGTTTTTGCTTAATTGCATTAATAGAGATAGCCCCCATCTGTAGAGAGAAGCTAACCCCATAAAAGATAAGGGCATCCATTAGGCTTTGCCAAATCAAAGGACTTGTCAGTGATGAAACTACCGAGTCACCCGCAATTAAAATAAACAGAATTACAGAAATAGGCAAAGAAAACCAATGCTGTTTACCTCGAGAATAAAAAGCAATTGTAAAGAGTATTGGGGCAAATAACCTAGTCAACTCTAAATGGTAGGCAAGAAAAAGCGAAAAGCCACCGGCAATCAAACACTCAGAAATAAAATATCGGTAATATTGTCTTCCTGCAAATAAAAAAGGAATTGTACTACAAACGAGAAGAGCAATACAAACCATCCAAAAAGGAAAATTTGATTTGTCTTTATACATGAAAATGATGACTAAAATGATCCACACCGTTCGTACAGTAAAAATGGACCAATCTTGCCATGACCATCGACTTTTGAAAATACGCATCCGTACAGCTCCGATCAATTAAAAAATAATTTGTGATTAGAATGATTTAAAAAAGCATGTTTTCTTTGTCATATCAAGCTTATTACATTTTGTCACTAGGGATTATGACAGCTGCTTTGTTAGATTGATAGTGTCTGAGACGTTTCCAAAATAAATTATATCTCATTCAAATTATGAATTGAAGGAGTGATAGTCATTGTCGTTACTACAAATAAGTGACCTTACTAAAAAAGTTGGGAACAAGATTATTGTAGACCATTTATCTTTAGAAATGGACAAGGGGGAAATTTTAGGTCTTCTCGGTCCGAATGGAGCTGGAAAAACAACCACAATTCGTATGATTGTGGGACTAGTTAGCAAATCAGAAGGAAAGGTATTCATTAACGGAGAGGACACTTCTCTTCATTTTGAAAAAGCAATGAAACAGGTTGGGGTTATTGTGGAAAATCCTGATTTGTACAAATACTTATCTGGATATGATAATCTAGTTCATTTTTCAAGAATGAATTCAAAAGTAACGAAAAAAAGAATCAGTGAAGTTATATCGTTAGTAGGACTGGATCACAGCATTAACGATAAAGTCAGTACCTATTCACTTGGCATGAAACAACGTCTAGGTCTTGCCGTTGTTTTGGTTCATAAGCCTTCCTTGCTCATTCTAGATGAACCAACTAATGGACTTGATCCGGCTGGTATCCGTGAATTGAGGGGACATTTAATATCCATAGTGAAAAACGAAGGGGTTGGAGTTATTATTTCAAGTCATTTAATGTCCGAGATGGAAATGATGTGTGACCGAGTGGCCATTTTAAACAAAGGAAAGTTGATAGGCATCCATAATGTATCGGAAATGGTGGAAGATGAATGTTCAGAAGTAGGATTTGAAGTCGATCGCCCAGATTACGCTATACAAGTGCTTCAATCTTTCCTAGCTGGAAAAACAATTATAGCGGACCGAAAACAAATTAAGGTACGCATTCCTAAAGAACGCATACCTGAAATAAGTCAGCAGCTGTTGGGTGCAGGCATTAATGTATATAATATCCAAACTGTCAAAAAGACGCTTGAGGACAAATTCATTGAAATTACAGGAGGGAATATTCAATGAACCTAATACGTAATGAAAACATGAAAATATATAAACGTAAGCGCACTTGGGTTATGGTCGCATTTGTTATAGTGTATGTATTAATCCAGATTATAAATTTAAAAACAGCAGAAGATACTGATTTTGGAAAAGACTGGAGGACGAAGCTTGAACAGGAGAATATTTCTCTTAGTAAGGAATTAGAAAAATCAAATACGTTGATAATTGAAGACAAACAAGCTAAGAAAAAATTGTTACTAAATCAATATTATTTAGAGAATAATATTCCCCCCGACACAAATGCATGGAGTTTTGCCGTTGGTCAGATTAGTAATATTATTTTTGCCGTTTCACTTATTGCTATTATTATAGGCGGGGAAATTGTAGCCGCTGAGTTTGGTTCTGGAACAATCAAACTTTTACTAACCCAATCAGCTAGTCGGACGAAAATCTATTTCGCTAAATATACCGCTGCCATATTGTTCGGGCTTTTTTTAACATTAGTTGGTATATTGACGGCTATTTTATTTAGTAGTTTCATATTCGGATTGGACGGATTAGGTGGTAACTACTTTTTTGTAAAGGATCAAACTGTTGTAGGAGTTCCTATACTCCAAGCATTAATAGGTAGTTATCTTTTAAATATTCCGTTTCTGTTTCTGGCAATCACATTGGCATTTATGATCTCCGCAGCCTTCCGGAGTACCACATTTTCCATTGTTATCTCCATTCTAGTAACATTAGTTGGATTTATATTATCTATTGCAATGAATGGATGGAACTGGACGAAGTATTTCGTCTTTTCTCATACAGACCTTAACCAATTTATATTCGGAACACCTTCAGTTGAAGGAATGACACTAGGTTTATCAGTTGGATTTATTATCTTACATCTATTGATACTCCATCTGATATCATACCCCATTTTTGTCAAACGTGACGTAGCTTAACAAAATACAGTACTAGTTTGTTGTAAGGGTATCTGATATCCAAATCCGGAAAGTAGGAGAATATATGAAAAAATTAATGCTGTGTTTTGTCATTCTATCTATGTTAACTCTTATTTCAGCATGTAAGCAACAATCAACTACAAAGGAAGTTGAACTTCCAGTAAAAGATATTTCCAAACTTGTTATAAACAATAGAAATGGAGAGGTAGAAATTGTAGGTCATTCGAACACCGAAAAGATTGAGGTCACTGCACTAGTAAAGGCTAATGGCATCAGTATGGATAAACTGAAATTTAGTTTAAAAGAACGAAAAAACATCGCCTATTTAGATGCTACATTTGATGGTCAATTTTTTGCGATGGGGTCAGGATCAGTTGACCTTCACATTAAGATACCAAAGCACCTTCAGTTAGACATCAATTCACATAGAGATGGAAATATTAGTATATCCGATATGTCTTCCAATATTGAAATTGTGAATGTAAACGGTGATATTAATGTATCAAACTCAGAGGGGCCTGTACTAATCGAGAATAGGGATGGCGACATGGAAATTCGAGATATTGCTTCAAAGGTTACATTAAATAATAAAAATGGAAAGATTCAAGCGATGAACATAGATGGCCCCATCGATATAAGTAATAGAGACGGTAATCTGTCCCTTCATAATATTGATTCAGATATAAAAATAATGAATCTTAACGGACACATCAAAGTCGATCAAATAGATGGATCAGCTAAAGTTCATGTTGGAGACGGTTCCCTTGATATCAATTATGTATCTAAAGATGTGGAAATCACTCAGACTGGAAATGGGAAGGTTAATATTAATAATATTAAGGGTAATGTAACAAGAAATAAAAAATAAACGTTTTTATAAAAAAGATATTAGCTTAGCTCATTACAAAAAATAACCTGGTTAGAAAATCACTAACCAGGTTTTTTGGTCACGATTAAGTTGTCTGAGTCACAGTCCTGTTACTCAGCCTATTCTTCCCACTCTAAATCGTTGATGTACCGGGCTTTAACCGCATTTAAACAAACGTTTGATTGAAAATTTTTGTTGTTAATCAAACGTTTGATCAGTAAAAAAAGAATCGCGAAGGACATACCAACGGTACGTTTCCCGATTCTTTTGAGCCATTGGGTTAAGTGATGACAGTGGCTTACTTGGTATCTTCTTTTGAAGATTGTTGTTAAATACTAAACTAGAGGAAAAAATCCCCGATATTATATATATATAAATAATTAATATATAAAGAGAAAGGGAGTATACATTCTATGCAAGATACAGGAAGTTTCACAATAAAAGTAAATCAAGCAGAAAAAACCATTGATTTGACAGTGAGAGGTACATTCACTCCTGAAAAAGCACAAGAGTTTATTAAGGATTATCAACAAAAATTGTCTACGATTAAACCAGAAGAATTTGTTCTACAATTTGACTGCAGGGATTTAGATGTTGTTTCTCAAGAAATGATTCCAAACCTTGAAGCTTGTTTCGCCATGTACAAGGATTCAGGATTCAAAAAGGTATTGGTTGGGATTCAAAAGAAACCAATCATTAAGTTACAATTAAATCGTTTGGCACGTCAAGAAGGGCTTACCAACTTTGAAGTTGAAGAAATTTATTAAAGGACATGTAATTAAAGGAGTAAGGCTTTATTTAAGCCTTGCTTCTTTTGTTTAAATTGAGTAATGACCCTCAATCCTTATAAAATCAAATTTTTATATAACTGGATTTATATATTAATTTACTCATGAATTTTTATTTATAGGAGGCATGCTTTAACAATTATGACAAACATCAAAATTAAAGCAATAGATGTGTATCATCCACAAAAAACAGTTTCAAATGAATTTTATTATGACCATTTCGAAAAAAAAGGAAAAAATATTGCTCATTTTTTAGAAATTATGGGAAGAGAGAACCGATTTGTGATTGATAATGAAGAAGAAAATTCAATCACAATGGCAGTTGAAGTCTCAAAACAAGTATTAAAGAAAACTGGTTTAACAGGTAACGATATTGATATGTTGGTGTTTTCTACGCAAGTACCTGAACAAATTGTTCCAACAAATGCGATATTCCTTCACCATGCTATTCAAGGAAAAAAAGATATGGTGATTTATGATATGAACGCCAATTGTGCTGGAATGACGATTGCTGTAGAACAAGCATCACGTTATATGTTATCTAATCCTCATGTTAAAACAGCATTAGTGGTAGGTTCTGATTATCTTTCTTTATTAGCCAATCCAGATGATGTCATGACCTATGCGAATTTTGGAGATGCTTCTTCAGCAATTATTCTAGAAAAGACTAATGAACAGTCTGGATTTATTGATGCAATGTTTGAAGTGGATTCGGGTAATCGGGACAATATTTTGTATCCAGAGAAAGGATTATCAAACACATTAAGAGGCAAAGGAAAAGGAGACTCAATGCTGTGGCATCCATTTGACGGTGCAATGGCCTTACCTTACGTCTATAAAGTGTTTGAAAAAATTCTAAAAAGAAACAACATGACAATTCAAGATATTGATCATTTCTGTTTATCTCAATTTGGTCATGTAATAATAAAAAAAATTCAAGAACAATTTGATATTCCAGATGAAAAAATGATTTATGTGGGAGACCGATATGGATATACTGGTACAAGCAGTCCATTTGTGGCTCTTTATGAGGGGATAGAAGCTGGAAAAATCTACCGTGGAGACAATTTATTGTTCTGGACTATAGGAGGAGGTCATGAGTTCGTAACCATGTTGTTTAAATACTAACATGATAAAAGAGTGTACTTAAAAAGACATCTACTGGATGTCCAGTTGGTCCCTTGGTATTTTGGTTCGTTTTCAGTTCTTGCTCGATGAAGATGACAATCTAGATATCTATCAAAGGGAAATTCAGTTTGCCAAGTGATACCCCTGACGTATCACAAATACTAATAAGAGCCAAAATATACAAGAAGTGCATAAAAACATGTATATCAGGCTCTTTAATTATAATTTGATAAAAAAGGCTCATCTTAATTTTTTTACTCTACCAATTTTCCTTTTTTTAACTCTACGAACTTTCAATATTTTTCCTCCACGCATTTTCTTAATTGTTCGGTACATTGTTTTATCTTGGAGCTTATAAAAATGAGACAAAGCAGGATGTAAGTTTGCCTCGATAATCCAAATGTGTCCGTCACTGTCTATCCCCATATCAAACCCATATATACGATGCCCTTTATAAAGTGGCTCTAATGTTTTCGTTGCAAGCAAGGCAATTCGTTCTAATTCCGATACAAGCTTTTCACCATTACCATCCGCTTTATGAATATTGGAGGCTTTGATTGCTTCGACAACAGGCAATACGGATCCACTGCTTAACTGATTATTCGTAACAAAGAAGCCTTGCCCGGCTAATT
>Ga0213823_1001329_pt1 | contig 15534 bp, 9 predicted proteins | sample MC6MC0907MG_FD_179887 | JGI IMG/M metagenome (GOLD analysis project Ga0213823, IMG submission 179887) | Enriched soil aggregate microbial communities from Iowa State University, Ames, United States - MC6-MC0907-MG | ecosystem: Environmental > Terrestrial > Soil > Unclassified | place: USA: Iowa...
GTTTCTATCAATGGCTGGTCGAACACCCGAAGCTCGGGCCATGGATTCGTGACTACCTCGACGGCAACGGCATACCGCTCAAGGGCAAGGTCTACGCGATCGGCTTGATGTGGGCGAGCATTCTGTTTTCGTGTTACCTGGTGCCGCTGCCGTGGGCGCGGGGGTTCATGTTGACCAGCGCGGTGTTGGTGACGGTGTACATCCTTCGGCAAAAGACTTTGGATAAATCCTGAATACCGCCGCCCCCGCTATATCTGCATTTATCCCCGATACAGCGCCTCAGGCTGTCTATCTACTGGGTTTCGAGCCAGTTATCCAAGTGCCCTGCCACTGACCACTCGTCGGAAAAAACCTCCTACCTGTTATTTCTGACAGTAGGCAACACTCGCCATATCAGGCCCAATCAATCAACGCCTTCCTCGCAGAGCCCCATGTCCTTCGCTGAGGTTTTTCGTCATGACGCACTTTCACTCCTTCCTGTTTCCACGCTTGCAGACTGAAATTCCGGGGCTGAAACTGCGTCCCTTGCGGATTTCGGCCATGATAGAGCCGATCGTCGATGGGGACGGCGGTATCAACTGCAAAACCTACTACCAATATTCCGACGGTTTGTTCTGCGCCGTCGATGCCTACGCCGAACCCATGCGCAAAGGTGACACGCTCGATATCTATTGGGGCAAGGACCACAAGATCTTTACCCGGGTACTGCAAGATGACGAAGACGGCAGCAACCAACCGGTGTTTTTCTTCCTGCCTGTGACGAACATCCTTCCCGGCTGGGTCGACGAGGTCTACTACGTACTGACCCGCGCAGGCAGCACCAGCCCCGACGAGCCCGCCACGCCCTTGCGAATACTGGTGAAGCTGGATCTGCCGGGCGGCAAAGACGATGAACCCCATTTGCCCGGACATGCAAAATTGCACATCGTGCAGCTGCCGCGCGACGTCATCGTTAACGGCGTGGACGCGGTTTGGGCAGCCAAGGGTGTGCCGATGGTTATTCCTCCCTACCCGAACATCGCCGTGCGCGACGTTATCCAGGTGCAATGGGGCAATGCCTTCTTGCCACCTCATACCGTCAGCGCCGATGAGGCAGCCGGCACGGCACCTATCGAGATCACCGCACACCAGGACGATATTGTGGCCGGTGGCGACGGCAACGCGCAGGTGGTGCATTACGGGATCCATGACGAGGTATTCAACCACTCCGAGAAGTGGTCGCTGAGGACCACAGTCAAAGTCATGTCCGGAATCCGGCAGCTGGATGAGCCGATTATCCAGGAGTCAGTCAACGGCATCATTGATCTCGACAAATTGAACAATCGCGATGTCAACGTGCATGTTCGCGCCTCCACCAGCGATTTCCAGGTGGGTGACACCGTCACCATGACCTGGGTAGGCACACCACCCACCGGTGCTCCGCTGCCCAACCAACAATCCCAGAGGGTGGAAAGCTTCCCCAGCATCCTCATGTTTCAGATTCCGAATGCGCAGGTCCGGGCGATTGCCATGGGAACCGCAGACGTATCGTATGTGCGCTACAAAAAGGACGATGGCTCTGCGCTCCCTTCCAGGCACGAACTCGCCACGGTGGAAGGCCGGATCCCCGCGCCGGTCTTGAGCGAAGCCGCGGGCAATACGGTGAGCGCCGATATCACATCGGCCACCGTGAACATTCAGTACCCGGGCATGACCGCGGACGATATCGTCGACATGGCCTGGCTGGGCACCAAGGCCAATGGCATTCCCTACTTGTATGAGGCTCGGCACATCGTCAGCCCGCAGGACGTGGAAAATCATCGCGTGACCTTGTACGTGCCGGGAAAACATCTGCGGGTGCTGGAGAACGGTACACTGAATCTGTTCTACCGTGTGTCCCGTGACGGGCCGCACTGGCGGGGCACGCATGAGTCCGGGCATCAGGAAATCAAAGTGTTGCGATTCACCTGAGAAGCAGGCGTCAGGTCAACCCGCCGGCCCGGACAGCGGGTTGACCGGCAAGCCAGCACAAAAAAACGCCCGGCAGGTGCGAGGCGTTTTTCAGCTATTCACATCATGACGCGGCTTACCAGGTCCAGCGCGCTCCGACATTCAAGTCATACGGCTTCTCGATGTACTTGCCATGGCTGTAGTCGTAACCGGCATACACCTGCAGGTCCTTGGTCAATGCCACTGCAACGCCTGCGCCCAGCACACCACGGGTGCCAGACAAGTCGTTGTTGAACTGATTATCAGCGTTGACCGTCACGCGGTTGTTATTGATGAACTCGTGCTGCACCGCAACGCGCACATAAGGCTGGGCGACCATGCCATTGCCCATGTTGAAGTTGCGGCCCACAGTGGTTCCCGCTTCACCCAGCACCGAGCGGCTGCGATCGCCGTCGGCCTCCATGCCATTGTCCAGATCAAAGTTGCGCCCACGAATCAGCGCAGTCGACAGTTTGCCGTACGGCTCGATGTAGTAGCCGTTACCCAGGGTGATCTGGCGCCCGAACTCCGCCGAAGCGCTAATGCCGGAGTTGTCATAACTGCCCTTGGCCCGCGTGCCATCGCTCATGCCGACTTTCGTATCGCTCTGAAAGCGGTTGAACTTGAGCAGCGCATCAAAGTAGTAACCGCTCTGCTTGTTCATCCAGGTCACGTAAGGGCCCAGATAGTAGCTGTCGACCGTACCCGAAGTCCCCTGTGCGACGTCCAGGTTGGTATGGCTGTAGCCGCCCATGATCCCGGCCACCCACAGACTGTCGCCCAGGTGCGTATCCGCCCCCAGAGAAAGCCCTTGCTGGGTCTGCTGATAACCCACGCCGGAAGCGGCGCTGATGTTGTACTTGTTGCCATAGGTGCGCATCCACAGGCCGGTGTCACCCCCATTGAAACGCAACTCGCCCATGCGGCTGCGCAAAGTTGCCGCCTCGGCATACAACAGCGTCACCGGAGCGTTGAACAGCGCCAGTACCGATTTCGCCCCGGGGCTGATGGTCTTGCTGGTCGGGTCGAGAAACCATTCCGTTCCGCCCTCCCCCACTTCTCGCCGATCAAGTTTATAAGACCAGGTACCCAGATCGACATGCCCGCCTCTCAGGGCAAATTGCGCGTCGCCGGCGGCGGTGTGCACCAGGGTCAACTGCTGCGGGCTCAGCGCGTCCAGACCGGAAGCGGCCACCAGTAATCCGAATTGCCCGCTGGCTACACCCGTGACATTGAGGAAGTCGTGCTGACCGGTGGCGAAATTGCCCTTCATTTCGAACGTACTGGAACCATCCGGCGAGCCGGCCAGCGTGCCGACGTTCAACTGGTAGAACGTATCAGGCACATCCTGCGCACCAAAGCGCACCGTCCCGCCATTCATGGCGAGTGTTCCTACAGTGTCAGCGCCTGTCAGGGTCCAGCTAGAACCGCTGTTGACGGTCACGCCGTTGACCTTGTCGAGACGGCCGGTCAGTTGCGAGTTGTTCTGCAGGGTGACATTGGCGGTCGAACCGTTTTCGACCAGCACATCGCCCTTCATGTTGCCCTGATCGAAGGTGAGATTGGCGGTACTGTTGCCGGTGACGTTGACGTTGCCTTGCAGCGTGCTGTCGCTGACAGACATGCCCGCGGTGGAAGCGCCCTGCACCGTCAGCACGTTGCCGTTGCCCCCCGTCAGGGAAGACTGGTTCAACAACTCAAGGGTGGCATTGATGCCCTTGTCCACAAGAATCGCATCACCGGTGCGGCCTTCCACACTGGCGTTGTCGAGCCGCAGTGAATTGTTGCCCAGGCCCGAAGGATCCCTGCCCATAGACACCCCGGTCTTGTCGCCGCTGATAACCGTGTTTGCGGAGGCGCGTACATCCCCCCCCAATATGTTCAGGCCGGTACTGTCAGCCCCTGTGCCCGTCACCTGACTGTTGATGAGCGTGAGCGTGCTCAAGCCGGTGACCTGAGCACCGATTTCCCCACCCTTGAATTGACTGTCGGTTGCAGTGACCGTGGAGCCCAGGGTCGAGCCGATAGACCGATTGACCGCCAGCCCCATAAAGTCACTGGTCACGATGGCGCGAGTGAGATCACCCGTGCTGCCGGTTATGCGGATACCCACCAGCCCACTGTCGGCATTGACCGTTGCGCCGTTGATATTCAACGTTGATCCGGACGTGACAGACAGACTCTGGGTGCTGGCCCCCGCGATGTTCAGCACACTTGCGTTGCGTACCAGATAATCGCTCTGTGGTGTGCTTGCATCGATATTCAGCGTATTGCCGTTATCGACAATAACGGCGGCAAAAGAATGCCCGCCGGTAGAAAAAAATGCTGGCAGCACGACCAGCATTTTAAAGAGTCCTGCCGCAGCATTTTTTTGCAGCGAAACATGGTTTTTGTTCATGACGTGGCTTCCTGAATGTTCATCACCTCACATCTTTCAGAAGAAACGCCAAAAGACTGTAAGAGGCGCGAACAATACCTATCCGGGTCAAGCAAAAATGTAGGAGAAGTCCTAGCTCCGGACGGAAAAGTCCTTTCCCGCTCGAGGAATGATCCGCCTGTTTCAGCAACCGTTTCAGCGAGGACACGGGAGGCGTAGCGGCCTCCCGTGTTTCCTTTGAAACGCATTGAATCAGGTAGGCAACGGGCAAGTTCCGCCATCACCCGGATTGACCAGGTACACCTTGACCAAATGCTCTTTGGAGGGAACGTCGCGCCCGTTAATGACAGCCGTATAACCGACGCTACCCCACGCATTCAGAGTCGCGAGCAAGGGCGCGTATGGGATCTTCACAATGAAGCCGGACGCGGCCTCCTGATCTGTCGGTGTGTAGAGCACCTCCTTGTCTGTCCCGGGTTTGGGGTTTGCACCGCCGTCGTCGGTATAACCCTGATAGGTGAATGTCAGCTCTTGATTCGCCAGTGCCAATTCCCCGCCCGGGACGTGCACCTCGACCACCACACCCTCGATGGGATCCAGGCGCAAGGATTTGCAGTTCAGCCAGTCAGTATAGTTAGGATCAAGGTGTAAAAATGCCGGATCAGGGACAGTGTCCACTTGAATCTCCACATCCACATTCCGAGGTTCTGAAATATCTACGTTGTCGTTTAGCGAATGACCGATGACGTAAGCCATCGGGTGCGTTGGATCACCGTTACCTGCCGCCTCAAAAACGCTCCACTCGACTTCCCACTGTAGAGATGTGGGAATAGTGCTTGGAATCGTAATGAGGCCACCATCCGCCTCAGAAACAAGCTGGCCCGCATATTCAAGTTGAACGGTGTCATCTTCCTTGGCGTCGGCATAGGTATTGACCGTGACAGTAACAACCCCATCTTTGTCGGCTTCTCGCAACGTATTGACTGGGCCTCCGGAATCACCCTGAACCGTCACCAACGCCAGAATTGGATTGGTCGGGTCTGGATTTTCCGGATCAATCGGCAGACCGGGCTTTCGCAAATCAACGACAACATCTTTGGAAATCGGAGTTGGCGGGTAATAGGTGCTGCCGCGTTTGATTTGGTAGCGGGCCGCTACAGTTTTTACACCAGGGTCGTTGTTGAACACGTCTTTGAATGAAATATCGACGTAGAACGGGAACCCGCTGATGGGCTTCGCCATCTGCGGAATGTCGTCGTAGGCCACCACCAACTCATCTCCCGGCAAGTAGTGGGTGTATTCGTTAAGGATTCCCACGCCCAAAGGGTTTTGCGCATCCGCCAGATCGACCAGACCGTCACCGACACCGTCAAACAGCGGAATACTAAGCTCCACCAGCCCCTCGGGTGGGTCTGTCAGAACGACCGTAACAAGGACTGATGGAGAAATAGCACTTAGGTTTCCCTTACGGTCGGTGATTCTGAAAAAAATCGCGTGAGTCCCTTCATCTCGCTTGAATACCTGTTCAGCGGTAAGTTCAAGCTCGATCTCAGTGGTGGTATCAATCCTGATGATCGAATCGACAACCTCTGCCAACGGTATCGAGTCCCCATATAACACCTCTATAAAATCGCCAATCCTCATATCTCCATAATCAGGAATCTTAATAGCTACGAAACCAATGTCGTCCAGATATTTTTTGGTAATACCTTCATCTATCACTTCCTGCGGAAGAATAACCGGAAAAAACGGGTGTGGAGGAGTTCTGTCAACATTGCACTTCAACGGAACAGAGTTGCTCTCATTACCGCCTTGATCGATAAAGTATCCCAACTCATGTGTCCCCGGCCTATCGGTGTATCCGACAGGAAACGTCATGTCGATTTCAAGAATATCGGGGTCCAGCGGCGTCACATAATTGTATCGAGTAGAGACTATCGGACTTCCGTCAAACGTCAGATCAATGAAGCCCGGCACTCCGTCATGTTCGCTAGCCGCAGGCCTCGGAACCTGACACTTGAAAGGCTTTCCCTGCAGGCTCAGCGGAATCTGATTGATTTCATCATCCGACGTATCGCTTAGAAATGGGTTATCTGGATGCACTTTGATGACGGGTGCATCAGCTTTTGTAACAGCATGGCGAACTTTCATATAATCGACCCGACTTTGTTCAGCGGGCGTCAATGGTTTCGGACTTGCCATTTTTCAGCTCCTTCAGAAACGGGCTTTATTTGCCCGGAATTTTGTCAATCAACTAACGCCCAAAATGCGGGCACAACACTCTCTGTCAGCCACGAATAAATACTCGTGACTGTCCCGACTAAAAACGGCTAATGCACTTTAATTAATCAATTACCCGTTACGGTTCCGTACAGGTTTCATTAGTGGGTGAGCACACTGCACCACTGGCCATGGTTCGATTGATAATCACGAAATCTTTTTTTGAAACACCCCGTCCACCCGTAAACTTTTTCAAGGTGTAATGACATAACGCCGAACCCCGGTTTTGCATCGGCGCTATCAATCTTTCGTAATCGGTCACATGCACTTCAAAACCGTTTCTTGCCTGATCCGCACTCAAGGTGGTCGAGAACCGGTCCGCGGCCTTGGGAATGGGCGTGGTGCCATTCGGTCCCGCGCATCCCTGCCAGAACAACGTCACGATGTCCTTCTCGTCAAACACCGGGTTGCCTTCAATCCTCACGCGCACCCGCTCCCAGAGACGCGGTTTCGCACAGCAGTCAAGCGTCCCTTCGATGCCAGCGTCAGGGAACGAAGGCTCTTGGAGACCTTCGATAATGATGATCGACACCTTGACGGGCGTGAATGGCGCCAACTGCTGGTTGACGCCATTGCTGGTGGTGTAATGGACCGGCAACGCCGGGTTCAGCCGGTCCTGGTCAATGACCGACCATGGAATATTGAACGGCACTCTCTTGCCGGCAACGTCACCGGTCTGGACGATGTATCTCGCCACGGGCGTACTGATGCTCCCCCAATAAACTTCGATCGTGTGTCCTCGTTCAGGTGCGTCGAACAAGGTCAGGAAGCCGTCGGCGTCCTCGCCGAAATCTTCGGTAAGCAATGTGTTCAGCACCTTGGATTTGGCGCCGTAGATCTCCAGCAAGGCAAGCTTGGGGTTCAGCAACGCCGGCGCATTGGCGTGATCCTGGCCTGCCACCGTCAGGTTCACCGATACCAGGGTTTCCATTGATGGTTTGCTATCGACGCCCCCCGTGCGCACGCGGTAAGTGACACGAGCAGTCGCCGGACCCAGCCCCTTGGCTGTGAGCGCACTCCACGGCACAGGGATCACGCAAGGGAAGTTGGCCGGGTCGACATCCTGCGGCGGCAGAACAGTGCCATCCCAGTCCAGCAGTACCTGATCGCCGCTCAACGGATTGTCATAGGCATCGATTTCGACCGTCACCGCCCCTTGGTTGACCGCCCCCTCCCGGGCGTGCTGACGATCGATCAAGCCTCTGTCCGACAGGGGGATGCGCGCAGGCTTGTGAATGGGTGCCCCCGGGGTCAGATCGACGAACACAGGCAGCGGCCGCGAGCGCGGTCCCCGGTTTCCGGCCCAGTCGCGCAAGCGATAATAGATGTATCGCTGCCCATGACCGCGCAGGCGAATTTCGTCTGCGTAGACGGTGATGATGAGTTGATCGTTGTCGATATCCAACTGACTGAACGCCTGCTCGCGGATTTCGGTTTCGAAGTCCGGTGGCGTGTTGGTGTCCGTCCAGTAATAAATCGCCCGGTCACGGGCCTTCACGTCCAGATAGAGGCGTACTTTGAAACGAACCTGACCGTGCTCGTCCAAATAGTCATCGGTGATGTCGCCCACAAGATCCAGCAGTTCCAGCATCGCCGGTTCCTGGCCGTCATCCGGCGGCACTCTATCGACGGTGATGGTTTTTTTCAGCGATTCCGCGTCGTTGCCACCAATCACGAGCTTGTACGACAGGTCGTAAACGCCAGCTGCCAAGTCCCTTTGAGGCACCGAAACAATCTTGTCACCCGGATCAATGGGAATATCGAACGGGAACACCCCCGCCGTGTCGTCATCAAAGGGAAGCCCTCGTCGCCTGAAGCCCACCCACACGAAGTCTTTTGCGAAATTCGGATCTGTCGAGAAATCCCACGCCGGAATCGTGATTTTCAAATCGCGATTCAATACATCGCGAGGTAATAGCCCGTCCGGGCTCTCATTACCCTCTTCGTCTTTCAGGATATCCGGAACAATTGGTTCTGGAATAACCACAAGACTTGTTTCGTCATTGCCGCGCGCGTGTTGCGGATTCATCGACGACTCGTCTGGGGGCACCATTGCGAAACTCCACGGCAATTGAGCGGACAGTGTTCTCGCGCAGGGCAGTCGTGAAGATAAAACGGGCCGTTGACTGACGATGGCGTGGAACGTTTGTGACCCAATTAGATGCCTGGCGGAAAAAGCTGACTACTGTCAGAAATACTAGGTTTGCTTACCGTTTGTCGGGAAGTCGCTGGAAATAACTGAACAGTAAGCTCAGCGTGAGGCTGCATTTTTGTTGAGATGAATGGGGGATGAACTCGCCGCGCGACCCAGCGGGAGCAGACTCCCTCGCCATAGGTTGGGGTTCACCGCAGAGTCGACTACCCTGCGGCAGCGCCTACTGGGAAGCAGTTTCAGGCATGCAAACCCCGCCTCACGACCGTTCATCGCAAATACGTACTTACCTGTAATTTCTGACAGTAGCCAACGCTCGCCACCTGCCCCTAAATAACCCAGAGCCTTTGCTTCCCACGCCCTGGAGTCTTCAGCATGCTTATTCAGCCCCCTCGCCTCCCGCCCCCCGAGACTCTGCGGCAACTGGAAATACCCGACCGTACGCAGCCGGCCCTGGAGGGGGGGGTGTGGGGGATCAATATTGCCGCCGCGCAGTTGCTGGCGCCCGACAAGGGGCTGAAAGTCTATTGTCCACCCTGGGACCTTATGGGTTTAGGTGACCACATCGAGCTGCTGCTCGACGGCGTTCAGGTCGACCAGACCACCATCGTCAAGCCAGAGGATGTCGGCGAGCGTGTCACCCTGTATGTCCCGCCCCGGAAGTTCGCGACCGGGGTCTATACGCTGCAATATCGGGTCAAGGTATTCAGCCAGTCTCCGGAAACTTCGCTGCCTCCGGTCGATATCTTCGTCAAACTCGAGCAACCCGGCGGCAAGGATGAAAACGGCAGTGCCCCGGGGCATTCCGAGCTGAACATGTACATCGATCCGCGGATCATCAACGATGGCGTGGACAAGGAAACCGCCGAAACCGGCCTCGACATCATCATCAAGGCCAAACCCGGCAGTAGCAGCCTGTTGCCCTACCCCAACATGGCCAAGGGTGACCGCTGCAAATTGACCTGGGGCGGCTGGTTTTTGTATTCGCCACGGGTGACCCAGGATCACATCGATGACCCGCAAGGCCATCCACTGGTCATCCATGTCGACAAGGCCACCATCCTCGACGCCGGCGATACCGACAGCCTGGCCGTAGCCTTTGAAGTACACGACATTGTCGACAACCGCTCCGAAGACTGGTGCGCCGCAGTGGAGATTGCCGTCGATACCGGCAACACGCGCCTGTCGCCTCCCATGGTCAAAGAGGCCTTCAATAGCGTTGTGGACATGGACAAACTGGGGGATGCGCCGCTGACCTTGCAAGTGGTGGTCGATGCGCCTGAATTCCGGATCGGTGATGTGATCATCGGCCTGGGCAAGGGCACCACGCTGGATGGCGAACCGATCAGCGTTGAAGTCCGCGGCGAGCCACTCACCAGCGTGGGCAACATCTACGAACTGGCCCTGCCAAGCGCCGACATACGTTTGCTGGCCAAAACCCAGGCCGTGTTCACTTATCGCGTGGAACGCAGCGGGTCTGATGATCGCTCCTCCAGCGGGCGCTTCGTCCGTATCATCGGAGAAACCCGACGCCTGCTCGCACCGATTGCCGTGGATGCGCAACAAGGGGCACTCGACCCTGATCGGGTGTACACCACCGCCGTCATCCCCTTTGATCCGATGATGCAAGAGGGCATGGTCATCGTTCTGCGCTGGGTCGGCACCCGCCAGGATTTCGGCGTCTACGACCCGGAACTGGACTGGCACACCCTTAGCAAGGGCGATATCGACGACAAGGAACCGATCCCGATCATCGTCGAGGGCAAACACCTCAAAGCCATCAAGGGCGGTACGCTGGATTTGTTCTACGTGCTGATGGCCGAGGGCAGCGATGGAGGCATCATTCGGCGCGAGTCACTGCACCATGCTCTGTTGCGGGTGGGTGAACCGCTGCTGGAACTGGTCGCGCCCATCGTCCTCGGTGAGGCCGGCGGAACACTCGAACCCGACGACCTGCCCGGCGGTTCGAGCAAACTGACCGCCCCGGCGGCCGCCGAACCCACCAAAGCGGGTGACAAGGTCACCTATACCTGGCGCGGTTCGAAAACCGGCAAGACCAGCGACTCGGTGCCGATCAATTCGCTCAATGCCGGCAAAGCCATCGATTTCACCCTGAACCCGACCTTCGTCCAGACCCACATCGAACCCAATCGCGGCGGCACTGTGGACGCGATGTATGAAATCCTCAGGGTGGCGGCAGGCTCCACGCCGGAACGTGTCAGCTACTCGCGGACGTTGAATTTCACTGTCGGCGAAGCCGTGCTGCTGACCCGGCCGAAGGTTCAGCAGGCCGAGGCCGATGGCACTACCTTGCAGCCGATCAAGGCCGTGGAAGCCCTGACCGTCAACATCGATTCGCAAGACTTGCTGCTCAGCGATCTGCTCAGCGTGACCTGGACCGGCGCACCCGGCACCGCCGCCGGCGGCTCGCACACCACCCCGGCAAGACCCATCAGTGAAACCACGCTGACAATCGAACTGCCGGTCACCGTGCTGGCATTCAACCTGGGCAAAACCGTCACCGTGACGTACACCGTCACCCGCAACGGTGCGCCCCGGACCTCGTTGCCGCTGTTGTTGAATGTTGGCACCCTGCCGGACTCAAGCTTGATACTGCCGGTGATCATGGAAGCCGACGATGATGGCGAGGGCCAGGAGTTCAACGTAGGGAATCTGACCAGCAATGCCACCTATCGCATGGGCGTCTGGCCGTTGATTGCCACAGGCCAATATGTCTGGCTGCGTCTGAAAGGGACGAACGCTGATGGCAGCAACTACAACCTGCAGATCCATACGGCACCAGGCTCAATGGTCAGCGATAAGTGGCTCGAACAAGGTTATTACGAGCGGAGCATCGCCTTTGCAGGCTTGAGAAACCTTAAGGATGGCAGCCCGCTGACCATGGAGTTCAAAGCTGCGTTCGGCAAGAGCACGGATGAGAGCGAGGCAGTGGTCTTCCCTGTGCGCACTTACACGATCAAAGCGATTGAGGATGTGCGCCCCGACATTACCCGAGTGGAAGACTCCAAAGGGAATGAGATTCTCCCGGGTGCCACGACCTTTGACACCACGGTCACGTTCAAAGGGAAAGGGGCTAAAGGTCAGCAAGTCAAGATCAAGGATTGCGCCATCGAGATAGGCATTGCCGACGTCGATCCGCAGAGTGGTGACTGGGTGTTCACGGCAAGGAATCTGAGCGTTGCCTCCCATAGCTTCACCGCCACTGCGCTGTATGGTAGTGGGGAAGTATCGGATCCGCCGCGAATTGTGGTCGTGGCGACTCGCTTAGTCATCGACACAAGTACGATGGTGTTGGATGGCATGAAGTTTATCCACAATTACGGCTGGCCATCCAAGGTCGTTGAAGGAAACGTCAAGTCACGCCTCCCGAGCGGAGGTCTTGCGCCTTACTTCTATCAGTCCGCCGACCCTTCTAGGGCATCTGTAGATGCTCAGGGCAATGTATCCGGACTCAAAAACGGGCAGACCGTCATTACTGTATCCGACTCTTCCGGGCAATCGGTGTCGTACAATGTGTTCGTGTCCAATGTATACCGTTTGGTACGCAACTGGACCTTGACCTCAGCTGCCGCAGCCGTTTCATGGATTCGCACACAGGGGGGCGCGTTCCAAGACGACATTTCTCATGGACTACTCATGTTTGCATTAGAAAAAAATTTCTATATGAATCCCGCGGGTTCCCAAGATGGCCCTCTCAAGCCCATCATCGTGCAGAGCAGCACCGAAAGCTTATCACCAACTTTTTTCACGAGCATTTATTACAACGGCGATCCCAACTATCTACCCTACTTGGCTTATACAAGAAATAGAAGCACGACGGTGGTAGCTTTCGGGCCTGACTCACCGCTGCCAAAAGGGGTAATTGCGTTCATCCCGACTTGACGTGATGCGCTGGTACGAAAAACGGAAATCCACGTTAGGCACCATCTCCTTGATGGGGTGCTTAGTACATGCTCATAAAGTTGGCGTTTTTCGATAGGTACAATTTATTAAAGAAGGTTATTGGCCGGTGTAACGTTTTCCCAGGAAAGTGTTACACCCTTCAATAGTTCTGAGCAAAGCTTTATCCGAGTACTTATCTCAATGACGTACCCCATGTCTTGGGCTGCGAAAAACAAAATGGAAATAAACGAATGCTCACAGCTATCAGTACCTTGACGGCATGCAGCTTGACTTTGTGTCAGGCTCTCTTGCCTTAAGAAACAACACGTTAAGTTATGCCGTAAAATTCAAGCTGTCGTTGGACTTTGCCAAGTTTGAAGAAACGGCCAATCGATACCTTCCCAACTATCTGCTGAACCCCATCAATGCCATTCGCCCAGAACTGGGTAGGCTGGCGTATCACCGTAGATAAAGGGTTGGATTTATTTAATGCCAATCGCGAGCAGACTCACGCCTACAAGGGGTCTTTGCCGGCCACTTAACCTGTGACCAACGCAGATCCCCTGTGGGAGCGGGCTTGCTCGCGAAGAGGCCAGAACTGTCAGCGCCTATTCCTTGGGCTCAACATTATCCAGCACCTGATTCACCGCCAACTCCCCCAGCATCACCACCTGCGCAATGCCCAACACCGTATTACGACCCGGCCCCTCCAGCGTGCCGGCGAAATCACCGAGCATGACCGTGGCCGAGGCCAGGGATTCGCAGGCGTTGGCCAGCAGGGATTCGGTGTCGGTTTGCGGGTTGACCAGGAACATGCTGCTGGGGGTGTAGGGTGTGGCCATGATTTGCGCGGGGGCCAGGTAGTGGTCGAGGGCGCGTTCGGCGGCTTTGTGGAGTTTTCTGGAGTTGAGGGATTCGTAGGGTGATAGCGGGTCTGTGATTGGCGGATTGAGTGGGGGTTCGGACATCAGCTGGAACTCCGATCGAGGCACTTTGAAAGGATTACTCACTGTAGGAGCTGCCGAAGGCTGCGATCTTTTGATCTTGATCTTGAAAAACAAAATCAAAAGATCGCAGCCTTCGGCAGCTCCTACAGGTGTGCCGGGCAGTTAGTTCGGCACGCGGCGGCCATCGAGTACCCGGTTGACCATCAGTTCACTGAGCATGATCACCTGATGCAGCATCAGCATGGCTCGGCGCTGTGGGTTGTCGATGGAGTCGCCGATATCGCGCGCCATGTCGCTGGCGGCGGCTAACGATTCGCAGGCTTCGACGAGCAAGGTTTCTTCGTCCACGGTGGGGTCGATGAGGAAAATTCTGTTCGCCTTGCATGACGAGGCTGAAGGGATCGAGATCTTCAGGGCGCCGGGGTTGAGGTAGAAGTTGATGGCGCGGTCGGTTGCCGCTTTTATCTTCTGCGGGTCGAGGGCTGGGTCGTATGGGATTGAGGTGTCCGGGGGGTTGGGTGTGGCTTTGAACATAGGTGACTCGCTGTTTTGAATAAGTGAGGAGCCATCACTCTCGCTACCAAACGAAGGGTGGCGGCCATTTGTGGGTTGGTAGACCGGTCAAAACAGTAAACCCGGCGCTCCCGAAGGAGCCCCACGCATGGCCACCAAAAAGCAGAGTCCCAAAAACGGACCTGTAATGTGGCGCACGACTGTAATGAAACGGGCTACCAAACCCGATCACTGATTTCAGTGACAGGGAAACGATATAGCCCGGCCCATAGCCGTGTAAGCCGGCGGATTCTGGCGTACGCGTAGGTAACGGCGCAAGGCGTTGTAGCCGTTATGGCGTAACGGTTCGTGTACTTTAAACGTGGTTGCGGGGTTATGTTTATGTGCGGGGTTTGCTCTGTTGTTTTGATGTTGTCTGGCAAGCCGCTTTCGCGAGCAAGCCCGCTCCCACAGTTGGATTGTGTGCATTCAGGTGGGAGGTTGGTCGGGTGGTAGGCCGCCATCGCTGGCAAGCCAGCTCCCACAATTTGACCGAGTGCATTCAGTGAGGGATTGGTCGGCTGTGAGGTCGCTTTCGCGAGCAGGCTCGCTCCCACAGTTGGAATGAGTGCATTCGGTTGGGGATTGGTCGGGTGGCAGGCCGCCATCGCTGGCAAGCCAGCTCCCACCATTTGACCGAGTGCGTTCAGTCAGGGATTGGTCGACTGTGAGGTCGCTTTCGCGAGCAAGCCCGCTCCCACAGTTGGAATGCGTGCGTTCAGGTGGGAATTGGTCGGCTTGTAGGCCGTCATCGCTGGCAAGCCAGCTCCCACCATTTGACCGAGTGCATTCAGTTGAGGATTGGTCGGCTGTGAGGTCGCTTTCGCGAGCAAGCCCGCTCCCACAGTTGGAATGCGTGCATTCAGGTGGGAGGTTGGTCGCTGGTGGGCCGCCATCGCTGGCAAGCCAGCTCCCACAATTTGACTGAGTGCATTCAGTTGGGGATTGGTCGACTGTGAGGCCGGTTTCGCGAGCAAGCCCGCTCCCACAGGGGAGCCTTGTTGTTCACAAATGCTGAGCACCCTAAATCCAATGTGGGAGCGAGCTTGCTCGCGAAGGCTGACTCACTGGCAACGCAGTTCTCCAGACAGACAAAACCCGCCGTCCCGACTGATCGGGGCGGCGGGTTTTGTCGTTTCAGGGCTTGATCACACCGTGTCCACTTTCAGCGAATGATCATTGAGCATGCCGCTGATGATCGTCGCCGTGTCGTGCCCGCCGGCTACCACCCCACCCGCCCCCGGGGTCACGCCGTAGTGGCTGGCGAGGTTGACGCCGGCCAGGTCGATGGTCTGGTTCGGCGTGGCGCCGGCCATGGCGCTGACGTCGATGCTGGTGAGCACCGAGGCGCCGCT
>Ga0213823_1001331_pt1 | contig 15517 bp, 19 predicted proteins | sample MC6MC0907MG_FD_179887 | JGI IMG/M metagenome (GOLD analysis project Ga0213823, IMG submission 179887) | Enriched soil aggregate microbial communities from Iowa State University, Ames, United States - MC6-MC0907-MG | ecosystem: Environmental > Terrestrial > Soil > Unclassified | place: USA: Iowa...
AATTTGAATGCTAAAGGTATGATGTTAAGAAGGGATGTTTTTCATCGTTGCCGAATTTAATAATTTATGCAGGGGTTTTAAATCAACCAATCGATATGAAATGGATGAAAAATGCGGTCAAAAGTACAGAAAAGTATAATTCAAAGGAGTGAAAAAAGTGAACACGATTCTTAATAAAGTTTTCGTTGGTTTACCCAAAACAATAGGAAGTAAAGAGGCTGCAAATCCCATGGAGCGGGAATGGACAAGTGCCATTTTTAAAGAGCCTGTTGAAGGACCAATCTGGGTTGGCAAAACAGGTTTAACAGGTGATGGAGTAGCAGATTTGGAACACCATGGCGGGCCTGAAAAAGCCGTTTTCGCCTATTCAATTGAAAATTATACATACTGGAGAAATGAATTAGATATATCGGATATATCAGCTGGTGGCATGGGTGAAAATTTGGTTATGGAACATGCAACGGAGGAAACGGTTTCCATTGGTGATACCTTTCAAATTGGTGAGGCGATTATTCAAGTTTCTCAGCCAAGACAGCCGTGCTGGAAGCCGGCGCGCCGCTTTAAAATTAAAAACTTAGCGTTGTTATTACAGAATACAGGAAAAACCGGCTGGTATTTCCGTGTTTTACAAGAAGGGTATATTGAAGAGGGGCAAACATTTACCATACTTGATCGTCCATATCCGCATTGGACCATCCAAAAATGTAATCAAATTCTCCATGGTAAGCAGCAGAATTTTATAGAAATGCAAGAACTTGCTGGTTGTGAATTGCTTGCGCCGGGTATGAGAGATACTTTAGCAAAGCGAATAGAAAAACGGAACTCCGGTGCCCCAGATATCCGCAACCGAGTTTTTGGGCCAAATGAATAAAATAGTGTTTCGATGGACTGCAAGATTAATCCAAAACTAATTTTATTTTTCAACAATAAACAGGGATGACTGCCATCCCTGTTTATTTATACATTTAGCTTATCCCAATAATTTAGGCAGACCGAAAGCGAGTAAGAGAATCGCAAGCAGAATAATCCATGAAAGCGGGTGGGCCCAGTTATTTGTCCAGCCGATTCCGAACCGTTTTTCTAAAAATATCGCTGGGTCATTCTTGTTAAAATAGAACATGCCAAGCTTCCAATAACGGTCATCATCACGATCAATAACTGTGCCGTTTTCACCGCCAGTTTTTACAGCAATACGACTTCCGCCCTGACCAGTTGTTATCGATAGAATAATAGATACTACAACAATACCAATGGTAAAGACAAGCGGAGCAATCATTAATAGCTGATGATTAATTTGATACATTAATGATAGCTGGTGCAGCATGAATATAGTGATCAAGCCTGTACCCATGATGATAGTGAACAGCGACCATCTCTTTCTGAACACGATATTTTGCCGAATGGATTCTTCCGGATTAGCAGCGGACACTTGCTGTTTGGCTTTAGAAATAATGGTATTGAGGAATAAAAACAGTAGTGTCAGATAGACTTGCATGATCGGCATAAGCAGCACTGTACGATAAGATTTATTTGCCCAGGTGGTGACCTCGCCACTAAAGTTATATTGCATCGGATATCTATCAGGAATAAGCTGGTAATTTGTAAGAGTAATGACGATGGATAAAATCGAAATCAAAAATGGGATGATAAACCAGTAATTAGAGTGTGCCAGCTTTTGATTTCGAAACCCGGTATCAATCGTGACTAACTGAGGCTTTCGCGTCCAATTTTGATTATTATTTTTTAGTTCCTTCATTTGCTTATGGAAAATAAGATAGACGGCAAAACTAGCAGCTATAAAGGCAAAAATCAAGATGGAAAACAAGACTGCGGTGAAGTTTTCATCGCGACCTGCAGCTGTAAACCAAAAGACTGCTGTAATGATGATAGCCAGAATTGCATTCGTCCAGGCATATTTTTGGCGCATTTTTTTTATATCAGGCCGATGGTAAGCCTCTTCAGGGATCGATACACCGAAACTTTCTGTTTTTCGTGTCCAAAAAGGGATAAAAATTAGCGGAATAAAGATCGGAATCATCATCGCAATAAGAAATAATAAAATGTTGGAAGTCATGATTTATCACCCTTCATGTTAAAATTTGCGAATATTCGACTGCAAAGCTGTAAAAAATCTTTTTCTTGAACATCGCGGCAAACTGCTTCAGCAATCAATGGATGGAGTTTGGATTCCAATTCAGACCAGTAGGCTTCATTTGCTTTAGGAACGCCATCGGGATTGACAACTACCCCTTTTTGCCGATGAATCAAAATAAATCCTTCTTGTTTCAATTGCTGATAGGCTTTGTTAACGGTATGAAGATTAATACTTAGATCCGCTGCCAGTGACCGTACAGAGGGTAGTGCCTCGCCAGGGCTTAGTTCTTTTTTTGCGATACCGGCAATGATCTGGTACTTTAATTGTGTATAAATTGGTTCTTCTGATTCAAGGTCAAGTGTAATATACACATACTCCACACTCCTTTTGTGTTATGTGTTATATTTATAGTATAACAGTTATAACAAAGGAGTCAATATGTTAAAAGTCCGAGACCGGTCAATAAAATCAATGAAGGGAGAATTCCTTATGACAGAAAACAAACAATTAACCGAAAGCGACCTTCCTGCTGGATTAGCAAAGCCGGCACAACGGGCACTTTTAGCAGCTGGATATTCGCAGTTGGAGCAAATCGCCAAAGTTAGTGAAGTGGAAATCTTGAAGTTACATGGTATGGGCCCAAAAGCATTGGAGCAGCTCCGAAATGCCCTCACTGCTAAAGGCCTATCATTTGCAAACCGTGCATGAGAATGTAAACAAATCTACGTTGGAAAATTTGCAGATGTAGTAACTTAAGGGGAGATTAGAGAAGCAGCAGTTTCAGCAAAATATCTACCGGTTAGAGTTAACAGTAGTAACGCGGCATAAAGCGGGGTTGCCATTATATAAAAAATGGGATTTGAGAGATTGAGGGGACTTAACCAAAATCCTTTTCACTACAAGCAATTTGTCGACGAGTAGTATACGGGAAAAATATTATATTTGTATCCTTAAGAGAAGGAAGATGCCTCCACTAAAGGCGGTCATCTTCCCATGCTCTGTCATCATCAATATTGTATTTTTCTTTTAATGTTTGTTCTGTTTGATTTCTTGTAACAGTATTTTTTAATTGCTTTGTTTGCATATTCTTTTCTTCAATTTTTAATTCAATAGCTCCTTTGGTTTGATCAAAGAATCCTAAAGCATATTTGACCACTTCTTGAATATCATTTGTTTCGTAAGCAGCAAAATCCTCGTTGGTGATATTCAACTTAACGCCTTCTAGTGCATATCCACTGTCTAAATCGATATCCAAATGTACCTCATAGCCTTCAGCATTTTCATTCGCTTCAATAATGTTGAAAGTCTGAATCGTTGTGCCCGTTTCATAATCGATTGATTCCGTAAAATCAGACATACAAACACCGCCTTATTTTCAAGTGTAACCTCCCATAGTTTTAGCCGTACTATCCTCTGATATTCCTTTGGCTTTAGGTATACCCTTTAAAGGTTGATGAAATAGCATATCGACTCAGAGTTTAATTAAAAAGCCCGAATTTTCTGGAAACGCTTACATTTATTTATTTAAAATGGTATAATAAACCAGAGAACCTCATTATTTTTTCATCAGGCACATCGTAATGAAATCATGAAAGGGGTAGAAAAGAATGGCTGAAAGTATCTTTAAACACTTAGAAAAAAAGGGAATCATTGTACCTGAACACCAGATTCAACCTTTAATGTCACAGTGGGATGCCTACCATCTATTGACAAACAATTCAAATCCCGAAAAGCTTGCCGGTAATAAAGCGGGCCTCAAAAATGTACCAGAGGAGCCAAGATACCAATAAGGTGTTGTAAAATAAAACACTGGAGATTTTCCTCCATTACATTGTGATAAACTTGTAAAGGGTGTCAGGCACCATGTGAAAAATTCACATGGTGCCTGGCACCTTTTTATGCTGTTATAATGGGAGAGTGAAGGGCGGGAAGGATAAGATGAAAATTTTGCTTGTGGAAGATGATAAAACGATTGCATCTGGACTTGAATATTCGCTGCAGCAGGATCAGTTTTCTACGATTCTATGCTATGACGCCGCTTCTGCTAAAAAGGTGTTAGCAGAAGAATTGGATCAAATTGCTTTATGTTTATTTGATTTATCCCTGCCAGATGGAAGCGGCTATGAATTATGTAAGCTTGTGAAGGAACGGAGAGATCTTCCTGTTATATTTTTAACAGCGATTGACGATGAGGTCAATGTCGTGATGGGACTTGACATGGGAGCAGATGATTACATAACCAAACCTTTTCGGGTTCGCGAGCTTATCTCCAGGATCAAAACGGTCTTGCGAAGATACCAAAAGCAGCCGCAATCAAAAATCATTATTGAAATACAGAATGTCAGCATTAATACGCTCGAAGGAAAGGTTTATAAAAATGACGAAGAAATTCTGTTAACTGCCTTAGAATATCGATTATTTCTAATCTTCGCGAACCATATCGGACAGGTCCTCTCACGTAATCAACTACTGGAAAAGATTTGGGATGTGGCTGGGGACTTTGTAAATGATAATACCTTAACGGTTTACATAAAAAGGCTGAGGGAAAAGTTAGAGGATCATCCGCAAAATCCACAAATTATCAAAACCGTTCGCGGATTAGGCTATAAGGTTGGTGATTAGCATGCTGCGTAATCGCGAGGTGCGTATACTCATACTAACGATGAGCATGATTAGTCTAGCTGGCCTCTTGGCATCAGCATTTCTTTCGCTGGCTGCAATGGTGCTTGTTTTCATCGTTTCTGTCTTACTCATTGGATGTTGTTTAATATTTACGAATTGGAGATATCGCGAAATCGAAAAGCTGTCCGGATATTTGCGTCAAATAAGCGGTGGTGATTATTCACTCGATGTGCGTGATAATTACGAAGGTGAGCTAAGCATTCTAAAAAATAATATTTATAAAGTGACCATCATGCTATCAGAACAGGGTTCGCTTTTGCAGCAGGATAAAATCCAGCTCACCAATGCGATTTCCGATATATCTCATCAGCTCAAAACCCCACTTACCTCGATGATGATCATGGCCGATTTATTAAGTGATGCCAAGCTGCCTGCCGCAAAAAGAAATGAATTCACCCGCACTATTCGGATTCAGCTTGAACGAATCGAATGGCTCGTTTCTTCATTATTAAAGCTGTCAAAAATTGACGCAGGAACGGTCCAATTCAAAAAAGAGCAAATAGCGGTGAAAAATTTGATTCAAAAAGCATTGGAGCCCGTTTTGATTCCAATGGACATTAAGGAACAAACTATTTTAATTGAGGGTTATGATACCGTTTCCTTTGTTGGCGACCTTAATTGGACCGCTGAAGCAATAATCAATATTTTAAAAAACTGCGTAGAGCATACCACTTCGGGTGGAAAGATTACCATTTCTTTTTCAGAAAATGCTATGTTTACGGAAATCGTCATTGCTGATAACGGGAAGGGCATCGCGAAGGATGATCTCCCATATATCTTTAAACGCTTTTACAAAGGAAAGAATGCCAGTGAAGAGAGCATCGGAATCGGCATGGCTATGGCACAAAGTATCATCACCAGCCAAAATGGCGATATCGAGGTTAAAAGTAAGGATGGAGAGGGGACGCAGTTTCGGATTAAGTTTTACAAGCAAGTGGTGTAAAGCTGAAAAGCATACTCGAAATTTGCGGATAAGTTGTGCTTACTGTTAGATAACGCAGGTTTACTGCCAGAAAGGTCAGGCTTACTGTCGTTAAAGGCTACCTTACTGGCGGAGTGCCACTTTTTGTTATTGAAATAAACCATTAAGTGACTAAACTGTCACTTTACAGTCACTGGAAAGTCATTTTAGCCAGGTAAACTAGAACCATCAGCTAAATCATGGAGGTTTTACATAATGGAAATTTTAAAAATTGAACATCTGACTAAAATGTACGGAAAAGGCGAGACGGCAGTTAAGGCACTTGATGATGTTTCTTTTTCAGTTAAAAAAGGTGAATTTGTCGCTATTATCGGCCCGTCCGGATCGGGGAAATCGACGCTTTTACATCTGCTTGGCGGTGTTGACCGTCCAACCAGCGGTAAGGTCCTCGTGGATAATACCGATATTTATAACTTAAATGAAACACAGCTTGCGATTTTTAGACGCAGGCAAATAGGTTTGATCTATCAATTTTACAACCTGATTCCGGTCCTGACAGTGGAAGAGAACATTACCCTGCCACTCTTGCTGGATGAACATAAGGTCGACAAGAAACAGTTTAATGATATCGTTAAGATTCTCAATCTGGAGAATCGCTTAAACCATCTCCCTAATCAGCTATCCGGCGGGCAGCAGCAACGGGTCTCGATCGGCCGGGCACTGATTAGTAATCCTGCTATTATGCTAGCCGATGAGCCAACAGGTAATTTAGATAGTAAGAATAGTAGTGAAATTATTGATTTATTAAAAATGTTTAATAAAACATTTAAGCAAACGCTGCTAGTTATTACCCATGATGAACGAATTGCCTTGCAAGCAGACAGAGTCATTGCAATTGAGGATGGCAGAATCGCCAAGGACGAGGTGATTCGTCCGTGAATATTGTGAATAAATTAACGGTCCGGCATTTGAAGCAAAACAAAAGGCGGACGCTAGTGACCATCATTGGCGTCATTATTTCTGTCGCCATGGTGACAGCAGTGGCAACTCTTGGTGTCTCTTTTATGGATTTAATGAAAAGGCAGACGATTGCAAGTGAAGGTGAGTGGCATGTTCTTTACAAGGATGTGAACAAAGAGCAGCTTAAGGCGATTAAAAACGATAAAGAAACAAAAAAGGTTGTCCTTTCACGTGACCGCGGTTACGCCCTTTTAGAAGGTGGACAAAATGAAAGCAAGCCGTATTTGTTTATCAAGGAGTATAATGCCCAAGGGTTTAAACAGTTTCCGATTGAATTAAGTAAAGGGCGGATGCCAAAAGCGAATAATGAGATCGTTCTTTCTGAGCACATAGCCTCGAACGCCAAAGTAGAATACAAGATTGGTGATAAATTAACCCTTGAAGTTGGACAACGTACAATGCCTGGTGTGACGGACCATGTCTTCGGACAAGAGGATCCATTACAATTAGAGGATGAGAAAACGTCTGAGAGTGTGACAAATAAAACGACGAAAAGCTACACGGTCGTAGGCTTCATCGAACGTCCCACATGGGAACCGACCTGGGCACCTGGGTATACGGTTATTAGTTATGTGGATGAAAGTACGATTGGTGCAAACGATCCAGCCAATGCGACGGTTATTTTAAAAATGGTCAAAAGCTCCTTATACGATCATGCGAAGGACTTGGCAAAGCAAAACAAAATAGGAGTACCCAAATTTAATAATGAGTTATTGCGCTATTACGGTATAACCAACAATGTCGGCCTACATCGTATGCTTTATTCATTATCGGCCATCATTATGGCGGTCATAATCATTGGTTCTATATCATTAATCTTTAATGCCTTCGCTATCTCAGTTTCAGAACGATCCCGTCATTTAGGGATGCTCGCCAGTGTTGGGGCAACGAAAAGACAGAAGCGAAACTCGGTGTTTTTTGAAGGGATCATCATTGGTGTAATCAGTATCCCGATTGGTATCATTTGCGGACTTCTCGGAATGGGAGTTACCTTTTGGTCGATTAATTCCGTCATTCAAGGTGCATTAGAAGTGACGGAAAAATTAACTGTGGTTGTTACACCCTTCTCCATTTTGATTGCCTGTGTGATTTCGATGGTGACGATATTGATCTCTACGTATCTTCCAGCCATTAAGGCATCTAGAATCTCTGCCATTGATGCAATCCGTCAAACAACGGAGGTTAAGCTTACAGGTAAAGCAGTGAAAACATCGAAGTTTGTTCGCAAGTTATTTGGAATTGAAGCAGAAATAGGTTTGAAGAATTTAAAGAGAAACAAACGCAAGTACCAAGCAACGGTATTCTCACTTGTTATCAGTGTCGTTCTATTTTTAACCGTATCTTTTTTTACATCCAATATGAAAAAATCGCTTGTGCTCTCACAGGATAGAATAGGTTACGATATTTCTGTTTCTGGCGACAATTTAACCGAAACAGATTTTAGGCTGCTGAAATCATTTTCTTCTCTTGAGGATGTAACGGAATCAAGTGTGGTAAGAGAGTTAAATTTGAGTACCTGGATAAACGAGGCATCTCTCGCCGATGAATTACAAAAAATGGTGAAGCAGGATAAGAGTACACTTAAGAACGGAAAATTCTCTTATTATGTGCAAATTCATGCATTAAATGAGCAAAATCTAAAGGCTTATGCAAAGGAAATCGGCGCTGATTATAAAGAGTTGACAAATCGGGACCATATGACGGGCATTGTAATTGATACAATCCCTTATGAGGATATGACAACAGGGAAATATGTTGAAGGAAAGGCCATCCATATGGAAGCAGGCCAAAGTATCGATTTAAATTTTAACTATGAAGACAGCAAAAAAGAGACCTTAATAAACAAAGTGAAAATTGTCGCTTTGACTGATAAAATGCCGATGGGGATTTCACCTGCGGGGATTGGCGGGGTAAACATCATTGTTTCAGAACAAGGAATGGAAAAGCTGCTGAACGAAAAGTTGTATCCTTATGTTCGGACCTCTCTCTATCTGAAGAGCAAGGATCCGATGAAAACACAGCAGGAAATTGAGGAAATTAAAGAGAGTAGAATGTATGTTCAAAATGTATATCAAGGTAGACAACAGGAAGAACAGATGATCATGCTCATGTCGGTGTTTACGTATGGCTTTATTGCATTAATTACCGCGATATCGATTGCGAATATTTTCAATACCATTTCAACTTCGATTGCCCTAAGAAAACGGGAATTTGCAATGCTGAAATCGATTGGAATGACACCAAAAGGCTTTAATAAAATGATCAATTATGAAAGTATTTTTTATGGCATCAAGTCGCTGCTTTATGGGCTTCCCATTAGCATTGCCGTTATGTATTTGATTCATAGGTCTATGATGAACAGCTTCAGCTATGGATTCACCCTGCCTTGGATCAGTATGATCTATGTGGTTGCCGCCGTATTTGTCATCGTAGGCTCCGCCATGCTCTACTCCAGCTCCAAAGTTAAAAAGGAAAACATAGTTGATACCTTAAAACAAGAAAATATATAAGAAAGGGTGTCAGGCACCATGTGAATTTTTCACATGGTGCTTCTATTTTTTTTGTAGGAATACAATAAAATACATGGTAAAATTGTGAAAAAATACAATTATATGAAAATCTCAAGGGATGTATGAAGAACGGTTGTATTATTTGGGAATATAAAGGACGGCTCTTTATGTTAGCCGACTTTCCTATCAGACATAAGTACACTAAGGAAAGCTTCTTAGCATAAGCAACGCAGTCGAAAAGAGGTGCTTTTCGACGAACTACCCCTCTGTCTTCACCTTACGACTCGCAAAATTGCGAGTTTTCTTTATCTATTAAAATCAATTTTGGGGGTTTTAGACATGTTCACAAAGCTTGTCCATAATGACGTGGTAATGGCTGATGGGAGCCTTTTTGGATCTGATGAGGTTCAATATAACCTATTATTTCGTATAAGCGAAAGCAGTGATGCATTATGCCTCAAAACACTGGATGGTAAAATGATTTTTGCCCAAACGCCGGGGCAGAATGGCTGGTTATGGATATCAAAAGAAGTAACCACTGAATCGAGGGATGTCATTTTTGAACAACTAGCAAACTGCCTAAAGGATGTTCCTCTGCCTGGAATTTCTGGAGCCCAAGGCATCGCAGAAAAATTTGCAGAGATTTTTTCAAAAAAGAAGGCCGTTCACTGGCAAGCGGGAATGACAATAGAATCGTATTATTGCCCAAAGGTGATTAAGCCCAATAATGTACAGGGGGAGCTTAGAAAAGCGGCAAAAGGAGATGTGGAAACCGTTGCCCATTATCTAGCGGGTTTCTTTAGGGATGCATTCAATAGTCGAGTTGAGCCTGAAACACAGCTTACTAAGGCAGAGACGATGATCGAAGCGGCCGGTCTGTATCTGTGGCTGGCAGATGGAAAGCCTGTTTCCATGGCAAATATTTCTCATCGCTCAGCAAAATATGGACGAATTAACGCTGTGTTTACACCGATCGAGCTGCGGAAAAGAGGCTATGCAAGTGTGTTGGTTGCAGAACTGTGTGCCATTTTGGAAAAAGAAAAGTTAGTCCCGGTGCTGTATGCGGATATCAGTAACCCTGCCTCCAATAAGGTGTATCAAAATATTGGTTTCTTAAAAAGCGGGAAGATTATTGAAATCGAATTTCTGGAATAAGTAAACTCATTTTTATTTTTCTAGGATAGGTTGACAGTGCCCGCAGAAGAGGAAAAAATCCCGGAATGGTCACTCTGAAAGAATGACAGTACCCGAAGAAGTAGAAAAAAGGCTTGAGTAGACAGTAAGGAGGATTATAGTGTACGAAAATCGAAGAAATATTACACTGTGACTTCATGTTAAATTAAAGAAAGGTGGTATGTCAGTGAATTTTCAAGTGAAAAGTGGGGAGTTTCAGTCTTTAGATCAATTGGTAAAGTCCATTGACAAAATTCCTAGAAAACAATCTACGCTTCTAATCGGAATCGATGGCTGCGGCGGTTCAGGAAAAAGTACATTGGCAAATTTTTTAAAAGAGAAATGTTCCAACATAACGATTGTCCATATGGACGATTTTTATTTTCCTTCGGACCAAATCATCCATGCATCACCAACACAAAAGCCCATAGGTGCAGATTTTGATTGGAAACGGGTAATAAAACAGGTGCTTGAACCAATTACCCAAAATCAAAATGGGTATTATCAACGTTACGATTGGGAAACCGATCAGCTGGCGGAATGGCATACAGTTCCAATTGGCGGCATTGTCATAATTGAAGGTGTATATTCCACACGGAACGAAATATCAAACCTTTACGATTTTACTATTTGGGTCGATTGCCCGAGAGAGACAAGGTTACTAAGAGGCATTGAAAGAGACGGAGAAGAAGCACGTGGGATGTGGGAAGATAATTGGATGATTTCTGAGGAGACGTATATGAAAGAACACGAACCGCACAAACGTTCAGACCTCGTAGTTGGATAATGGACGTTTAAAAAAATCTCCCATTTAAACGTCCATACAAAGCGATGAGCTTGAGTTTATTTCAACGTTTCCTTGAAAGTAACCTTAATGACCTTTTCAGTTTCGTTGTTAAATTCAATATTTACGAAAACACCGAATTCTCTACTGTTATCTTTTAACCAAAGTTTGAATTTTTCAGTAGAGGAATGAGGGCCGCTGATTCTCCCGATATGGAGATAATCAATAATTTTAGCATTCGGATACTTTTCATGTGTTTTCTCCATTGCAAGGGTCCCCCATTTCGCATATGGAGGAATGGGTTTCTGTTGTGCAATGGCTGTATTCAATAATTTCAGCGGAATTACACTCGCAGAGAAAAAAACAATTGCGGCAAACAAGCCTATCAGAAGTTTTCTCATGTCATTACCTTCTTTGCTTTTATTATTATCATGGCATTTTTGTTCTTAATTTATGAATCCTGATTTTGAAATGGTCAGTGAAGCTAAACTTGAGGAGGTTTTATAAATGGGGTCCAATGAGAACCGCATACCATTTAGTAAACTACAGTGGATCGGGCAGGAAGCTCCTTCTATCAATCAAATTAAAATAGAGTTATGCGATCAAATGATCATTGGGAGATATGGCGGGAATCGACAGGCAGGGGCTTATAAAAACGAAGATGGAGCAATGGTGGTAAAGGGGGCTGATTGGGAATTCGCCATGGTTCTAGATGGACATAACAGCGCTGAAAGTGTCGATTTGGTGCTTAAAACCATAGAAAATGAGTGGAAAAAACTAGCCCTCTTTTTAGAAGAACCTGTAGAAATCGCCTTTCAATCGTTTGAGAACCATATCCTCTCTGTTTTTCAATCCCTGGCTTTTCTGGAAGCCTGTAAACAAATTCAAGGTGAAACAGCCTGCCTTCTATGTGTAAGAAAAGAAAATTACTTATGGTGGCTGTCAGTGGGTGATTGCGTACTCTATCTCCTTCATGAAGACTTACATAAATTAGGACAATACGCCCTAAACCAACGTCAATTTTTTGAATGGATTGGACAAATCAATACGTTTTCATTACCAGTACCTTGTTATTCATCTGGCATCCGAGAACTAAGAACAGGCCTAAATCGAATAGTCTTGATAACAGATGGTGTTTTAGAGTGTACTGGTCGATATTATGAAACTCCTTCGCGACTTTATTCAGATTGTTATGAAGGGGAAGTCCATACAAATGTAGAGCATATTTTGCAACATGTTCATGAAAACTTTGGCCAGGATAGTGCGACAATTATCTGCTGGGATTATCACAATCCGCTTCTCGCAACTTATCCCAGTAATCAACCAATGAGGTGAATAGAATGTATCAAATTTTAGAAAATCAAGTGGTAAGAAATGAGCATTCGACCATCCCCTATACGTGGATTCGAAGTGACCAACCAAATCAAGGAATTTGTATAATGCTGCCTGGTCTGGGTTATAATACTCAGCGGCCGCTGTTTCATTATGCGACAGGCATGTGTTTGAACCATAATATCGATGTTCTTCATATTAATTATCAATTTACAAAAAATGAACAGTTTAAAAAGCTTAGCGAAACAGATCAAGATCAATGGATGTATGAAGATGTGAAGGCAGTGGTTGATGAAGTTCTAAAAGATACCGTGTATGAACAGTGTTTCCTGGTTAGTAAATCGATTGGAACGATTCCGATGGCAAGGGAATGGACTGAAAAAAATTTCATCAAGAATACGATTGGCGTTTGGTTAACACCACTAATAAAAGATGACAATGTGTACCAGGCACTTTTAAATACCGACTTGCCTTCACTTTGTGTGATTGGGGATCATGATCATCATTTTATCAAAGAGCGAATTTATTCGCTGAAAAATAATGAGCTTGTTAGCACAGTTGTGATTCCGAAAGCTGACCATGGTTTAGAGATAAAAGGTGATATATTGGCATCGATCGAAGCCATAAAAGAAGTTATCGAACGAGTTCAGGAATTTGTGGTTAAATTTACTAAAGTATGATGACCGTTAATTGAGCACAAAAAGGCTTGGTTTTGAAACCAAGCCTTTTATCGATGTTTTGCTTATCTTAATTAGATTATCTACTCTTTTAGCTGAAAGTAATTCAATTTATTGGCAAACACCTAAAGGATTTCCATCAGGGTCATAAAAGGTAAAAAACTTTGTAGTACCTTCTCCTCCGATAGAATTCACTCTGACATTCTTTTCAACTAATAACCTGTGGGTTTCTTCAATATCTAAAGATAAAAAATTATAATATTTGCCCACACCAAAGTTATTATCAGGAAATTTCATTGGTTGATGGTTAAGTGTTCTTACAAGACATACAACCGTTTGAGATTTTTCAGCTATCTGCATAACTGCTGCTTCTTCATCAATATAAATAAGTGTAAAGCCAATTTTCTCTTCATACCATTTTGCCGATAATTTAGGGTCTTTGATTGGAATAAATACACCTTCCATACCCTGCAATAATGCTTTGGTCATACTTTTTAGCTCCTTACTATTCGTTCAACAACAAAATATTTTTGCTACTGCTAGATGAAAAATTTTTCTTTAAAGATTGGACTTAATTCACTCCACACATCAAATTTATTACCATCTAAATCATAGAATACAAAATTTCTTCCAGAGTGTCCTCTGTTTTCAATTTTTCCAACTCGTATCTCTTTTTCCGTAAAATCTTTATGTATAGCTTCTAAGGCATCTAATCCATTCACTTCAAATGTTAAAGAGAACCGCTCTACACCGTAAATATCATAGAAATTGGAGCTTTGATTTTCTTTAGATTTAACAAGAAAAATGCTTTGGTTTGCAAAATTTAGAATTGCTTTATCTGCGTCTTTGTAGCTTAGCTCTGCACCTAATTTGTTTACATACCATTCAGAAGAAAGTTCTACATTCGTTACTGGAATATAAGTAGTACCTACTCTTAGTAATTTTTCGCTCATTCATTGTCCCCCTTCCAATGTCTTTGATATATACTTTCTCCTTTTATATAATTTCTTCCTTCAAAATTCTGGGCTTTTCTTATTCCCATATAAAACAAGCGTGCGAATTGGTCTGCCGATTACAAAAACGGAACCTAATCAAATGTTTCTTTTTGTTTTTTTCTCCGTTTATTTTTGTCCTTCTCTCATTAGTCTTTAAATATGACATGTAAAATAAATAAAAAAAGGTTAACAAGGAAAACATCCACTTTTTGTAGAATCTGTATTTTTAGAAAGAGAATGGGGGGTTTGTATGTCAAAAGAAAAAATAAAAGTATTAACTACAATCACATCCAGAAGTAGGTGTTTTTTTATATGTTCGCACCAAGAAACATTCTGACTACATGGAAGAAGTTTGATGATTGTCCGATGGAAACCTTAACGAAAGTATGGTTCCATACGAAAAGCAATAATAAGAAACAAAGGGATATTTCTCTAATGAAGGAGCATCGGCAGCAGTACGGCATTACTAGTAATTGCTTCGACCTAGCCATATGGCTTCTGGATGAATTTCAAAAAGACGGGATTACCGTCTATCCAATCGGTCATCACCTAAACACCAGCCAGACACATGTGGCAGTGATTGCATTAGATGAGGCTGGCAATCGGTTTTTATATGATTTGGGTGACCAATGGTTAACGCCAATTCTAATCGATGTAGATAACGAAAATTTTACTGAAAAGAGGCTTTCTGGCTTTTTTCCAGGAGCAAACGTTTAAGTGAAACCTTTAAAGAAAACGGTTGAGTTCTTTTATCATAGACCCAATGGTAAACAGTCCAAACAGATTTATGATACTCAACCATTAGAAATGGGTGACTTTTTGCAAGCAGCTGAGTATTCTCAGAATGTCATTAAACCCAAACCTTTGTTAGAGTGCCGAATCTCACATAAATCTGAAATCGCCCATTGGGAATTCTATGGATGGGAGAGTTTTTTTAGTACCAGCGAGGGTCTATTTCGTGAACATAAGCTAAAAAGAATAGAAGATTGGGCTTATAGAATTAATGAAAGAACAGGTTATGACATGCAATTTTTAATAGAAGCTTTAGAGCTATATAAAGGAAAAGATTCGGAGGTTTTGGGATGAAGATTAGAAAAGCGGTGTTAGCCGATGCCAAAGGCATAGCGAAAGTCCATGTCGATAGTTGGAAAACTACATATGACAACATTGTTCCAGCCGAATACTTAAACAGACTTTCCTATGAAAGCCGAGAGCAATTGTGGAAAAATAGTATCCCAAATGGCGGAGTTTATGTTGCGGAAACCTCAGAAGGGGAAATTGTCGGCTTTGCATCGGGCGGCAAAGAGAGAACGGGTAAATACCCTAA
>Ga0213823_1001335_pt1 | contig 15447 bp, 15 predicted proteins | sample MC6MC0907MG_FD_179887 | JGI IMG/M metagenome (GOLD analysis project Ga0213823, IMG submission 179887) | Enriched soil aggregate microbial communities from Iowa State University, Ames, United States - MC6-MC0907-MG | ecosystem: Environmental > Terrestrial > Soil > Unclassified | place: USA: Iowa...
TCAGAGGATGATAAACTAACTTTTATAGAACCGATCAAGCGTGTGTGAAGAATAAGAACATAACAAAAGCGGGGTTTCTCCAGATTCCTCATTTGTAGTATGCTGAGGAATTTAAAAAATGAAATCGCCAGTGTTTACATACTTTTATGTGGAAATAAAGTTTGTGAAGGATTGTACTTAAATTAAAGTGGCAGTTTAGCATTCCTGTAGGTCGTTATTTTTCGACTTTGAAAAAAATAGGGCTCCTCAGTAAGATATGAGTATAGACATCACTCTAACTCAAAATTAAGGAGGAACCTATTATGGAGTTTAAAATGCAAAACAAACAAAATCAACTAATAGAAAGAATTTCCGTTAGAGAGGAGCGACTATTTATTGTAATCGAAAAGAAAAAAGAAATTCAAAATAAAGTTTAAAAAGCTAACAAATCCGTTAGCTTTTTATTTTTGTTTTTATAATAATCACTTTTCCTCTTAATCTTTATTTAATCTTTATCTCATCTTTATTTCATTAGGCTATACTTCTTTCCGAACAGAATTATTAATCAATCAATTAATTAAATACTCAAATATAGAAAGAAGTGAGTACATGAAAATACGTAAACAATTAAATAATGATGGTAAGGTTGCAGCATTTTTCTTATTACCAAGTTTGATAGGTTTTTCCCTTTTCTATCTAATCCCTTTTGTAATGGGTACTATCTATTCATTTAAAGATGGGGCGGTTGGTGGTTCATTTGTTGGTCTTTTTAATTATAAAGAGTTGTTAGCTAGTGCTTCTTTTTTAAAGGCAGCCACAAACACATTTTGTTTTACAGCAATCAATGTTCCACTAGTAATCAGCATTTCTTTAATATTGGCACTTTGCTTGCATCAAACCGTCATGTTTAAAAATGCAATTATTAGTTCATTTATTTTGCCAATTGTTGTACCAGTTGCTTCGATTGTTATGCTATGGCAGATATTATTCGATTGGAACGGAACAATTAATTTATGGATGGTGAAGATGGGTTTTTCACAAATTGATTGGATGAAATCGGATTGGTCGATCGTCGTTGTATCTCTAGTTTATTTATGGAAAAACATTGGTTACAACATGATCATATTCTTAGCGGGTCTTCAAAATATTCCCAAAGATTATTATGAAATAGCTGAAATGGAAGGCACAGGTCGTTTCTTTAAATTTAGACAGATCACTCTGGTTTACTTAACGCCAACAATGTTTTTTGTACTCTTAATGAGCATTATTAACTCCTTCAAAGTATTCCGTGAAACCTATCTAATCGCAGGAGATTATCCATATGATAGAATTTATATGATTCAGCACTATATGAACAATATGTTTACTTCATTAAATGTTCAAAAACTGACCGCTGCTGCGTCATTAATGATCTTATGTATTTTAATCTTAGTGTTTATTTTCTTCGCAATCGAACGTCGCTATCGAAAATTTATGAGCTAGGAACGAGGGGTGAATAAGATGAAAAGAAATACGTTAATTCTCAAAGGGATTTTAACCTTTTCCTTATTGCTTATGGCGGCAATCATGGTTTTTCCAGTCGTTTTTACATTATCAAATTCTTTTATGACAGAGAATGAAATTAGCCGTCACTATCCTTCAGAAAGTGAGAGTCAACAAGATAATGCGCATAAAAATTCCTTCATCCATTTGAAGTTGATTCCTGACCAGTTCTCGTTTGAACAATATAAAGCATTCTTTGTTAAGAAACAATCTTTCATTGACAAGAAACAATCAAATATGAAATTTTATGGGAATTCTGCCCTAATGGTGATCCCAATCATACTTGGTCAACTGATTGTGGCATCCCTTGCAGCATATGTCTATGGAAAACTAAAGTTCAAAGGAAGAGATACGCTATTTTTGGTATATATGGTTACTATGTTGATGCCATTTCAAGTAACACTAGTACCTAATTATCTTATTGCAGACAAATTGGGGCTCTTAAATAGCTTTGGAGCGATCATCTTTCCAGGGGTATTTGGTGCGTTTGGTGTGTTTATACTCAGACAATTCGTCATGACGATTCCTTATTCATATATCGAGGCTGCAAAAATAGATGGGGCAGGTCATTTTACGATTTTTATGAAGATCATCTTGCCACTGATTCGCCCAGGACTTGCAGCACTAGTCGTATTATTATTCGCTGATTATTGGAACATGGTTGAACAACCACTTATTTTTCTAGATGATCCATCAAAATTCCCGTTGTCACTTTATTTATCGCAAATCATACAAGATACAAGAGGCATTGGTTTCGCTGCATCTATTCTCTATATGGTACCTATGTTATTGATTTTCGGATTTGCAAAAAAATATTTAATCAAAGGAATTCAGTTATCAGGTGCTAAGGATTAATGGTTACATTACTAATTAATAAAATTCCATGTTTGATAAAATAGTAGTATGGGAGAGCATAGAAAGCGAGCGTGGATAGATCATGCAATACAAAATCTTAATCGTGGAAGATGAAACGATTTTACGTGAAATTGTGAAAGATTATTTAGTAAATGAAGGTCATGAAGTAATTGAAGCGATTGATGGTGAACAAGCATTGGAATTATTTCAAGAAGAACAAGATTTTCATCTCATTATTCTTGATATTATGTTACCGAAGGTTGATGGGTGGGCAGTTTGTAGAAGAATTCGAAAGACTTCAAATGTTCCTATCATCATGTTAACAGCACGGGTTGATGAAGATGATACACTGCTTGGGTTTGAGTTAGGCGCCGATGACTATGTTACAAAACCTTATAGTCCACCAATTTTGCTTGCCAGAGTTAAACGATTACTTGAAAGTCGATATAAAATAAATGAGCCTTCAAACGAAACATTAACCAAAAATGGTATTTCAGTCGATTTTTCTTCTCGGACAGTCAAAGTAGATGGAAACAATATCAATTTAACCCATACTGAATTTGAAATATTAACTTATTTAATGCAAAACCATGGGATTGTGATTACAAGAGAACAACTCGTGCAAAAGGTTTGGGGCTATGACTACAATGGTGATGAACGGACAATCAATACACATATTCGGAATTTACGTACGAAATTAGGTAGTAAATCAAAAGTGATTACAACGATTATTCGAACAGGTTATAAGTTTGAGGAAACCGTATGAAATTCGGGATTGTCTTAAAACTGTTTTTATTAACAACAACTTTGTGTTTGTTAATCACTGGATCCATTTATATAGGTCAAACAATCTTTTTTAAGCAATACTATGCAAATCGAAAAGTTAATGAACTGAAATCAAGTATCAAATCGTTTGAGAAACAATACCTAAAAAGTAATGGTGATGTTCAAACAATCCAGCAATTAGAACAAGACTTTTATCGTGCTCAAAATACATGGATTACAACGCTTGATCACAATGGAAATATGAAAACTGCAAATGATTTTTATGTGGAAATTAAGATAGGAACCATTAAAAATACAAATGAAATAATAAAGATTCCTTTGTATCATTTATTAAAAGAAGACGACCTTTTACAAGATACTCCACCTATTTCAAAAGGTGATATAGTGGATGTTAAAACGATTGATAAAAATAATATATCAATCCCTTTTTATCTTTATGTGGTTCAGCGTAATTCATACTGGATCAATCAATCCATGTGGAAAAATATTGATAACTCCTTTCAAGTTGATAATGAGCCATACGTTATAAAAGAAAAATTGGACTTATTCACAAAATATAATGAGGGAATCCATCAATTAAAAGGAACAGTACAAAATGTACGCATTCCTGATCGTAATGACGTTTCAAGCATCATATACAGTAATAGCTTATTTATGGATCGTATTAATGAATTCCAAACGAATTTATTCATGGATAAACAAAACCAATACGAAACGTTTAAAACGCTTGATTATGAACAAAATGGAATCAAATATAAATTGTTTATCGATCCGATTAAAGATGAAAATGGTGAAACAAATTATATTTTTTCAATGGCTTCTTTACAACCAGTAGATGAAGCTGTGCGGATGGTAAAAGATTATTTTGTCTATATGATTGCGTTTGTTTTACTTCTTACAATTTTGGCGTCCATTTACTATTCAATAAAAATCGCAAAACCATTATTAAGAATAAACGATACAACTAGAAAAATAGCACACTTAGATTTTTCAGAACGAATTGAATATCATTCCAAAGATGAGATTGGTGATTTATCACAGAATATTAATTTGCTTTCAAATACGCTACATTCACATATTACTCAACTACAACAAGATATTGAGAAAGAAAAACAATTAGAAAACACTAGGAAAGAATTCATCTCAGGTGTTTCGCATGAACTAAAGACACCTTTAAGTATTATGAAAAGCTGTATTTCGATACTGAAAGACGGTGTTGCTAGTCATAAGAAGGACTACTATTTTGAAGCGATGGAAAAAGAAGTCGACAAGATGGATCTATTAATTGTCGATATGCTTGAACTAGCAAAATACGAGTCTGGAACGTATAAAATGAAAATGGAACCTTTTTTTATTGATAAAATAATTGATCATGTTTGTAATCAATTATCTTTAGAAATTGAGAAAAAGGAACTAACGGTTCATAAAGATTTAGCAACAATTGAAGTATTCGCTAATCAACATCGAATTGAACAAGTCATCACGAACTATATAACAAATGCGATCCGTTATACCCCTGTTCATGAAAATATTTATATTTCAACGACAATAGAAGATGATCAAGTGAAAGTGTGTGTGGAAAATAAAGGAACACACATTCCAAATGACCAATTAGATAAAGTCTGGGAACGTTTCTATCGTGGTGATACGTCTCGTCAACGATCAGAAGGTAGTACTGGGTTAGGTCTTGCCATATCAAAAAATATATTGGAACTACATGGTGCGCAGTATGGTGTCGTGAATACTTCTGATGGCGTACTGTTTTACTTTACCTTAAATAAAAATAGTTGAAAAAACTGCTCATTAGTTTCTTTCTGATTAATCGCCCTTTTGACCAGGGTGATTTTTTTTGTTATAGCTAGCGTTCCCGAAAATTTTGTCAATCTTTTAATAATCTTTATTTCATCTTCATCTAATCTTTATTTGAGGTAGGTATCTTACATTCAATGACAAAGAGAAATGGGAGATGAAGTAATGAAAAAAATATTGCCTTTAATGATGAGTTTAATCGTAATGTTTAGTCTGTCCGCATGCAGTAGTGGAAACACACAAACCAAGGAAAGCAAAAACACCGAACAAAATCATTCAAAAAATAGTACTAATGATAATGGTAAAAAACAGAATAGAGAAGATCTAACTTTAAAGGTAAGTAAAGAAGAGAAAAAAACGATAGTCATCTCAGTAATGGGAAATACACCATTCTTTGAAATGGCAAAAAAAGAATACGAAAAAAAGCATCCCAACATTACGATTCAGATTAAAGGATTTACGACAAAAAATATGTTGTCACCAGTTTTATTGGAGAAATATCTTAAAACGACATCGACAGAAGTTTTATCTGGAAAAGGTGCTGATTTATTTGTTTTGAATGAAAGCAGTTTACCTGTGGATCGATTTGTTGATAAAAAAGCTTTTGTCAACTTAAATGACTATATTAATATCGATACTTCATTTGATAAAAATCAATATTATATGAATATCATTCAAAATTCCAAAATGAATGGTGGACTTTATGTATTACCTACTCGTTTTTTCTTGAATGCTTTATTTGCGGATCAAGATGCAATTTCGAAAACTGGTGTCAAAATAGATGATAAACATAATTGGACATGGAGCCAGTTTGTTGAAGTTAGTAAGCAGTTAAAACAAAAAGGAACACTTGAATTCGCAATGCAAGATACACCCGACACAATCTTAAATACCTTAGTATTTGAGGATAAAAATTTTAGTCAGCTTGTGAATATAGGAAAAAATGAAGCTTATTTTAATTCGAAATTTTTCACCGACTTATTAATGCAAGTGAAGGAATTGTATGACGAAAATGTATTGACGGAACAGTATTCAGAGGATGGTACTTATTTCAGAAGTTCTCAAATCTATTCTCCAAAGGATTACTTTTTACGCTCAGCAGTTTTTTATAAGAATGCAACAATTTATCAAATGCCACATTCTTCTGACAAAGAATCAGGTGTTTCGTTTGTAGGTTACGATCGATATGCGATGAATGCGAACTCGAATGTGAAAATGGAAGCATGGGATTACTTAAAGTTTTTAATGTCTTATGATATGCAACTACAATCACAAACGGGTATGTTTCCAATTAATAAAGCTGCCAATGAAAAGGAATTTGCCGAATTGAAAAATGGAACAAAACTTGATAATCCAAAAGGTGGTCAGGTAACGATTTCAGAAGAAGCTCTTCAACCACTTAAGCAAATGATTACTGAAGCAAATACGCAAGTGAGATCGAATGACAAGATTCAAGCGATTATCTCAGAAGAATCGAAAAGCTATTTTAGTGGTCAAAAATCTGCGGAAAGTGTTGCGGATATTATACAGAACAGAGTAATGACCTACTTAAACGAGTAGAAGGATAAGAAATTTCTTGGAGACCATTTTTAAAATGGTCTCTTTTTCATATCCAAATTAATTATCTTTTAGTTTTTATGAATAGTAACAGACAGAATTTTAGTCTTTTTTATCAATTTTTATCAATCTTGATTGATTATTCATCTCATCTTTAGCTCTTTTTTAAGAGCTAATGGATATGCGTTTAAGGTATATAACCCAAATGAGCACTTTTCATTAAATTTTTGGAATGAACAACGTCTTTAAAATTGATAAATCTTCATTTCATCTTTATATAATTTTGATTTTGTCTTTATTCACAACTATTAGACTATTAAATATCAGCAAGATAAATATAAAGCTAAGGGGGAAATTTCATGAATCGAAAGAAAGATAAGTGGAAAAGAATTTTTTTATTATTGATAATATCAATTTTAATGATAGTTTTAATCATGAACCTTCAAGAGAATGAACTAATAATAAATAAAGAACATTCAGCCCAAGAATCAACTGTAAATAGAAATAAAGTAAATACAACTTCTGAAAAGATATTAACTGGTAAAACAATTGTAATTGATGCAGGTCATGGTGGAATAGATATAGGTGCAAGTGGACAAAATGGAACAAATGAAAAAGATGTAACATTAACAATGGCTAAAAATATACAAAATGAGTTAGAGAAACGTACTGACGCTAATGTTATATTAACGAGAAATGATGATGTAAATATATCACTTGCAGATCGTGTGAAAATTGCATATGAACAGAAAGCAGACTTATTTGTTAGTATCCATTTTGATGCATTTTTTACGATTGATGTTGAGGGGATTACAACGTATTATAAGAAAAAATCGGACGAGCCTTTAGCAGCATTAATTCAAGATCATATTTTTAAAAACGGGTTGGATGCAAGAGATCGTGGTGTAAGTTTAGGGGACTACTATGTATTAAGAGAAAACTCAAGTCCAGCAATCTTACTTGAACTTGGATACATTTCAAATTCATCTGATGAAGCACGAATGACTTCAGAAGAATTTCAATCAAACACAACAAATTCAATAGTTGATGGGATGATTGACTATTTAAATAGTTAAAATAGTAAAAATTTAATTGAATAGAAACTGGATAGTGGACAATGATTTTATGTCTATCTTACACAACACTAGTAAATGAAGTACGGATAACCAAAAAGCCGATTTCCTATTAGGAACATCGGTTTTTCTATATAAACAATATATTGTGAAGGATTGCACTTAAACTAAAGGGTGCAAGAGTAAAAGATGGGGATCGTTGCGGCGGTTCTTTTTTCTTGTTGTGCTAAAGGGCAGGATAGTTGGAAATAGGATATCAAACCATTTGTTACCATTTTATGTTAATATAAAAGAAACTGAATTCTTCAAAAGGAGATTATGATATGCACGAAAAGTTTGTAATGATTGCTTATTTGTTATTTTTTGTTCCACTAATATTCATCGTAAACTTTTTCTTTGATATTATTACTTTTGAAAAGATACAAGGACTGCCTGTATTTCTTCCTTTAATTTTTTGTTCTATTGGTCTTATTTTTGCTTCAAAAGCCTACCGTATCCAAAAAAGTGCTTTGACGCTTAGTGCCATTATCGCAAATTTAGTTTTATTCCTATTTCCATTTATTTATATGATTGGTGGTACGCTGTTATTTGGTCCTTAGTATAAGATATACAAATAATTTTATTAACTAGAGGGTAGCGTTTCTACAATATGTGGAGATGCTTTTTTTCTTATTGAAGTAACGGGAGTTTAGTTAAACAACAATATCATTAAATAGAGGATTTTTAGCTTTCGTAAAGAAAGAGTAAATAATAAGTAGTGAGGGGATGAAGAAAATTTGGAAGCAAGTAACCATATCATTCAGATAAAGCCTTGGGAGGATAATGACCTTGATTTACTTTTTCGTATAAACGCTCCAGAAATGATGCAGCATCTTGGAGGTCCAGAGAGTAAAGAGCAGATTTTGAAACGACATAAACGATATCTTGAGCTTGGTAATAGAGGACGTATGTTTAGCATTATATTGTTACCAGAATTAGAACCAGTAGGTTCTGTGGGTTATTGGCAAACTACTTGGAATAATGAAAGTGTATATGAAACTGGATGGAGCGTTCTACCCTCTTATCAAGGGAAAGGAATAGCTACAAAAGCAGTAAAGTTAGCAATAGAAGAAGCATCTAGTGAGAACAAATGTAAATACATTCACGCATTCCCATCCATTGATAATCCTGCTTCTAATGCAATTTGTCGGAAGCTTGACTTTCAGTTTATCTCTGAATGCGAATTTGAATATCCTCCAGGAAGCTTTATGCGGTGCAATAATTGGCGTTATATCTTAATTGGGCAATAGCTGATTTTTCAGTTCTTAATTTTTAAAAAAGTTTGTGAAGAAAAGTACTTAACGGATGCAAGAGTTGAAGATCAGAGCCGTCATTTTGGCAGCTTTTCTTATTAAGCTTACTGGGCTAGTTTAAAAGGGTTAAGAAGTAAAATAGAATAAGTGAAGATATATACTTTAAAGGCTGTTAGAAAGAGAGTTAATTTCAATGAAAAAATATTTTTTGGTGATAATTTTCCTAATAATGATTGCAGGTTGTTCCATCTCTATCCGAGACAAATCTGAAGATAAAACAAATGAATTGTACCTTATTCCCAGTGGTTTTGAGGGTTCAATTATAGTTTTTTACAATGTTCCGAACAAACCAAAATTAGAAAAAGAAGGGAAATATTCAGTTATTCCAGTAAAACTTGAATATTTGAAAGCATTGGAGGGTACTGAAATACATCAATATGGCATTTATATTACCTCTACACCAGATATTTTTACCTCTAAACCATATATGGACTCTGCAACTGTCAACAATAAATATTATTACATAGATAAAAACGGGGATAGAACTGCTATTGATGAACAATGTACTAATTTCAGTACGAGTGGCAGTTTCACGGGAGATAACGGTAAAGAAATTGATTATCAAAGTATTCAAATAACAAAAAGTCACTGCGGTGAAGCATTCTATCATGATGGATTGGATATTTATAATACTCAAAAAAAGGAAGTAATAAAATACTGGAGGGACGATCAATTATAAGGATTAAATGCCTTATAGAACGCTAAAGGGTGCAAGATTTTAAGAATGAAGATACTTCTGCAGCTCTTTTTTTTTGTACTTACGGACATGATAGTTTAAGAAGGACAATTTCAAGCCGAAGTAGAAATTAACAAAATAAGAGATGTTAATTAAATGTATATGAGGTATAAAAATGACGGTATCATTAAACCCAATTTCTAAAGATGAAAAGCATATTCTTCACAACTTATATTCCCTTTATTTACACGACCTTTCAGAGTTTACCGATGGTTTAGACATATCTACAAATGGTTCTTTTGAATTTGATTCGTTTGAATTAATTTGGGAGAGAGAAGGGTTAACGCCATATTTTTTTAAAAAAGATATGGAAATTGTAGGTTTCTTACTGCTCTTAGAAAGACCTTTTTTAACAAAAGACTATGATTACAGTATTAATGATATTTTTATGTTGAAAAAATTTAGAAGAAAAGGTATTGCACTGTCATTATTAGAGGAATTGTTTAAACAAAAAAAAGGTAGATACTTTGTTGTTGAATTAGCTAAGAATGAACCTGCTGTTTTGTTTTGGAGAAATATTTATCGTGAGCTAAATATAGTCTTTGAAGAAACAAAGAAAATTGTTGACAATGAAGAATGTTTGGTTCAATCCTTCCAAATATAAACGAGCATCGTAAATAAAAGAGACTGGAAATCTTCGTGCATCTTTCTTATGTAAGTTTGGATAGTAACTATAAGAGGATGCTCGTATACCACGAACATCCAATCTATAATTGGAAATCAATATTATATTACTCCTATGTTGATTCGTAATGATGGTAATGTCCGTAAGGATAATGACCATAACCATAAGGATAATGATGCCCATATGGATGATGATACCCATATGGATGATGGTAAACGTAATAAGGATAATGCTCGTAATGATGATGTCCGTAATGATGATGGTATCCATAAGGATAAAAATGTCCATAAGAATAGTGATGGAAATCATGATCACGATATTGATATGGGGGCATATACTCACCTTCTTTTATTTAGTCCTTTTCACTTTATGAAAAGTAAACGATTAAGGAGTTTGTCATCTTTAAAAATAGGCATATAAATCATCAGTTCAATTATAAAAAAAGCTCTGCAATAGAGCTTTATTTGATTTCTTTAATATCTAATTTTTGATTATTATTGGAATCAGAGTGCTTTATTTTTATTTTCACGTCAATATCTTTAAGAATATCTAGCTTTGAGGGAGCATCACTATTTTTAAAGAGGTTCCTCCACTTTTTATAATCTTTCCTAAATAACGTATGCTCTAAGTTTAAAAAGTCTGTTTCTTTTTCAATTCCTAATTTATACAATGCTTCTACTTCTTTTTTTATATAGCTGCTGACACTTTTCTCAATATCATCTTCATGTCTCATTTGGTTTGTTTCCCGATCAATGATATAACCATTACCTCGAATTATTATGCTCAGTGAGGCTCTGTTATCTTTATATTTCACTTTAGGATACATAATAACGGAAATTGCTGGTTTTCCTTTATTTGAAATTATTATGTTTACACGTTTTGTACCTTTTTTAACCCAACGTAAACCTTTAAGTTCATTTAACATATAGAATCCTTTATAATGTTGATTTTGCATAAAAAATGCACCTTCATAAGCTAGTTTCGGTTCATTTTTTTGGTTCTTTTTCCATTGTTGTTCGATAACAGTGAGAGAAGGTAAATAGGTAGTATAATTTGGTTCAAATACTTCACGTGCAAACTGATATAGCTGTTTAGGTTTAATGGTAGAAACTTGTTTAAAATTTTCTAGAGGCCTGTGTAAAATTGTATCTAAGGAAGTTTTATTAAAAAAACCGTGTACAGAAAAGATTTTTTCTATCGGATCCTTTGTCCCATATATCCATGGGCTTAATGTAAATTCATGATTTCTCGATAATGCATCATAAATATCATAAAATCCCTTTTTAATGACTGTTTCACTAAGAACAATGGCGGTAACATGTCCAAAAAAAATATTGGTTTGAGAGGTGTTAATGATTTTAGTAATTGCCTCGTTAATGGAACTGCCTTCCCCTACTGCAACATACACTTTCGGTGGTTCTTTAACTCCGGTTTCTGATTTCGCAATATTACCAAAATCTACTAATTGTAAATATCCGTGATATTTACCATCCTTAAAATCAAATCCTAATGCAGTTGCAAAGTTTATTTTTTCTATATGTTTAATATCGGTGCATCCAGAGATAAGAATGAATGAAGAAAGTAATACACATAAATAGGTTTTTCCTTTCATCATATTATTTTCTCCATTTTTGTATCATCCTTTCAGAAAATTTTCTTCGTTTAAAAGGATCAAATGAAAAAGCTGAAAGATATTCCTTAAAACTCAAAGAAGATACTGGTTCAATGTATGGAAGGTTAAATGATTCCAGACGACAAATATAAACTAATATACTTATAATGCCAATAAAAAAACCATATACTCCCAAATATGAAGAAATAATTAGTAAATATAACCGCAAAATACTTACAGTTCCCGAAAGTGATTGGTTTACAAGTGTGTAAGTTGAAACGCCCGTAAGTGCTACGATAACGACTAGAGTTGGTGAAGTAAGCCCGCCCCTTATGGCAGCATCCCCAATAATGAGTCCGCCGACGATCGAAATAGTCGTACCAACAGCTACTGGCACACGATAACTAGCCTCTCTGAGTAATTCAAAAAAGCCTAAAATCAGAAAGGTCTCCAGAGTGATAGTCATAGGGATCCCGCTTCTAGATAAGCCTATCGTAGCAAGTAACCTAAAAGGCATTTGGGCGATATTTACACTTGAAATGGCTATCCAAAATCCAGGTAAACAAATAGAAATCAGTATTCCTATTACCCTAAATGCTCTCTGTAACATAACAAAATAATAAGGATTGTGGACATCCTCCGGTGATTTAATCAAAAGGAATACATTTGCAGGACCGATAAGGACAGTTGGTGAGCCGTCGATAATGAGAATGAAGCGCCCTCGTAACATACATTCAATCGCATAATCAGGTCGTGTCGTATAGTCAAAAAGTGGAAATAACGAATAAGTCCGATCGGAAATCCATTGTTCCAATTGCCCGCTGCTAATGATGCACTCAGATTGAAAAGACATTAATCTTTTTTTGATTTCTTCAATCATATCTTGATTGGCTTTATTAGCTAAATATAAAAGTGATACTTTTGTTTGACTCAATGTTCCTAAAGTAAAGCATTCGTTATTTAATTGGACTGTTTTCAATCTTTTTCTGATAAGAGAAATGTTCACATTTATTTCTTCCGTAAATGCATCTTTTGGTCCTTTTATTGAGATTTCTGACTTTGATTCTTCAGGAGTCCTTTGAGGAATTTTTGCAATATCAAGTCCGTGGAAGTATGATTCTCCTTCTTTGTACAAAATTAAGAATCCAGAGAATACTTTTTGTACCATCTCTGAAATCTTCAATATGTGAACAATAGGAGGTATAACGATATCCCTATCATTTTTAATCATTTGTTTGTTGCACTTAGTTAAATGGGAAAGAACGGGATTATAGAAATCATTAAATTGTTTCGTATCGATCATACCTTCAAGATAGATGGCAGTAACAGGCTTCATTCCGTGTTTTTTCTCCGTTACAATGCGAATATCGGAATGATTACAAAAGAAGTCTCTTAATTGTTCTCCATCTAAATTTCCCTTTAATAGAGAGTCAACTAAACTGTTTTCTAAACTCATAATGGTTGTATTCCTTTCTTCGCTGGAAGATAGCTGATAATGAGAAGTAAAATAGAAATGATTAGACCATATATAAATAAATAAGGATAAATGTATTTTTCAACTATAAATTGCACCCATAGATCGCTATGGATATAAATAGTTGAAAAAAAAACTAATGAAAAAACGAATTTCATATACTTCGCGATTTGAATAAAACTTCTTTTCATTAAGTCGTTTAACAAAGATAGACACAATGAAACCTTTATGGTTGTCCCTGATAAAATTAGGAACACAGCTAAGAAATCTAAACGGGTAATATAACTTCCCAGTGTTATCAGCCTCCACTGTTCAAACGCTGGAAAACGTAAATTACCTGCTACATTCGGACCGAATGAAGCGGTGTAATCCATTACCGGTACAATAACTAATCCAATTAGTATTGTAATTAGGATCAGTAAATGGACAATGCTATATGACTTTTTTAATTGATGCTGTAGAAGTAATAAAACAAGTAAATCCACTTTTCCTCCTAACACAATTGCAGTCCCTTTGATTATTGGTTTATAACCATGAATGAACACAGGAAATAAAAAGGAGTACTCCTTATTTTTCATAGTAGCAATGGAGACAACCATCGCTAGGATCAACACCAATGGTAGGATAATACCAGATAAATACACAATTGTTTTAAAACCGCCTTTAGTAGCACCTAAACATAAAAGAAGAAGACTAATAGCCACAATCGATGTGGGAGTTATTGGCAGAAAAAAGATTTTTATCGATTGAACTACTTGATAAAAGGAAGCCATTCCAATAAACAAAATATATAAGAATAATAAGGAGAGAATGATTCCAGCAACGGCTGCACCAGCCCGTCCTTTTATCCAATAAAAAGGTTTTTGACTCCCCATTTTTTTCAAAATCAAATATATAATAATCCCCCAAAAAATTAGAACGACGTATGCAATTAAAATACAAATCCATGAGTCCCGCTTAGCGATATGTTCAAGGTAAGGTAGAAATATCACTTGGTCTGAAATTCCTATAAACAATATCATTACAAAAGATAGTTGGAGAGGGGAAAACTTCATTTAAAACAAACCACCAGTCTTTTCCAAGATAGTGTTAATTTGCACATCATAAGTTCTCCTTATTCTAAGTTACTAAAAAGTTCATTGAGGAAAGGTAAAATATTGATATAGTACTATTGATAGAAGGTTAATAAACAGCAGAATTTAAGTTAATCACTTCTTTATAATTGGTGAGTTGTTGCCTGGACAATAATAACCGTTGGCTTGAGAGGATGTCATCGGAGTTGCAGTGGTTTATTAGGTGTATAAAAATAAGAAAGGCAGAATGCTTAAAAGTAAAAGTATTGTGCCTTTCTATTTTTTAAAAATTTTAAATGAACTACAGCCATTCAAGGTGCCAGGTAATCGGAATTGGACGATATCCATTTAATATCCTAAAAAATTAATCTTATAAGGTCTTCAAGCTGCTGATAGGAATTTGTCTCATAATGTGGATGGATGGTTTCTATCGTTCTTGGTTTGTTTTTTGTATTGACCCAAATGGAGTTCCAACCAGCATTTTTTGCACCGATCATATCATTCTCAAATGAATCTCCAACCATATAGGAAATGGCACTAGTTGTATTTGTCTGAGAGTTAACATAAGCAAATAATTCCTTTTGTGGCTTAGCATAGCCAACTTCACTCGATATGAAGATATTCGACTTTGGTATCCAATGAAATAGATCCAATGATTCTAATTTTAACCACTGATGGGGTGAGGGACCATTTGTAATAACATAAGTAGGAATGTCCTTCGATCTTAAATAATGTAGGATCCTATTCATTTCAGGAACAAGGGAAACTTTATATTGATGTTCTTTGTATACACTTTGAAATGCATCAGCCTCTTCAGCCGTAATGGTATATCCCAATTCCTGAAAAGCGTTTATCATTCTATATTGATGCATCTTTTCTAATGGCATTTTTCCCGACTCTGTCAGTGTAAAAACTTTATCACTATATTCTCTGCTTTTTTTAAATAAATCTAGAATGGGAATATCCGTAATAGC
>Ga0213823_1001337_pt1 | contig 15426 bp, 15 predicted proteins | sample MC6MC0907MG_FD_179887 | JGI IMG/M metagenome (GOLD analysis project Ga0213823, IMG submission 179887) | Enriched soil aggregate microbial communities from Iowa State University, Ames, United States - MC6-MC0907-MG | ecosystem: Environmental > Terrestrial > Soil > Unclassified | place: USA: Iowa...
GCTTCGCGGTGAATCGAATCACGGCGGGCACTTGCAGGTACATCCTCTACAAGGTCAATCGCTTCACCTAATACGTTAAATACACGACCAAGTGTCACATCACCAACCGGTACAGAAATTGGTGCACCAGTATCTTCAACTTCCAAGCCGCGAGTTAAACCATCAGTGGAAGCCATCGCAATCGTACGAACTGTATCATCACCTAAATGAAGGGCTACTTCAAGGGTTAAGTTGATATCAACTTCTGATGCAGAATGCGCTTTGCTAACCACTTTCAATGCGTTATAGATCTCAGGCAGCTGGCCGTTTTCAAACTTAACGTCAACAACCGGACCCATAATCTGAAGAACGCGTCCTTTGTTCATCGTTTTCCCTCCTAACATACTCTTTAGCTGAACCCACCTTTTTCATTTAAAAACAAACTCAGTGTGGTCCTCGCCATGTGTTCAAGTGAACAAAAATGAGTAGGGAACGGACAAAGCCTTCCCACCTCAAAATCTAGTCAAACCCATATTAATGGGTAAATTTTTTCAAAAATAACTTTCTGATGTTGACACCATCGTAAGAGTATCAATGGTGTCAGGCACCAAATGGTTAAAAATTACTATTCTAATGCTGCCGCACCGCCGACGATTTCGGCGATTTCTTGTGTAATCGCTGCTTGACGGGCACGGTTGTAAATTAGTGAATAATTTTTAATCATTTCTTTTGCATTATCTGTCGCGTTTCTCATGGCTGTCATCCGGGCAGCATGCTCACTTGCTTTACTGTCGAGTAATGCTCCGAAAATTAAGCTCTCCGCATATTGTGGCAGGAGAACTTCCAAAATTTCTTCTGCAGATGGCTCAAATTCATAGGAAATGAGCTTGTGAGAAGTGGATAAATCCGATAGTGGAAGCAGCTTCTTCTCGGTAACTTCCTGTGAAATCGCACTTAAATAATGACTGTAATATACATATAGTTCATCGAATGTGCCATCGGCAAACATTCCCACCGTACTGCGCGTCACGTCCTGAATATCAGCAAAGTTTGGCTGAGCCGGCAGCCCGATCAATTCAAGCACTACGTTCATGCCACGCTTGGCAAAATAGTCGCGGGCAACTCTTCCGACTGCAATAATCGCGAACTCATCATTCGATTTATGACGGCTTTGGATGGTCTGATGAACTTTACGAATGACGTTACTGTTAAACGCGCCAGCAAGCCCGCTGTCAGATGTCATGACAATATAACCGGTTTTCTTAACTGGACGAGACGTCAGCATTGGATGAATCACGCCGCCTGATCCGATTGCAATCGATGCCGTTACTTCCTGAATTTTTTCCATATAAGGAACGAATGCCTTTGCATTCATCACGGCACGATTCCATTTCGCAGCAGAAGTCATTTCCATTGCTTTCGTAATCTGACTCATCTTTTTCGTAGAATTAATACTATTTTTTATATCGCGTAATGATGCCATAGGTTCTCACCACCCTCATTCAAAGAATGTCTGGCATCCGCACCTCCCGCCCTTCTTTTTTGAAAAAGGAACTAAAGCTAAGAGCTTGGGAGTGTGCTTCTGCCTAAACTTATGTCAGACCCTATACTTATTCGGAAACTGCAAACGTCTTTTTAAAGTCGTTGATTGCAGAAGCCATATCGTCATCGGAAGGAAGATCCTTCGTTTCTGTAATATGGTCTAACAACTCTTTGCGGTTGTGGTCTAACCAATTTTGGAATTCAGATTCAAAACGACGAATATCCTCTAATGGAATATCATCAAGGAAGCCGCGTGTTAATGCATAAAGAATCGCAACTTGCTTTCCAACAGGAAGCGGCTTGTGAAGATCCTGTTTTAGGACCTCAACGGTACGTGCACCGCGGTTAAGTTTCGCTTGTGTTGCTTTATCTAAGTCAGAACCGAACTGAGCAAATGCTTCTAATTCACGGTATGATGCAAGGTCAAGACGCAGTGTACCTGCAACCTTCCTCATCGCCTTGATTTGTGCGGATCCCCCTACACGAGATACGGAAAGACCTGCGTTAATCGCTGGGCGAACACCGGAGAAGAAAAGGTCTGATTGTAAGAAAATTTGTCCATCAGTGATGGAGATAACGTTTGTTGGGATATAAGCAGAAACGTCACCTGCTTGTGTTTCAATAAATGGCAATGCTGTGATTGAACCGGCACCAAGTGTGTCGTTCAATTTCGCTGCACGCTCTAATAAACGGGAGTGCAAGTAGAAAACATCCCCTGGATACGCTTCACGACCTGGAGGACGACGAAGCAGCAAGGAAAGCTCACGGTATGCAGCCGCTTGTTTTGAAAGATCATCGTATACGATTAATACGTGCTTGCCGTTGTACATAAATTCTTCTGCCATCGCAACGCCTGCATATGGTGCTAAGAATAGCAATGGTGCAGGTTGTGATGCCGAAGCAGTTACAACGATTGAGTAGTCTAATGCGCCATATTTACGAAGTGTTTCAACGGCATTACGAACTGTTGATTCCTTCTGGCCGATGGCTACATAGATACAGATCATGTTTTGACCCTTTTGGTTCAAAATTGTATCGATGGCCACAGATGTTTTACCTGTTTGACGGTCACCAATGATTAACTCACGCTGGCCGCGTCCGATTGGCACAAGGGCGTCAATCGCTTTAATACCTGTTTGTAATGGCTCATGAACGGATTTACGAGCCATAACGCCTGAAGCAACTGCTTCAATTGGGCGCGTTTTTGTTGTGTTGATTGGACCCATACCATCGATTGGCTGTCCTAATGGGTTCACAACCCGTCCGATTAAGGCTTCACCAACGGGAACCTCCATGATGCGGCCTGTACGGCGTACTTCGTCACCTTCACGAATTTCGGTGTAAGGTCCAAGAATGATGATACCGACGTTATTTTCTTCAAGGTTTTGTGCCATACCCATAACGCCGTTCGAAAATTCAACAAGTTCTCCAGCCATGACATTGTCGAGGCCATGAACACGAGCGATACCGTCACCAATTGAGATAACTGTACCGACATCAGTCACTTGAATTTCTGCCTGATAGTTTTCAATCTGCTTTTTTATCAGGGCACTGATTTCTTCAGCTTTGATGCTCATGAGTTTCACCCCTATCTACGAATCTTAGCTTAACAATTTACGTTCTAAACGATCGAGCTTGCCGCGCAAGCTGCCGTCATATATACGGTTTCCAATGCGAAGCTTTACGCCTCCAAGCAAATTGGAATCAACGATATTTTCAATTCTTAGTGATTTTTTGCCAATTTTAGCAGCAAATACTGAAGATAATGCGCTGCGCTCAGCATCTGTTAAGGCACGTGTACTTGTGACCTCAGCCTCAGCAATACCCATTTCCTCATTTGCCAGTGCTAAAAATTCATTTGCCACGTCAACGATTTGGTCTTCACGGTGACGGTCGATTAAGATCAACAGTGTATTGCGTACATATACACTCACTGAAGCAAAAGCCTGCGTGATGATCTCCTTTTTCTTTTCAATCGAAAGCTTAGAAGATTTCAAGACAGCTTTTAATTCAGGGTTGTATTGTACAACTTCCTTCACTACACGAAGTTCTTCTTCTATTACTCCAAGAAGCTGCTGCTCTCTCGCAATTTGTAAAAGAGCCAACGCGTAGCGTTTTGCTACCATAGAGCTACTCATCGGCCTTCTCCTGCCTCTTGAATATATTCGTTAATGAGTTTTTCTTGATCCGCTGCACTCAATTCCTTCTCAATTACTTTAGAGGCAATTAAGACAGAAAGCTGGGCAACTTGTTCACGAATAGCGGTAACCGCTTTTTCTTTTTGCTGCTCGATTTCAAGCTTAGCTGATTCTTTAATACGTTCAGCTTCGCCGCGGGCAGTAGCAATGATTTCCTCACGCTGCAAGTCGCCTTGCTTTTTCGCTGATTCAATCAAGCCTTGTGCATCAGTACGTGCTTCTTTTAAAAGAGTACGCTGTTCTTCTAATAGTTTTTTCGCTTCTTGACGGCTATTTTCCGCTGCAGCAATTTCATTTGCCACATGTGCTTCACGTTCTTTCATAATGCCCATTAACGGACCCCATGCGAACTTCTTCAGCAATGCCATCAAGATAATAAACATGATTAATTGGAATATAATATCACCAGTATTAATACCGGTATGCGCTGCTGCGCCTAATACAAGACTGCTTGTTAACACCTCGGGTTCACTCCCTTCAAGAGTCGTTCAAAACAAATATATCAATCAAATAATTTTCAAAATCATGATGGTGCCTGACACCCTTAGTAACATTGCCCTGATGAAAACATGCAGAACGGTACCTGACACCCTTTTCACTATTACGACAGTGAATACAAATACAAACATAAACGAATGGCGAAGGTTCTCATGGAAATGATCTTCGCCATTTTTTGAACGTTTATTGGTTAAACTTATTTACCTTGAACCATGAACGCGATAACAACCGCGATGATTGGAATCGCCTCGACTAACGCAACCCCGATGAACATTGTTGTTTGAAGCATACCACGTGCTTCTGGTTGACGTGCAATACCCTCAACTGTACGAGATACGATAAGACCGTTACCGATACCGGCACCTAATGCCGCTAAACCGATTGCAATTGCTGCTGCTAAAAGACCCATTTGTAATTTTCCTCCTTAAAATGTATAAAAAATTTTTAATTTTGTTCAAAATGAACTAAATATATTAATGGTCGCTGCTCACTTTGTGAGACAAGTAAACCATTGTTAACATTGTGAAAATAAATGCCTGGATAGCACCAACAAAGACTGAGAAGCCTTGCCATGCCAGCGTCGGTACGATTGCGGCTATCCATCCTCCAGGACCAGATGCTGCTAATCCTCCTGCAAGTAAACCTAATAAAATTTCACCCGCATAAATGTTTCCGTAAAGACGGAGACCAAGTGTCAGAGTATTTGCAAACTCCTCGATCACCTTAATTGGGAACATAAACCAAAACGGTTTAAAGAATTCCTTCCCGTATGCAGACATACCTCTCATCTTTACACCATAGAAATGTGATAAACCTACTACTAAAATTGCAAGTGTTAATGTTACGGCTGGATCGGCAGTTGGTGATTTCCACCAAAGCTCACCGTTGATTGACACCGAAAAGGGTAATCCCAGCATATTGGCTACAAAGACATACATGATAATGGTAATTCCAAGAACATGGAATCGTCCGCCGTCTTTCCAGTCCATCGTGCTGTTAATGATATTCTTAACAAAATCCATGACCCATTCCATAAAGTTCTGGATTCCTGTCGGCTTCATAGCAAGCTTACGAGTAGAAAGGACTGCAATTAAAAAGACAATGACAGAGGCAACAGTAATCATCAACACGTTACCCATGTTAAAATAGAGCCCCATAAATTTCACTATATGTGCACCGTGTTCCAACAATATTCACCTCGCTTCCCCATTTTTTAATGTATTTTTAATCTTTTGTATAAAAAAAATCTATTATAATGACAATATAGGATGTCATTAACCCTATAACCACACTAATGAGGTGAAGGTGCTCTGGATACCTCATCGAAATGATTACGGCCAGTGCCGCCGTTGCAAACCGCGAAAAAGATCCGAGTGACCGTACCTTTTTCCCTTGTGAAATCGATTCACCAAACTGATTCATTTTCCGAACCATTAACCACAAATTAAAGAGGCTCAAACTCGTCCCAAAAACCAATCCCAGAAAGATAGATTTGTACGACGTGAACCCCCAGCCGAGCACATAAATAGATAATAATAAAAACATCCATCTTCGCTGTCTAGAGAATATTAATTGAAGTTCCGGCATGGTTGGTTAATCTCCTGAAAAGAAATGACGGATCGAAATAAACATGGTATAAATACCTGTTAGCCCAACGAGCAATCCGATTATAAATAAAATTGGTTCTGTACCCAATTATAATCCAACCATCTTCCTGAAAAAATACCGATAAGAGTGGCTCCCACTATCTGTGAGAGGATTGCGGACATTAGGGACAAAATCCTTAAATGAATTGCGGTCTTTTTTGCATCCAATTCTCTCCTTAATTAATATAAGAGAATCTGCAACGGACTTGAGGCATTTGGGAAATGGATAGAGACTTTTCAAACTGAAAAATTCTATCTGAAATCAATGAAAACCCTATCATTCACACCCTTTGTTAGCATACAATAGGCACCATGCAATGTCAATGAGTTTACGTGAATTAATCCACATACAATTCCCCGAAATTTCTTCCATTTATTAAAATCAGTTTACACTATCATTGTATTGTAAATATTGAACAATTTGGGTCCATTTTGTGTCTATTTTGTGAACATTTTTGCAAAAATGAAAATGCCTTAGTGGTTCGGGGCCGTGAAAGCCCCACACCCTATTCAACCCTTTTTTCAATCACAATCATCCTTTCAATAAAATCCTCCTTTCCTGCCTTTTTCGCAAAAATTTTCACGAGATAGGTTCCTTCAGCCGGGAGCTGCTCAGCGGGCAAGTTCTGGCGGATTAACCCCTTTTTCACCTTTGTCAGTGTATCTAAAAAGCCGACAAAACGGTAATCCTCCGGGTTAAACAAGGCAATCCCAAATTCCTCTGCGCCGCCAGGCAAATAGACCTCATACCGATACTCGCCCGGTCGATCCCCTGCTGCAAACTCAAAGCCCATCACCCTCGGGTACCCCGGCTCCTCAAGCACATACAAATACGGAATCTGAATCGTCTTCGCTCCAGCCTGCAAACTTAAGAAGCCGTCGTGAATCTTTTCCTTAAACACCTCCGGGTCCACCATTAACTCCACCGTGATTTCCTTTGATTGCTTCGGCTCCAGGGAAAACGATAACGGGAACCGCCATGTGAGTCCCTCCGTCTTTTTCGGAATCGCAAACGAATATCGCTGCACTTTTTCACTCGTATTTTCAACATGCAAATTGGCTTTATGACTGCCGCTCTCACCGGTAAACTTCCCAAACCGAATGCTGCTCGGTGACACAAGCGATGCCGCCTTAATCGCTTCATTCACTTGAATTCGCCCGGCGCCCTGCTCATAGGTGCGGTAATAGGGGGATTCGGGCGCGTCTGCGCTGGTTTTGGCCACCGATACTCCGCTATTGCCCTCGTTCCGTTTCCCCTGCGGTTTTGCCATCCCTCCGCCGGCCTCACCTCTCGTCAGCGGCTTCGCCGTATTCATCAACGCCGCCTTAATTTGCTCCGGCGTCCACTCCGGATGCGCCTGCTTGATCAACGCACACGCCCCTGCCACATGCGGCGCCGCCATGCTCGTCCCCTGCAGGCTTAAGTAGCCGCCCGGAATCGTCGAATTAATGGCCACCCCGGGCGCCACAATGTCCGGTTTGATTTCCCATGTCTCCGTCACCGGCCCCCGGGAACTGAAATCTGCAAGCCGGTCCCGTTCCTCACTCACTAAGATCCTCGCTGTCACACTTCGTTTTTTTAATTCTTTTTGCAAAATAACTCCGTCACCCTTCGCGAGTGAGCCGACAGGGAGGGTCAGCTGAGTATCGAGGTTCCCCATGAAGCCGCCGCTCATATTATTGTAAATCAACACCGCTTTGGCCCCCGCTTCAAGGGCATTGGCTGCTTTTTCCGAGAACGTCAATGTTCCTCGCTTAATTAGGGCAATCTTCCCCTGAACATGTTTGACCTCATTTTTCCTCCCTAAACCCGCATCCACCACTTCTAAGGTGCGGTCGATCGTCCATTGACCAGAGCCTTCCATCGGCTGCAGGCGGATTTTCTCCTGCATTCCTTCTATTACTAATGAAGGAATTTCCATCGTCGGGGTAGACGCCCCGACCGAAATAGCTTTCGAGGCCGTCCCTGGCGAGCCAACCGTCCAGACATTTGGTCCGGAATTACCGGAGGCCGCCACTGCGACAATTCCTTTATCGACGGCACGGTTGAGGGCGAGGCTGATCGGCAGGTCCGGTCCATTGATATCGTTGCCAAGCGACAGATTCACAATATCAACCTTATCTTTGATCGCCTGGTCAATCGCAGCGATCACCTGCTCCGTTGTCCCGCCGCCACCGGGTCCGAGGGCGCGGTAGGCGACAATTTTTGCCTCTGGGGCAACGCCTTTAATTTTTCCATTGGCAGCAATGATTCCAGCGACATGGGTGCCATGAATGGTCGCTTTTCCTTGGGCAAGGGTTTCCATCGGATCGCGATCGTTATCGACCAAATCATGGCCGCCGGCATAATTCCGCCTTAGATCTGGATGGGTATAATCAACACCGGTATCGATGACCCCGACCGTCACTCCTTTTCCGGTAAGCCGTTCATTTTTTTGATCAAAAAAACTGCGGACCGCATCGCCTCCAATTATCCTGACACTTTCCTCGGTTTCCGCCTTATACTGGTTGACCGGCGAGACATTTAAGATTTGTTTTTGTTTGGCAAGCTGTGCAATTGACTCCGGGCTCCCTTGGATCGAAAAGCCATCAATTGCCTCTTCGAAAACACGGCGCAGCTTCACATCTTTATACGGCCGGATAAGCTGGTTAATTTCCTGTTCAGATTGTGGGTTTTCCAGGACGACAATGGCAACAGTATCCTGAGTGGGTTTTGGAATAGGCGGGTGGATCAGTATTTTTGGAGTTTGAATGGAGAAAAGGATAGCGAGCAGCAGTTTCATGTGATGAATTCCCCTTTTTTCCATATCGTTTTCTTATAAAGGGGAAAGTATGCAATCGGACGGGATAAAGTACTCGATGGTTCGTTTTCCACCGGTCGATGGGAGGTCAAGTGAATGAAGAAAATTTTTCGCCACACCTCTTTTCTTAATAAACAGAAATTCCTGGAACTGTTTTAAAGTCATTGGTGCGTTGAATGGAAGGCCATATTGGTTTTGTATGGACACAAAAAGCCGAGCATTTACGCTCGACTTTTTTCAAAAACTTATTTTGTTCCAAACAACCGGTCTCCGGCATCGCCAAGACCTGGCACGATGTAGCCATGGTCGTTCAATTTTTCGTCCAACGCAGCGATGTAAATATCAACGTCCGGATGCTCTGCCTTTACCGCCTCAACGCCTTCTGGTGCGGCAATCAAGCACATAAACTTGATATGTTTCGCGCCGCGCTTTTTCAATGCATGAATCGCATCAATCGCAGAACCGCCTGTTGCCAGCATTGGGTCAACGACGATGAAATCACGCTCTTCCACATCACTTGGAAGCTTCACATAGTATTCCACCGGCTTTAATGTTTCCGGGTCACGGTATAATCCGACATGGCCTACCTTCGCCGCCGGAATTAATTTCAGCATACCATCGACCATGCCAATTCCTGCCCGTAAAATCGGCACCAATCCTAATTTTTTCCCTGACAGCACCTTTGATTTTGTTTTGCATACAGGTGTTTCAATCTCGATATCTTCAAGCGACATATCCCTTGTGATTTCAAACGCCATCAATGTTGCCACTTCGTCGACGAGCTCGCGGAACTCCTTTGTTCCCGTATTGATATCGCGTATGTACGTAAGCTTGTGTTGGATCAGCGGATGGTCGAAGACGTATACCTTTGCCACAATAATCGCCCCTTTTATAAAATTAATCATGCATCCGTCTCATTTTACAGAAAAAAAAGCCGATGAGCAACTCGCATACCCTGCTAAAGGGTAAAAAAACTTGCCGACAAAAGCCGGCAAGTTTCATTTAAGCAGCCTGATTACTTAAGACTGGCTCCTTTTTATCGACCACGACCGTCAAAACAGCACCTGCCATAATGAACACAGCAAAAATGATATAGCGTTTCCTCTTTTTGGAGACAATTCGGCTTCAATAATATATGCAGCCACATCCCAAAGCGGGTTGTTCATGCCGGAAAATTCCTAGTCAATCAGGAACATACCCGCTTTCCACAGAAAGGCTACTTATTTTTGCTAACGATTTTTGGGAAATTTCAGGATTCTGTGTCAATGCGTCTAACAATTGAAATCGATCCATAATTGACCGCAACTCCTTATTGTTTAAATTTTGAAAAATCGAATCTTACCATATATTTCAATATCTGTATGGAGGGGATTTTTCAAGGATTTGGCGCCGCTTAAACACTTCTCTGATCGCCCTTTTAGGGGACGAATATTTTTTTTAAAAAAATCGACCCTCATTTTAATGAAGGTCGATTTGCTACATTTAATATTCTGGATAAAGGGTAAATTTATTTGTTAATGCTTCAACGCGTCCACGTGCCGCTTCAAGTTTGGCTTCGTCTTCATGGTTTTTCAATGTGAAGGCGATGATGGAGGCGATTTCGTCCATTTCTTCTAAACCAAAGCCGCGGCTGGTGACGGCTGCCGTCCCGATGCGGATACCGCTTGTGACAAACGGACTTTGCGGATCGAATGGAATCGTATTTTTGTTTACCGTAATGCCGATTTCATCCAATACTTTTTCCGCAACCTTACCGGTTAAGTTCAATGTTTGGACATCGACCAGCAGCAAATGGTTATCGGTCCCACCGGACACAAGCTTTAAGCCTTCCTTTTGCAGACTTTCCGCTAGGCGCTTGGCGTTGTCGATGATATAGCCTGCATATTCTTTAAAGCTCGGCTGCAGTGCTTCACCGAAAGCAACAGCCTTTGCGGCGATGACGTGCATAAGCGGGCCACCTTGGATTCCAGGGAAGATGGATTTATCAATTTTCTTGCCGAATTCCTCTTTGCAAAGGATCATCCCGCCGCGAGGTCCGCGTAAGGTTTTGTGTGTCGTTGTGGTAACAAAATCTGCGTATGGCACTGGGTTTTGGTGCAGGCCTGCAGCCACAAGTCCGGCGATGTGAGCCATATCCACCATTAGATAGGCACCGACTTCATCGGCAATTTCACGGAACTTAGCAAAATCAATTTCACGCGGGTAGGCACTGGCACCGGCCACGATTAACTTTGGCTTGTGTGTGTGCGCTTTTTCGCGGACATCTTCATAATTGATGCGGTGGGTTGTTTCATCGACACCATATTCAACGAAATTATATTGAATACCACTGAAGTTGACCGGGCTGCCGTGTGTTAAGTGGCCGCCATGGGAGAGGTTCATCCCTAGAACGGTATCGCCTTGCTCAAGGATGGTAAAGTAGACAGCCATATTGGCCTGTGCCCCTGAATGCGGCTGGACGTTCACATATTCCGCACCGAAAATTTCCTTCGCACGGTCGCGAGCGAGGTCTTCAACCACATCGACGTATTCACAACCGCCGTAATAGCGGCGGCCAGGATAGCCTTCCGCATACTTATTGGTTAAAACAGAACCCTGTGCTTCCATGACCGCTTCACTAACAAAGTTTTCTGAGGCAATCAGCTCGATTTTCGAGCGCTGACGTCCTAACTCCTGCTGAATCGCTTGAAAAACCTGCTCGTCCGCTTGAGACAAATACTTCATGATAAATCCCCCTTTATGTATGCAAATCACAAACAATTAGAAAATTCCCTCTTTATAATAGCACGTTTTCGGGTGCCTGACACCCTTAATAACCTAACCATAGGTAGATTGGTAAAATTGGTGCCTGTCACCCTTAATAACCTACCGATAGGGGAATTGGTGCCTGTCACCCTTTGCACTATGTGCAGCTTAGATTCTCTGTTTCTCTTTCGTAAACGGCTCTGGCGCCGCCGATTAGTTTTGGCCGTACTTTTGCCAAGGTGACGTAGGCATGTCCAACGGTTTTTTGCTTGACGCGAACCGGCACGGCGACATGTTTTAGGTGCATGCCAATTAGCGTGTGGCCGATGTCAATCCCGGCATCTGCCTTCACGAACTCCACCACGATGGGATCGTCCATTTTCGCAAAGGCATGTGTTGCCATTGCCCCGCCTGCTTTCCGGACAGGAACGACAGAAACCTCTTCGAATCCACGGGTGGCGGCAACGGATCGTTCAATGACCAGCGCTCTGTTTAAATGTTCGCAGCATTGGAAAGCCAAATGAATGCCTGTTTCTTCTTGAAGCTTCTTTAGTTGGCGAAAAATCATCTCGGCTACTTCAAGGGTGCCAGAGGTTCCGATTCGTTCGCCCATGACCTCGCTTGTACTGCAGCCGATGACCAATAGCTGACCAGGCTTAAACGCAGCCTGCTCTTTGAATTCTATTACGATCGTTTCTAGCTCTTTTTCCCATGCGTGAATCATCAGCCTCGACCTTTCTTTTAATAGAAAACTATTGTTTTTTATTTTGGCTTTTTGATAATGAAAACGAACCTCTTGTGGATACCTTTTCTATGGGTCCTGGTGCTTATCGGAACCCAATAACCTCTATTGCAACCTTTTCTACGGGTCCTGACGCTTTTCGGAATCCAATAACCTCTATTAGCTACCATTTTCGTTAGTCCTAACGCTATTCTGTCTCCAATAAGTAATCAAAGAGGCTCCATTCGTACCTCATTAACAACTCGCTATATTTTTACGCGTGCTCATTTTCATATTCAGTAATTTTTCCCACACGTCCTGCATGACGGCCGCCTTCGAATTCCCCTGTCAGCCAAATTTCTGCGATATCACGAGCCACCCCTGGTCCGATGACACGTTCACCCATTGCAAGCATGTTCGAATCGTTATGGGCACGCGTCGCTTTGGCACTAAAGGTATCATGCACAAGGGCACAGCGGATGCCTTTCACTTTGTTGGCAGCAATGCTCATGCCGATTCCCGTTCCGCAAATCAAGATCCCTCGGTCAAACTCACCGCTCGCTACCTTTTCGGCAACAGGCAATGCGTAATCCGGATAATCCACCGATGTTTCACACTCACAGCCGAAATCAACATACTCAATCTTTAATTCATCAAGTAAATGGGCAATTTCCTTGCGAATATTGATACCGCCATGGTCTGATGCTAATGCTACTTTCATGTAAAAATCCTCCTGTTCCTTTTCCATAAATCTGCTTTCATTTTGACACACTGCCCCAAAAATATAAAGCAAAATAATTGCCCCCTTTTTGAAGAGAGCATCAGTTTGATTGCAATTTTTGATTAGCGGCAGAGGCTAAACTTTTTCAGCAGCATTCCGCTTCGACTTTATGTTTCTTGCAGCAACCTCCGCCAGCCTTTTTTTTAAATCGCCTCGTACTGATTCACCTACGATTTTAGTTTTTCAATCGCCTTCTCAATTAATTCATTTAATTCGCGATAGGTGGCCTCGTACATTCCCAGGCTCCCGCCGTATGGGTCGACGACATCGTGATTGAAGGATTCGCCGGTGTATTCCTTTAAGGTGAAAACTTTTACGACAGCCTGAGGGAATTGCTGCTGGATTGCGAATTTGTGGGATGTGGTCATCGTTAAAATGAGGTCTGCCCATTCCACCGCCGCACTCGTTAACGAGATTGATCGATGATTGTGCGGGATCATATTGTCGTCAAGCACCTTCTTCGCATGTGTTGACGGCTCACTGCCCGTTGCGGCATAAATTCCTGCCGATTTAACTTCAATTCCATCGATGTGTTTATTTTTCAAAATTGCTTCGGCCATTGGACTCCTACATGTATTTCCCGTACATACAAACAAAATGCGCTGCATTGTATTTGTCCCCCTTTCCTCTTATTATAGAACAATTAGGATTAATTCCATTCAACACAGCACCACTGTTGCCATTGGTCACGATAATATCTGTCTTTGCCGCTTTGATCCTGCTAATAAAGGAAAAATTACTTACTTGTCTATGTACTTCCTACACATCATACAACTTCATCTGCTACTTGGTGTTTGCAGCATACATTGCAAGCTCCATTTCAAACCATTCTTTTAGCATGTCTTAGATTCTATTCTATCATAATGTAGGTAGGATTTTTGGAGGATTTAGGCTGATTCTTACCAAAAAGGTGCGAGCAGTTTTAAGCCAAAGGCAAGTAAAATTGCACCGCCAAGGGCCTCACTATAAGTCCCGAGCCAGCCTTGTACCTTTCTTCCTAGCAGCAGCCCGGCCCATGTTTGCACAGTTGCAACGATACCAAAGCATAAAAGAACCATTATCGTTTTTGCCCCGTATATGCCAAGGGTAAGGCCTACTGAAAAACTATCAAGGCTCACGCTTAAGGCAAATACCAATAAACCGAAGCCTGCAGGTGTAATGACTTTTTCTTCTCCTTTTTTCAAGGTCGACCAAACCATTTGCACTCCTAGCACGATGAGGAGCAATCCGCCGATAAAGGTGGCAAATGTGCCAAATTTTTCAGATAAAAATTTGCCTGCTATTAAGCCTACGAGCGGCATCCAGACATGGAATAAGCCAATCGTAATGCCGATATGAAAAATTTTTTTCAGCCGTAGTTTGTACATCCCCATGCCAAGCCCGACCGAGAAGGCATCCATCCCCAGAGCAAATGCCATTAATACTAGTGTAAACACTTCGCCAACCACCCCTGACATCCACCCCCGTCCCCTTGGACTAACTAACCTAAGCATATGCACGTCCAAATTGATTTAGAAGTCCCACTGGCGAAATCAATGGAGCTGCCTTCAATAGTTGGTGCCTTCAAGGATGGTGCCTCAAGGATGGTGCCTGACACCATTAACTACCTTTCAATATTAGATAGATTAAAAAGGGTGCCTGACACCGTTAATCATCTATCTATAGTAGATAACTGATAAACGGTGTCAGGCACCCATCTCTTATTCGATTATGAGTTTATATCCTGCTGCTTTTTGCAGGCGGTTCATGATGGCGTATCCTACGCCGGTATTTGGGAATATCTCGCTGAAGATCACGTCGACGTTATCCTGATTAAACCTCCGCAGCACGTCATAAAGCGCGGAAGCTACCGTCTCAAGCTCTGCCCGTCTGCCACAAGCGAGCACAAGATCAGCATGGTATAAAGACACATTCTCTTCCGTTGTCAGTACACCTACCCTTAGCCCTTCGGAACGCTTTTCTTCTACTAAACTTTGGAGAAACTCCGCTGTGCCTGACACCATAAACAGTGGGGCATCCGGCGCGTAGTGGCGGTATTTCATTCCTGGGGCTTTTGGCCGGACTGCTTCGTCTGTTAAGGCTGCATCCACATGAACTTCCCCGACCACAGCCTCAAGCTGTTCCTTGGTCACGCCGCCCGGTCTTAAGATGACCGGAATTGTTTCCGTGCAATCGACGACGGTGGATTCGACGCCAACCCCGGTTGCACCGCCGTCCAGCACGCCGGCAATTTTCCCAAATAAATCATCCAATACATGATCAGCATTCGTTGGGCTCGGTTTGCCTGAGCTGTTAGCACTTGGCGCCGCAATCGGCAGGCCGCAGGTTTTCAACAGCGCCAACGCCACTGGATGGTCCGGCATCCGCACCGCTACCGTTGCAAGTCCAGCCGTTGCTTTTTCCGACAGTGCGCCTTCTTTCCTTTTAAAAATAATCGTCAGCGGCCCCGGCCAAAACGCGTCCATTAACGTTTCTGCCATCACAGGAACTTCAGCAACAAATCTAGTAAGCTGCT
>Ga0213823_1001338_pt1 | contig 15410 bp, 11 predicted proteins | sample MC6MC0907MG_FD_179887 | JGI IMG/M metagenome (GOLD analysis project Ga0213823, IMG submission 179887) | Enriched soil aggregate microbial communities from Iowa State University, Ames, United States - MC6-MC0907-MG | ecosystem: Environmental > Terrestrial > Soil > Unclassified | place: USA: Iowa...
AGCACTTGTAGGAGCTGGCTTGCCGGCGAGAGGCCAGCCCAGGCACTAGAGATTTCGGGGAGATTGACCAATGTCCACAGAAGAAACCAAATTCACCGTCGGCAAAACCACCTTCTACCAAGGTGAAAACCAGACCCATCCCCTATTCCGCATTGAAGCAGGCATCCCCTGCCAGAGCGCCCGAGAACAGGCCTCGGAGCTTATGGGATACGCACGGGATATGACCTTGGACGGCTTGATGGAAGGCAAACCTCAGCTGATCTGGGCTTCGCACTACCTATGCGCTTTGGCCAAGGCGCTGATGGATGATGCCGAGCTTGGAATGATGCGCTAATGCGACAGCCTCGCTTAGGAATGCCTTAGGGTCTGAATCGGAGTCCGCTCTGAAGGCATTCTGCCCGCCAAAACCAGTCCATCCGAACAGTCCGCGTGCGAGCCATGGATAGGCCCGAATTGCCTAGCAGCCCCAAATGGGCCGAATCGTACGCTCCCGGTCCTCCCCAATGTCACAGGACTACTAGCCAAGCCTTGGGCTATTTGGGCAAGCTCACAGTCAAGGCCAATGGTTCCGGTACTGCCTGTAGAAGCCGGCATCGCTCAGTAAGGAATGACAGAACGCGGAGTGCTATCGCGCTTGACCACAATCATCCTGAGACAAAAGTGAAGCTGACCACTATACTGTTTGCATATACAGTACCGGTAAGCCATGCATTCCCTCTGAGGTGCCAAATGCGCGGTTTACAAAATCCTGATAAGGAATAAAATGGTGACCGCACATCACACGTTTGACCCAGAGGACCACGGACTCATGAATCTTTTCGAACCTCACGCTCTCGAGTCCGCAAAGACCGAATTACAAGACGCTCAGGATCTACAGCCGCAGCAAGACCTCGCATTGCTTCGCCAGCTGCTAGAGATCTACGATCAGAAGCAGATTGCGTCAAAACTCAATGAAATTGGCTCAACTCATTGCCGAGAAACTGTGAACCGGTGGGTGAAGGGCAAAGCTGTCCCGAGGCTTAACCACCGGGAATTCGTCCATCTTCAGTCCCTGCTACCCAAGCGCCCTGAAGGTAAGACATCTTTCCGCTTCATCGATCTCTTTGCAGGTATTGGAGGAATTCGCAAAGGCTTTGAGGCGATCGGCGGTGAGTGTGTGTTCACATCTGAATGGAACGAGCATGCTGTCCGTACTTACAAAGCCAACCACTACTGCGATCCTACCCGACATAGCTTCAATCAGGACATCCGCACAGCAACCCTTTCCGATCAGCCGGACATAAGCGAAGAAAAGGCCTACCGCCACATTGATCAAGTCATCCCTGATCACGATGTGCTCCTCGCAGGTTTCCCCTGCCAGCCTTTCTCGCTGGCTGGTGTATCAAAAAAGAATTCCTTGGGGCGTAAGCATGGCTTTGAGTGTGAGACCCAAGGAACACTGTTCTTTGATGTCGCTCGGATTCTAGCGGCGAAAAAACCTGCAGCATTTCTCCTTGAGAATGTGAAAAATCTCAAGAGTCATGATAAAGGTAAGACTTTCCGGATTATTTGCGAGACATTGAATGAGCTTGGCTATGAAGTGGCAGATGTCGACGCCGCTAAAGGCCAAGATCCTAAAGTAATTGATGCTCGATACTTCGTCCCTCAACACCGAGAGCGAATTGTGCTTGTAGGATTCCGTCGGGATCTTAACGTTCACGGCGGGTTTACCCTTAAAGACATCGAAAAGCTATACCCATCAGCTCGGCCTACATTCGGCGATCTTCTCGACGAAAAAGTTGACGCCAAATACATCTTGACGCCAAAGCTGTGGGAATACCTTTATAAGTACGCTGAAAAACATCGCCTGAAAGGTAATGGATTCGGGTTTGGCCTAACTCGACCTAACGATATAGCACGTACATTGTCTGCACGATATCACAAGGACGGCTCTGAAATTCTTGTTGATCGTGGCTTCAATGAGAAGCTGGATTTCTACGGCGAGTTGAATCAAATCAATCGTCCTCGCCGACTCACACCTCACGAATGCGCCAGGTTAATGGGCTTCGACAAACCTGGTGAAAGCAAATTTGTTATCCCAGTATCTGACACTCAGGCTTATCGACAGTTTGGCAACTCGGTCGCTGTACCGGTCTTTGAAGCAGTCGCTCGACTTATGAAAGATCGAATCCTTGCAGCCAAGGCCAAAACGGATCAGAATCAAACGCAGCTGGAGTTCAGCTTGCCTGCGTAACCTCTGACCACTCAGGGTGCGCCGCACCCTGAGTGGGGTTCATATTGGTTGATATTGTTGATGCTGTGACTCGATCTCGCATGATGTCCGGAATAAAGGGGAAAAATACCTCTCCCGAGCTCATCATTCGTAAGGCCCTCCATGCGCGAGGTTTTCGCTTTCGCATACACACAGCTCATCTCCCGGGCAAACCCGACCTCATACTCCCTAAGTTTAAAGCAGCAATTTTTGTCCATGGTTGCTTCTGGCACGGACATAATTGCCGTTACTTTAAGACCCCCAAAACTCGCACAGATTTCTGGATGGGCAAAATCGAGAAAAACAAAGTACGAGATGCGATGCAGATAGCCAAACTCAATGAAGCTGGCTGGCGAACGCTAATTATATGGGAGTGTGCAATTCGGAAAATGAAGAGTGAAAACTCCACCTCCCTCATCGACACTGTGACAGCATGGCTATCTCAAAATTCAACCTCTCGCGAACTTGACGAACAAAACACATAGGATATTGATGATCTACCGCCAAAAAGTTAAACAACCAACTCACAGCAGCCTCTACCCTTTGAGGCCTTTCATAATCAACAGTCCGGCCAAGCCAAAGCACCGAATTCAAGAAACTACATTTCTCACACGTGCCAGATACGCAGCCAAATTCATTAACCACTCTTGCTGATCACGACTGTAAGTCCCCATCAATGCCGAAGGAACAACCAGCTGCAAGTTATGCGCCTTCATTTCATTAGTCTGATTCAAGCTAATAGCCGGCTCCAAGGTAAAGAGGTGCTTCTCCCTAATTCGACATGCCTCTGCCAAAACTTGGCGCCAACGGTCTTTGCATGTAGATTTCGAAGCAAGCATCACCAACTGCTCGTCTGGGTAATTTAAATCACTATACTCCTTCTGCCCTGGAAACAAAAAATCAGCAGTAGCTCGATTTTCAGTGACAACTTGCCGACCAAATGGCAAACCGTGCGCTTCAAAAACCGCAGCCAAATGATGCTCTAATGCATGCCCCACGCGTGACTTACGCCTATTTTGCACGCTTAATGAAAATCTAATAAACTGTTCAACATCGGAAAAACCTTTATCCAACTGCGCCTGAACAATTTTCCGCTCAAGCGTTCTGAACAACATTTCTTCGTGCTCCATCCAAGCCAGCAGTGCGGAATCAGGATCCGCTTGAATCGGCTCTGCCAACCTACATGTCTCACGAACGAACAAGCTAAACTCCGCCGTTACCGGAAAACGCTCACCAAATCGATCGATAATCCTACCAAGCCAGTCACTATTATCATTGCGAACCTCAATACCTAACTCCTCAAGTATCATAGTCTCAATAATACTAATTCGCCTTCCAGCTTCTACTTGGTGTACCTCAAACCCCTTTATAGGTAAGCGATCGATATCAAAAAGCCAGCGAATCTGCTGTTCACTTGTGGAGCCTCGAGGGCAAATTACTAGCATCAAGGTATTGTCTGGGCGCACCGCAATTACGCAGAAATCCCCCTCTGACATTCGATTCGTCACTACATTTTCACGATAATATAAACGGTACTCAGGCTTCCGGTGAGCCTGTCGCAGCCGAGTATCATACCAAGTCAGTACACCGGTAGCTTTCAGGGGTAAATCACTTTCATCATCGAAGTATAGAAATGCACCTTCGTATGCGATTTTTTGAGCTCCAGGATTGCTCAATATCTGCACAAAGGCGTTCGAGCCAATCTCGTGCTGATGAGATCGAGGGGTAGCATCAACGGCTGATAGGTACTTAGCAGCTACTCCCGTAAAATGCTGACGCAGGCTTCCCATCCTGTGCAAACTCCTGTATAGGCCATAAAATAGCAAGAGAATAGCCTGAACGCATGCCATAGACAACTGGCACAAGGCCATTTAGGCTACGTGCCGAACGAGATACTACAGGGTCTATGATGACGAAAATTGACTGGGGAATGATTTTTGACCACTGGGGAACTAAAGTGGTAACGTCTACCGACAAAGGTAAAAGCGCTTACGTCGTTACCATTGCCCAAGAGTTAGCGATCAAGAAGTCTGGTATTTCCCCCTCCCCAACACGTCCGTGTCAGCCATTTGGGATTATAACGCCTCTAGAAAAAGGCACTGTTAACGTCCAAGCATCATTTTATAATTCAAACCGATCATTAAAGGCAAAAAGAGAACCGGAACCCAGAATAGGCCTTGAATTCATCAGTGACTGGTTAAAAGTGGGAGAAGAAGTTCTACTTGGCAATATTGAGAACACCCTCTGCGCAATCAAGCTCAGCTCCATCAAGGGGCTTTCCATACAAAATATTTTCAATAAAATGGCACTAAATCTTCCACCCTCAGCCATCTTTGCACTTGCAAATAAACACCGATCAAAACCCAAAAGAAAGATTACCATTAAAAGCGACTATTTTCGAAATCCTTTCGTAATTGAAGCGACAATTCTTAGAGCAAAAAACTCTTGTGAAATGCCAAACTGCACTGCAGCACTATTCCAACGAAGCGACGGCAGCAATTACCTGGAAGTACACCATGTAACCCCACTTAGTGAAAATGGAACTGACAGCCTTGACAATGTGGCCGCCCTATGTCCTCACTGCCACCGGGAACAGCACCACAGCAAAGATCGCGCCAGATTGCGAAAAGTTCTCGACAAACACATAAAATCAATTTCATAATTAATCAAGCGACATTGTGCACGCAAACTTATATAGCACGGCCAACACTTTTTATCCTCCAGTCCGCTGCAGAAGATACGGCCCAAGCTGACTTGGGCCGCATTCGTCTGCTCAACCTGATTAGCGGAGCCGAACCGCTCGGGCCAAGTAACTTTATGCCTGTGTCAATTGAGCAAGGTCTATGAATTCATGAATATTCGGAACTTTGGACTATTGTCCCCTAAGGTCCCCATTGAAAAGCAGGGCATTTTCTGCGAGGTCGCCGCCTTAAGCCATATGAGGTGCTCGACCATCCATGGGTTTACGATCCATCTTTGACCAAGCTCTTGGCACGATTTCTCGCCGTATCAACTTCGCGATGCAGCAGCAAGGCGATTGCTCTGGTAACAACCGAGGCGACAATATAGCTGACGACCATAGTGACGGCATCCGTTTATTCACCATTCAATCCCGGTACACCGCTCGCTGTCGACTGCTTATGGCCGATTGGTAACCTTGGTGAAGGGCCGCTATGAGTCGATAACGGTCACTTGTAACCAGCCGCTCTCGACCATTCGCCGTCATCGGAGCCAGCATAGGACTTCCCTGTCAGTATAATATCGTGGTTAGGCCCCAGTTATTACTGTTGAATTCGGTTATCAATCAACAGCTGATCAGTGACAGGCTGGTTGAGGTTGCCACTGGCGGCAAGTGCAATGTTTCTTGCGACTGCGTCAACGGGGTCATCAAGTGTTCCAAGGAGTTGAAACTCAGTCGCGCCAACGTAGCGGGCCCTCTGCTCACCCTCACCGGTGAAGGACTGCTCTGCTCCCGTCGCCCATGACTTCCTGGATCGAATCTGGCTTAACGTCCCTGCATCCAATAACTTCGCTAAAAGCAACACATTCTTCCGGCCGCCAATTTTATTTAAGAGATAGCCCGCCCCAAGGTCTTTGTCCCATATTGGCTTTACCATGATCATATGCAGCGTCTTGATTCCTCGACGTGCTAGATCGTACATCAATTGCAATTGACCATTGTTAATACCGAAATAGAGCAACCCAGAAGTCTTCCCAAAATACGGAAACTTATGCTTCACCTCTAACTGCATTAGAGAGTTTCCGGGTAGTCGCGCCAAGCTATCAACATCCCAAACACCGTCGAAAAAAGGCTGTATTGCACAGTTCTTAAATAGCCGATGAAGGACGACATGCCTGAATAGATCATCGCTATAGTAACTGGAAATACCGCCCCAGAAAGCCTGCTGAGACCGATTCTCGTCAATCACTGATTTCGATGGAATCCTGAACTGCGGAGCCGAATGCCTTCGTTTTTCCAGCATGAAAGCCTGAATAGGAATGTCGATCTGCTCTCCCACTTTCTTAAAGAAGAAATCACGGCCCATCTCGTCGTAGTAGCAATTAAACAGGAATTGATCCTGGCCGGACGAAGGGGCCAAAATATGACACAGGTCCGCTGATGCTTGACCAGTCTCGGAGTGGTCCCAGACCCACCATGAATTTACAAAATTCTTTTTGGGCTTTTGCTTAACCGTCAAAGTTTTTACGAGAGAAACCGGTAAAATATCAATTCCTTGATCAACGAGTTTGCCGAGGTATTCATTGAATACAGCCTCAATGACCAATCCTTCAAGCATTCTACTCTTGTCAGATCGGACAAGCATTTCCTTTAGCTGTTCGATGTTGTCTAGGGGAATATCTCGGAGCGGCCCGAAAGGGGTCAGCAAGCTCATTCAGCGTTGTCCTTGTACTACATATCAACGCCGATTCTGGCCAGGCTCTAGAAAATTAGCAACCTCCAGAATCAACTACTCTACCTCAAAGACTCGAATCATCGGGGACATGCCACGATTTTGATGAGTGGTAAAGTATGCTTGGAACTGCCTATGTTGGCAGCGGGCGACTGCTTCTCGGCGATTGCGGCACTTCGGGGAGGCCGTTTTGGGTCGACTGCGCTGCTATTTGCGAGAGACTGCTTGGGTCGATAGCGGCCACTCACAACCGTTGCTGCGGGCTGGTCTCGATAGAGCGGCATCGATTTGCGAATGACGTTGGCATTGATGCCGTGGCTGGTGGCGACACTAGATACGGTCGCACCAGGTTGCGGGCATTCCTGAACGACCTGGGCTTGAAGGGTATCGGATAAGAGCTTCGTTGGCGCATGGAGATCCTGGCCGTAGGGGCGATCGCGTCCGCTTAAAAATACGCGGACACCATCGCCCTTAAAGCTGGAGTTCGGAAGGTGAGCTCGCCGGACGCTTACGAATATGGAAAGTTTATACATAGCAAACACCTAACTGCTTGACTACCCGCAGAGCGAGATCGCAGCGAACTTAATTTTCGCCACGGCCTCCGCCTTTTTCATATAGCGCACTCCAGAGGATCAACTCGAGGAGTTCTTTTAGCAAGCCAAGACTCTGCTTAATTGGCACCCCCTCGCTTAAGGGCGAGCACACCATAATCACTACCCATACACTAAACGCCTATGGACAATAATTTTTACTTTCTATAATTCCAATGCTACGTGGAGCTTTACGTTCAGAGCCCCCAAAACCTAGATCGCACGTTGAGCATCATTACCACCCACAACAGCTAACTTCTCAGAAAGATCAACTGATAAAACCCCACTCGCATTCAGCCTTTCCAGAAGTGTCAGCGCATGCTTTGACTGCTTCTCGGTGGGGATTTGACGCGGCATTGAAACACATATCTTAAGAGCTTGCTCGTCCTTCGCTGTGAGACTTCCCGTTGCTCTCCCCTGCTCCCACACTCCTTGCCAGAAGCCCGCTCCTAAGTTCACCGTCACCGATTGGGCTTCAATCCCCGCGATCTCGCGCTGCAGTTCCTTCGCGTCGTGTTCGTTTTTTCGTACGTTTTCCTTAAATGCTAAGCAGCGATCGAACCCGCGGTCATAGTTAATTTTCCGAGACTGCAGTACACTCCAACAAGCTTGTTGCTTAGCCCACTCTGAGAAGTTACGCATACCAGAAGCAGGCGCAGTAATGACATCGTGAGCTGCTTCGGCTGCAAGAAGGAGCGCCTTAGTAAGGTCCTCAGAAACCATTTGCCGTTTAGCGATCACGTCGAGATCAAGGACCTCGTTGCCCCTGTTCGCATCATGGAAGGTTTTGGCCATAGCATATGTTACGATGTTTGCGCGGTAACCACCCTCATACCAAGCTTGCTTTGGAATCTCGCTCTCTAAAGCTCGGAAAATAATCGCCTTGGCGACCAACCTTCTATACCATAGCTCATCATATCTAGCCTCACTCTTTGACCACTTTTCACCTATCTCACTGGCAAATAGTGAAAAATTCTTCTGAGCACCACGCGAAACAATATGAGGCAAGCCAGCTGCCGAGTTCTCGTATTTTGCCAAATCAGTTTTACTAAAAAGTTGCGCCTTCGGAAATTCAATATCAAATTTCCTTTGATCACTGCCAGTACGTCGACCACGCTCATTAATATATTGCCCGCGAGAGCGCTCATAAAACCACTTACTGTCGTGCCGTTCTCCCTCACGCGCGGCAAAAATCACTTTTCGAGAATAGTTTTCCATCCGGATATGGAACGGATGATTCGAAAAGAAGTCTGCAGCATTAACCTTGTTTTGGGTGTTCGCGTATTCCGATATTTTCGGAACGATTTCCTCCGATCGCTCCGAAGCTACAACTGTCAGCTTCATCTGTACAAAAACACTTTCCAACTGTTCACGAGAGTTCCTCAGGGCGGCATGGATCGAGCCCGTTGTCTGCGCACCATTTACTATCTGGAGATTACTGATCGAAGAAACTGCCAAGCCTGAATCTGTCAAAATACACTGTACGCCCTCCGCTGTTGCAGACAACCCGTTATTATAGGGAAAGAACAGCTCCGGCTCTTCCTTGATGGTTTTCTGAATTCCCTTGTTAGTTTTAGCCCTGGCCTGCAGGAAAGTACGAACATTAGCCTCAAGAAGGCGAGCACCCCATACATCATAAATGGTGGCAAGTAACTGGCCGGGAATGATCAGCAGATAGCTTTCTAGTGCGGCACCAGTCTGCGAAGCTTTAAGTGCAGGGATCGAAGTCCCGAAGTCACCCGAAAAGTCAATGACCATATCTTCGCGCGCTTGGCCAGAGCGATCAAATCGCTCAATTCGGGCTAGATCCCAGACAGACCAAGTTACCGAAACACCATCTAGGTCTTGTAGTTTTACCGAGTCATCACGACTGACATACCGACGATTTGAGACAAGAATCAGCTTGACTTTAGTGATCTGTGACCAAGTTGCAATTATCAGATCGGAGACTTGGAATGCAGGGCTCACTTCATTCAGAGCATCACGAAATGCCTCAGTTCTAGCCTGCTTGAGGAAACGGATGAGCGGGTTGAGGATGGGTGGGATATCGGCCTTACCAAATGTTGAAACCTCCTCACTATCAGCGAAATCACAAACGATAAGGCCAAGAACGCCTTCGCTGTCTCGTGGGTCGCCCGCATACCCGTCGATCCTGATCCGCTGCGTGCCCTCTCCTCTTTCATAGAAAGCACGGTCAGCCGTCTCGAGCTCACCGGCTTCTGTCAGTCGGGCGACCATCTGATCGAAGAATGCCTCGACCATCATTATTCCAGTTGCATCTGCTTCGCGGCGAACATCCGCCATTAGGCTGTGGTGATACTCGCGGATACCATTCATCGCTATTCTTCCTTGATAAGAGTCGAACGCACGCTCTTCCAGTCAGTCATGAAGGGGCTGCAGGCTGATAGTGCGAGCGCATAAGTCACATCTGAAACACCGAGCGGAGCAGGAGCGGTAATTCGGGGGAAGCTTTCCGCGACGACGTAGAAATCTGGAAGCGAGACGATCCAGCGCCAGCTCGAGTAATCGTGAAGTACATCATAGCCCGCATCGGCAAGGCGCAGATCCCAGTCCAGTATCGCTGATGGCTCCGCTCCCTCGAGAAACTCCGCCACCTCGTTCACATACTCCGTCAGCGTCCGGCCATGAGGTGGTTGTACTTTGTCGACAGCAAGCACACCCAGCCAGAGGTGACGGCCTGGAACATCAGCAAGCTGATGCTCATTGGTGATATTCACGAACGGTTGAGAGGCGCCGCGCCTTGCCTTCACCTCGATGCATCCCGACTTCAATTCGAAGTCCTTCGGTGCACCTGCGGGGCCCGTCCATGCTGCAAGAGCCGCTTTGGCACCCAAGGTAGCAATGAGAAGTTTCAGAACCTCAACTTCACCAATCAGTCCTTTCTGCGCCTCTTCCGATAGCGCGTCGGTTCTCCCCCCTCTAAGAAGATAATGCCAACGGAACGTTCTCCGGATGGCACGCTCAAGCGCATCGGCTTCTGTGTTCGCAAGCTCGCCCGCCGCCATGACATCTCGACAGAGTGTCTCAAAGAGTTCGAGCTGCGCACTATCCTTGAGGCGTATGTAAAGGATCGGGCCACCCGGAAGCGTCTGAAACTGAACCTCTAGACTTCTGAGCTTTGGGAGGTCCGGAGCCGGTTCAGGCAGATCTCTCAATTGCAGAACAAACGCGACATCAGTTCGCGGCATTACTGCCCAGAACCAATCCCACCGAGCTGAGGCTGAAACCCGTCGTGTGTCGACCCGGCCTGCTTCGAGCCCGGACCATGGCGTCTCATTCAGCATCACCGCACGCCTCCTCTTCTATTTCCTCTTCGCCAAACATTTCGCGCATACGAATGGTATTTACTATGTAATCCACAGTGCCACCCTGAACGTCAGACGGCGGGAAACAAATGCTCCAAGCAAGGACGATAGGCGGCAGCTTTTCGCTCAACACTTCGGTAGAGACGGTGGGAGCCACGAATCGAAGGATAATCAGAGGGTGACGCCCCTGCACCTCGCAAAAAATGCGAGGCGGGAGCGTCTTAGGGGGCTCTTTCCCTTGCCGGTCGCATTCCTCGCTAAAGGTTTGTGTGGCAGTCTTGATCTGCGTCGCCGTAAGGCCGATGCGCTCGTCACCAGGAGAACCCACCCTCCTACTAGAGCCACTAATCGCAAGCACTCCTTGTCGCAGATCGGGCTCACCGACCGACCTAGAGAAGGGGCTCATCGTGAGATCGAGCGCTAGCTCCTCCTGCGCCGCATCTGCCTTCTGGGCACTGGCGAACAAGACGTCCCACTTCTTCATTTCGGAGTCGGATCGCGCATCGATGTAATCCCCCATTAGGCGTGGATCTGTCAATGGATCAGAAGCATCGGCACGAAATGTTCGAAGGAAATCCTGTATTAGGTGGACTGGAACTGATTGGTAAAGCCTGCCTTTTGAAATAGACTCAACTGGGAGTCCGAGAGCCATGATGGCTGTAGCCAGACCCTGCCCAGCCTTCCGGTTACGATCCAGCTGAACATAATCCATTCGAATTCGCGTGGTCTCGATCAGCTTACCAGCCAGACCGACCTTCATAGGAAACTCACGTCCAGTCCCCATCTTGTTTCGTGCAGTCACGATCAGTGACTCGGGATGGCTGCGAACTGCCAGTCCAAACTGTTCCGGTGTGGCCTTCGCCAGCTCCATCCGTTTCAACTGGACCTGCAAGTCGTCCATGGCCTCGTGGATATAGGAATACCACCCCACACCATCAGCGGGGATCCACACGCGACACAGATCCTCATATCCAGGGCGATAGCCGAACCAACGCCCCATTTGCATGAGTGTGTCGTACATCATCGAGTTTCGCAGGAAGTAGCTGACCATCAGTCCTTCCAGAGTCAGCCCACGCGATAACGAGAAGCCGCCAACGGCTATGACCGTCACGCCATGTTCGCCTCCCTGATCATAGTCGAGTGGCTGAGACCGCTTTGAGGCATTGACCTCGACGACCCTTACTGCGACCAAAACCTGGTGCAGACGAGCTTGCACCTCAGACCATCCGGCCCCCTCTGCGGCTGGGTACTCTGCCTTCCAGACCTCATAAAGTGCCGAAATTTCGGGGTTTTTCAATGCGACTCGACCCTTGCCGCCGTCGACTACAACCGCGTCCCTGATCTGGCCGATAACATCAGCCACCCTTGATCGCAGACGTCCTTGGACATCTGTGAAGCGAGAAGCATTGATCAGCATTGAGGCATGAGACGCCTGCTGACCACGTGCATTGCGAATTGCTCGGGCGACGACGAAAGTTCGCACGGCACGAATAAGGCTATCTGGCAGCACATTGACAGGATGGTCGATCTTGTGAGTCATCGCGAGGATGTCTTCGTTGTCATCGATTAAACGAACGTGCCGATCGCGAGCGTCTAGAAACACCTTCTGCGCGCCGAAATAGTTCGACGGAGCGTCTAGACCGATTATGAAATGACGCGGGAAAAGATCTTGTCTCAGTGCGTCATCGTCGGTGTCTGGGTCAATAAAAATGTTAGCAAAAGGTGTGGCCGTGTACCCAACATAACAGCTGCGGTGGAACAGCGAGAGCAGTTCTCGAATCTGTCCATTGATTCGGGTGACCTCATCGCGGGAATAAGCGGTATTAATCGACGCATTGTCAGCCTCGTCGTCGATCAGCAGCATCGACTGACTGACCATCTGACTACCCTGATTAACGGAGTGCTCCTTAAGCCATTCCAGCAAGTTCTTTAGGGTGCTGGAATTCTTTTTTATCACCAGCACGACTGGAACGTTATATTGTCCAATCTGGCTGGTGTTAGTAGTAGCTGTTGCCTTGTTAAAATCGCGCAGGGTATTAGTAAGCGAGACCGGGAATTCGCGCTGGTCGAATTGACCAACACCTATGATCTTCTGCCGCTGTGCCTTATTAGTGTGAGCCAGCCGCCCTGTGTCACGACCAATAAACCCTTCGTCAATCCGAGCCTGGGTCTGGTTGCGCAGATTATTGTGAATCCCGGCGATCACAACGATAAGACGATAGCCCGCATCGGCAGCCTTACATATCAGGCCAGTGTAGTTCGCCGTCTTGCCGCTCTGCACATGCCCAACTACCATGCCACGGCGACTCCAAGGACTCGTATCCGCCGGATCACCAAGGCGATCTAACACTCGATCAGTCACCTCATCGGTTGCATCAATCACCGCTTTTGGCATCCCCTTGAGGTTCAATAGCTGCCTGTAGCGACTCCAGTAGAAATCCCCAACTTCCCCCTTGATCCGCGCATCGTGCAGCCACGGACGAAAATCCTTGGCATCAACGACTGCACCCAACCCCATGCTGATGCCCTCCTTCTCCTCGATGAGCCGAGCGAGCTGCTCTGCCTCATCTTCATCGATCTTTCCCTCAAATATCGGCATGTCGCGTATTCGCCGGATGGTGTCCCGGATTGTTTGGGCAGTCAGTGGCCCTTTTTCTTTTTCCGGCTGCAAGTAGATCGCTGCCATGCCTTCAAGGCTGCTCAGGAGGGGATTCATTTTCCTTCCTTCACTCCTATAGTTGTCGAGATAATTCGCTGAGTATTAGTCCAGGCCGAACGGAAGGGGTCTACATCCTTCATCAGTGACATGATTTCCTTGATGTCCTTCTTCGCTTCTGTAAGAACTGATAGCGTCGCCATCACGGCTTGGGTCAACGTGTCTTCATCGATACTGTCGGGAACAATTTGCTCCGCAGTGCCGGCCATGTCGGCATGCAGGGCTTCTATGGGCAACGAAGCGCCCACAAGGGCGATACAATTGAAAAATCCACGCCGTAGTTCGGGTGGCAAATTTTCAGCGAATCCAGAGAATGCTGGATGTTCGATGTTCGGTCGATACCGAATATGTCCATCGGCCAAAACCCGATTCCACATCGGGAGCCGCTCTTGGTCGACAAGCTTCTGCCCGCGTTTCATGTAAGTCCGCTTCGAGCCACTCTGAATGCGTTCGATCACTTTCTGGAGGCGGTCACGGACGGCTGGAGGCAGTTGGGCAGACGACTTCTTGACGTCGATATTCCAATCGGCATCCATGCTGTTGGGGATATCGATTCTGACCCGAGAAAGTTTGGTTAGCTCGGACTGTCGGCAGAGTCCAAACCAAGTTCCGTAGAGAATAAGACGCCTTCCTCGATACAGGTAGAAACCCTGCAACTTCAGATGCCCCTCTGGGCCAGCAACATCATCCCATTCGAACTTACTCATCTGTTTATGGTGAGGCAGTGTAAAACTCTGAACTTCAACTTCACCATGACTTAGAGCAATCTTTTCTTCAGGATCCGCAATAGTAGCTGGGTTGTCTTTCACGAAGGGATCAAGCGGTTTCAGCTGACGGCCGTTCAAGAATATTCCGAGTGACTTCGTGCCCTGCATGAACCGGTGAAAAACCAAGCGCAGATGTCGTTCGGTTTCGGCGATTCTTCGGTTGATGATTTGTGCACGCCTGTCAACGTTATGCGAGACTCCCCCAGTCAGCCGATCCAGCTTTTGCCACAGAACCAGCGTACCCGTAGCGCCAATCTGGTCCACACACGGGATTTCCGCAAAGTCATCCGGCAGCTGCACAGCCCATTCGTTTCGCTCCGCAACGTCATCGAGATCCCAGATCGCTGCTGAAATCTCCCCATTTTTACGAGACACGACTGTTAGTCGTCGGCATTGCGAAAAGCTCGCGCTCTTCAAACCAAGCCCAAACCTCCCGAGATCCGGCTTATCACGTGCTGCAAGAGGGTTTCTGCTCCCTGGGCGCATTGCAGCAACAAGCTCATCTTCGGTCATCCCTCTGCCGTCATCCACAACGGCGATCAACGGGGTCTCGCTACATGCTTCAGTGATAATTCGAACATGCTTCGCCTCCGCCGTTATGGAGTTGTCGATGATGTCGGATATAGCGGTCTCTAACGAGTACCCTATATCCCTCAGTCCCTCGACAAGAGAAGCTGCATGGGGTGTTGCATCAGCTCGCCTTGAGGTTGCATTTCGATGCATTTCCTTAACAATATCCATTTATCAAGTAAAAGTACTGAGCGCAGATCACTCACCGAATTTTGATCCTACTAGAAAAAAACCTATGAATCTATAAGCGCAAACCCGAATATTCACACACTATCAATTATAGCTTTTTGCAAACTTAACGAAGCGCGTCAACATTTAACGATAATTTTTTGCCCGCCAAACATGTACTCGACAGCACCGCTCTCGCGCTTTTTCCAATCAACAGCCTCCATAAGGCAGGCGCAGGCATGAGCCTCAACGCTACAGCATGACGAGCTACATTCGATGTCGCTGGCAGTAGCAACCTCCCGTCACACGCCTTGAAGTCAACCAACCACATGCAACACTTGCGTGAGTGGGCGCGCTGACTCGATGCAGATATCGGCAACCAAATCTTTGGCCCCGCCCTAGCAGACAAAACACTCCTGACCCGCAACCAAACTTCTAAGGCTAAACCTTAAAATTTACAGGCAAAAAAAATCCAGTCACCGCTAAGTGACTGGATTTCTAGGGATTTTTTGGTCGGGACGGAGTGATTCGAACACTCGACCCCTTGCACCCCATGCAAGTGCGCTACCGGGCTGCGCTACGCCCCGACTACATTCTCATAACCTCTGAG
>Ga0213823_1001340_pt1 | contig 15387 bp, 12 predicted proteins | sample MC6MC0907MG_FD_179887 | JGI IMG/M metagenome (GOLD analysis project Ga0213823, IMG submission 179887) | Enriched soil aggregate microbial communities from Iowa State University, Ames, United States - MC6-MC0907-MG | ecosystem: Environmental > Terrestrial > Soil > Unclassified | place: USA: Iowa...
GCAGCAATATTGCGTAGACCAAGATTATATACTTGAGAAACATCAGGGAAACGTGTTCCCAGCTCATTATTATTTGGACCAATTAACGGATTGGTTCCAACTAAATTAATATGATCCGTAATTAACATTAAATCCCCCGGGTTAAAGCTTGTATTAACAGCTCCACAAGCGTTGGTAATGAGTAGATTCTCAACACCAATCGCCTTCAAGACACGGACTGGAAACGTGACTTCATCTAATGTAAAGCCTTCATAATAGTGGAAGCGGCCTTTCATAGCTGCTACAGTCTTTCCTTTTAATTCACCAATGACTAATTCGTTTGCATGGCCAACTGCTTCAGACTTTGCAAAGTGAGGAATCTCGCTATAAGGGATCGTGATAGGGTTTTCAATTTCATCAGCAAGGGTTCCTAAGCCAGAGCCTAAAATCATTCCAATCGTAGGACGGTGGTCAGTTTTGGTCATGATAAAATCTTTGGCTTCTAAAATATCTTGTAATTTGTGCATGTAAAATTCCTCCTTGAATGAATAAAAGGTATTTTAATCATTTGCTAAAAGAAAAACTGTTAAACTTCTCGCATTACTTCAATAAAAGTTTAATTGATTCATTGGGAATTGTAAATAGATTAAAAATCATTTTGATAAAAAGTATTAATTAAATGATTGTATAATTACATGAATTTATTAAAAAGGTTATTACTTTTATATAAAATGATAAAAAGCGAAACAGCAGCACCTTCTCCTTTTTGGATAAATCGAGTAAACTAAAAATAGTTAGCAGAACGTAAAATGGTATGTTGGAGGAAATATATGCTAAAGCAATTTATTGGCTCAATATCAAAAAAGGAGAAGAGCTTACAGCTTTTATATAGCTTAATTCGCAAGCAAGGACCTGTAAGGATAAAAACACTATCTGAACTTACTGGATACAAACATGCGACTTGTGCTCGTTTGCTTGATGAGCTTGTTAAGGCGGGGCTCGTACAAGATAGTGGGGTAGGGGAATCAAGTGGCGGACGAAAACCCTTGATGTATGTGATCAATCCTGATGCTTACTATTTAATAGGAGTGGAAATCACTAATTTATACACTACAGTGCTGCTCCTAAATTTAAATTTACATATCTTAAGCGCAGAAAAATTAAAGATGGATTCACACTGTACAGGGGAGTATACACTAGATTATGTGTCCCGAACTGTCGATGTGCTGCTGGCTCAACATAACATTCCGAGGGAAAAAATGCTCGGAATTGGTGTCGGAGTAATTGATCCGATTGATCAGGAACAAGGGGTTATTCAAAATCCTCATTTATTCCCTGCCGCTGGGTGGGATCAGCTAAATATTGTCGACTATTTAAAACAAAAAAATCAAACACTTGTGTTGTTAGAAAATGGCACTAATTTAGCTGCTTTAGCAGAATATCGTAATAACTATTGGAAAGAAACAGATAATCTAGTTTTTGTTTCAAGTGATATGGGCATTCGCTGCAGCATGATCCAGCAAGGTAGATTGGTTACGAATCAAAAGGAAATGGCTGATGCGTTTGGCCATATGATTGTTGATCTCCATGGTCAGCGATGTTCCTGCGGATCATATGGCTGTCTGCAGGCATACAGCAGCCTGCCGGCTATTCGTAAGGAAGTGATCCGTCGGATGAAACGTGGTCAACTCTCTATTCTTAAAGAAAAGGTTAATGATGTGGAAGAAATTGATTTTTTTCATATCTTGGAAGCCTTAGAGCAGGAAGATTCGCTTTGTCTAGAGGTTGTGAAGGAAGCAGCGTATTATTTTGGCATCGGTCTTTCTAATCTAATTTACATGCTGCGTCCTGATATAGTCATTTGTGGTGGAACTCTAGTACCAAAACCACTCTTCTACGAGGTGGCCTCTGAAAAAGCACAAAAGCGAATGATGCATTATCCAAATAGCCGTGTCCAGATTATTAAATCAACCACGGCCTACAATATAGTCGCTCAGGGAGCGGGATGTAAGGTATTAGATTATTTCACTGAAGAGATACTGCTTTAAAAATAAAAGGTGGCTCCGTCCAAAGCAGGTCTTATTCGGACAGGGCAATGCCGATAAAGTAAGATCCAGTCTGAAAGTGGGTCTCATTCGGACAGGGCAAGGCTAAAAGAGCAAGATCCTGTCTGAATGCGGGTCTTATTCGGACAGGGCAAGGCTAAAAAAGCCAGATCCAGTCTGAATGCGGGTCTCATTCGGACAAGGAAAGGCCAAAAAAACAAGATCCTGTCTGAAAGCAGGTCTCATTCGGACAGGACAAGGTGTAAAAAGTAGGATAATCATAATTAACCGCAGATATAATGGGTGAGGTTAAACGTACCATAAGAGGCTTTGAAAAGAAAAGAGACGGCTCTCGTACTCCCTTGGCAGGAAGCACAAGAACCGTCCTTCTTAATAAATTACAACCGGATCGTATGTACTGAGAGTATCATACACGGTTTTCATTACACTAGGGGGCGTGTTGACGCAGCCGCCTGAACCTGCCGTTAGATAGGCATTACTTGCCCAGTTTGTCCGCCAGCTGGCATCGTGGAATCCTTGTCCGCTGTTTGTAAACGGAGCCCAGTAATTTACCTTAACGGCATAATCTCCTTTACCTACTGCAGTGCCCTTAAGTGTGTACTGTGGTCGTTTATAGAGGATATACCACACTCCTCGTGAAGTATCTTCACCGGTGCTATGTTTACCTGTAACCACATTGGTTGTGACCACTAATTGTCCATTTTTATAAATCCAGATACGCTGTTCCGCAATGGATACTTCAGCATAAGTGTCGCCAATGCCATTATTCGTTGTAGTTTCATAGCCGATGCCTTCATTGCTCCATCCTTTTCCATAAATATTAGAAGCAGAAATCGATTTCTCTCCTTTTTCAAAAGCTTCCTGGATTCTCGCTGTTTCTTTCTCAGTATTTATTGCCCAGCCAAAGCCTTGTCCTTTAACTTGAATAACCGAACCTGAATGGGTCTTAAATGAGAAATTTTTATTTAATGTTGATTGAGAACTATTAATTTCATCAATCTTGTTCTTAATGTCACTCACGGTGATTGTAATCTTCATATCTTTTGAAACAGAGGCATTTTTAATTAATTCACTGGCTGTTAAAGTATTCACTTTGTCCTGTACCTTATAATCAACTGTTCGTTGAAGGAGATCCTGCAGTAATTTCTCCTCTTCTTTTATAACCGGACTGTCCTCTTTGATTGGCTCTATAAAAACGGGTTTCAGATGGATATCACTGGTATATTTCTGTTTCTCATAATCCTTTAAAAGAACGGGGATATCATACTGTTCTCCATTAATACTATTAGAGATGACAATTTTACCCTGTTCCAATTTCGCCTCCGCATCTTGGGGTGCTTTTAAGCTCTTATTCATTGTTAGGAGTTTTTCTTCTACTTGCTTTTTCATCGTTTGGTTTCGAAACTGATCCGCCTGTTTGGGAATCAACGAAAAAATTTTTTCCTTTGAAGAAGGAAAAAACGTCCACTGACTTTTCAATAATTTCTTAACCTCAGGCAGATCTTTATCCGTAAATACCATCTGCGTATCTTTTTCATCTAAAATTAGTTGATTTCCGACATAGACTCTGTTTTTTAATTCAGATGTTTTTAATTTATTTATTACTTGATCAGCAGTCAGTCCACCGACTTTTGTGCCATTAATCGTAACCTGCGAATTGAACCGAGTTGTCTGATAATAACTAATTCCCGCAATTAGAAGTGCAATAATAATGATAATTCCAATTACAATAAATTTACGGTTTGCTGGCCGTTTGAATCGGTTACTCCGTCCTTTATCAATTTCTTCAACTGTTTCGTTTACCGTACTCATAAACATTCCCTCCGCTACTTGGTAACCCAGCTATCAACGTTCTCCAACTTTAAAATTGTGGATTTTCATCTAAGACTTTTGATTAGTTTACCTTACTATTAAATAATTACTATTATACTACTATTTTTGTGGTGTGTAATTTGTCACAATTTGTTTAAGGGTGAAATTTTTTGTTCTGTTTTAAAATTCCTTAATTAAAGTTTTTTATAGGCAAAAAGAATACCTTATTCAGAAACATTACGGTGAACAGTATCAGAAGTAAATGCGAAAAACTAGCCTTAACCATTTTATTACTTGGTTAAGGCTGTTTTTATAAGTAGAAATACCGTATTAAAAGATGATTGATATTGACAGATACCTAAGAGATTGGATTAACAAAAAAAAGAGTGAAAGTTTAATTGTGCTTAATTACAAAAGTGAAGGAATTTATTTAGTTTAATAATGCTAGTATAGTCATGCTCTTTTACAATATGTATGCCCATGACTATTAAGCACACTTACTATTTCAAGTGCTTGTATTTTTTAAATCTGCGTTGTGGCTTGTTTAGTTGAAAGTTTATCGTTGACCCATTGCAAGCAGGATTGCATTAAGTTTCCTTAAATTAGTAAGGATAAATATACTAACAGTAGGAGAGTCTTTCTTTCTAATGTTTTTGTATGTGACAAAAAGAAAATAACATAGATATTGGTTTAAGAAAAAAATTCTCTTTCAGGTAATAAAATATGGGAATTAATGTTGTTGTAGAAAAATATCCAATATTTATTAATCCAATATATTAGGTTTTTTGAAAGCGTTTCATACTATATTATTTAGACATGAGGAGGATGAAAAGTAATGGTATTAACCTCTAGAGGCCAAGAAATTCTTCGATTATTTTTAGATGAGCAATGTATTACGATTAAGAAAATTAAAGAAGTGATTGGTATATCAGAAAAGACTATTATTAAGGAATTAAATAGTCTTGAGAGTACTTTGAAGGCGTTTGAATTGGAATTAATTAGAAAACCGCGCGTCGGAATTTCAATTCAAGGAAGTAAGGACATCAGTAAAACAATCCTCCAAATTACTGCAAGTAATCAAAAAGTAGTTCCGAACTCTCCTGAACAGCGTCAGATTTATATAATGAAGCGGCTATTAAATAATTCTACATATGTAACGATGCATGCGTTAGCAGATGAAATTTTTGTTAGTAAAAAAACAATTGAAAACGATATTGTTCAAGTTGAAAAATTACTTTTTCAGTATGGAGTAAAACTTATTAAAACTCCCAATCGTGGAATGAAATTACAAGGAAGTGAAGTGGCGTTACGTAGTCTTCTTTCAAGGGTGTTATCTAATCAAGAATCACGCCATATTATGCTTAGCAGTGAAATAGATGCCCGTGAATTATATTCTTTACTAGATGAATTTTTATTAAAGGATATCTCAATTCTCCAAATAGAACAACTAATGAAGGAAGTTAAAAATCTTGAAAAAAAAATAGGGTATCAGTTAAGTGACTATTCGTACGTATCATTAATTGTTCATATCATAATTGCAATAGAACGTGTAAAAGATGGAAATTCAATCCAAAGTGCGGATTTAGATAGTGTGAAGTTATGTAAAGAATATCAGTTATCTGAACAGTTTGTAAAACAAGTCGAATCTATTTTTAATGTGAATTTTCCGGAGTGTGAAAGTGCGTATATTACACTTCATTTAATAGGATCAAAGGCGAATCTTATCAGTACAGAAAATGTTGATTACTTAATTGAATCAAATGTACAGACAAAAGGTTTACATGAAGTAGTAAATGGGATGTTAGATGAGGCAAGTTGGTATTTAGGCATGTCAATTTACTTAGATGATGAATGTAGAAAAGGATTATTGTTACATTTAAGGCCTGCCATTGAAAGATTAAAACATGGATTATTCATTCATAATCCATATACCCAGGAAATAAAGAAACAGTATCAAGTAGCATTTCAAGTAGCTTCTATTTCTTCAAAGGTACTATGCGATTACTACAATATAACAATTGATGATAATGAACTCGCCTATTTAGCACTACATTTTGGCGGAGCTATGGAACGAACTAAACAAGGTCAAAAAATAGATGTACTTCGTGTGTTAGTAGTATGTAGTTCGGGTTTAGGCAGTTCTCAATTAATAGCGACTAAAATAAAACACAATTTTACTAATATTGAAATTGTAGATGTTATTTCAGTAATAAATCTTTCTGATTATGAGAACCGACATGATATTGATTTTATTATCTCATCCATTTCTTTAACTAACACCAAGCATGAAGTAATTAAAATATCTCCTTTCATTTCAGCTGCGGATTTAAAAAAGGTTCGTCAATTTTCACATGAAATTGCCAAAGTAAAAGAAAATACTCAAAAAAATAAAGTGCTAAATCAATTGTTTCAACAAGAATTGTTATTACCTCATGTAAATGTAAATACGAAAGAAGAAGTATTATCTTATTTGTCTGAGTATGTTTTATCGAAAGGATACGTTCAACCTGACTTTTTACAAAGTGTTTTAAAAAGAGAAGAAAAGGGCAGCACGGCTAATGCACCATTTGCGTTACCACATGCAAATCCCAAATATGTAAATAAACCAGGCATTTTACTATGTACGTTAGAACATCCCATCGATTGGGATGATGTAGAGGTTCAGGTGATTTTTTTAATCATGGTAAATCACGAAGTATTAAATGAATTAGAAGATGTGTATTTATCTATCCATAACTGGACGTCCAGCAAGGAATGGCTTAAAAAAGTGAAAAGAATTCGAAGTAGTAATGAGATGTATTCATTTTTAATGCATAACAAAGGAGATTAATCATAATGGATTTAAGTTTAATTTTAAATAAAGAAGCTATTTTAGTAGATTTTGAAGCTAAGAGTAAAAATGAATGCTTACAATCACTTGCAGAACTTTTGTATAAGATGGGAATTGTTAGTAGTGATAAAGAATTTTTACAATCTGTTCTTGCACGCGAAGAACAGAGCACAACAGGTGTAGGGCAACAAATTGCAATACCTCATGGCAAATCACAAGCCGTAAAGAAGACTTCTTGTATCATCGTTAAAGTGAAGGATGCCATTGATTGGGATTCACTTGATAAAAAACCAGTAAAATTGATTTTTTTATTAGCAATTGAAGAAAAAGATCAAAATGATACTCATTTGAAAATTCTATCAACACTAGCAGGTCAGTTAATGGATGAAGCCTTTGTAAGTAAATTACTAGATTCTACAACAAAGGAAGAAATCTATGATGCACTAATATTAAATGAACAAGCAGAAATAGAAGAACAATTTATTTAACTTGGAGGTAAGTACAATGAGAAAGAAAATTTTGGCAGTTACAGCATGTGCAACGGGGGTAGCTCATACATTTATGGCGGCCCAGGCATTAAAAAAAGCAGCAAAACAAATGGGGCACATTATGAAGGTAGAAACACAAGGTGCGACAGGAATAGAGAATAAAATTACAGATCGTGAAGTAGCTGTTGCAGATGTAATTATTTTTGCGGTAGATACAAAGGTTCGTGAGCCAGAACGTTTTAAAGGGAAAAAATGTATTGAAGTTCCGGTTGCTGCACCAATTAAAAATGCACAAAAAATTATTGAAGAAGCAATTAGTCAAATATAAAAATCATTACCTATAGAAGGGAACAAAATGACAATGAAGCAATTTTTAAATGATTTAAAAAGACATTTATTAACCGGTGTATCATACATGATACCGTTAGTCATTGCTGGTGCTATGTTAATGGCAGTTGCTCGTATTGGTGCAAATTTTTATAACATTACTGATATATGGGATGCCTCTCATGCAGAAAGCACAAATAGTCTAATCCGTTTATTTCACAGTTTAGATGGATTTGGCGGCTTAGCATTAGGACTAATGTTACCAGTAATTTCAGGATTTATTGCTTATTCTGTAGCAGACAAGCTGGGTATTGCACCTGGTTTAATTGGTGGTATGTTAGCTAAAAACTTAAATGCTGGATTTCTTGGAGCATTAGCAGCAGGATTAATTGCAGGTTACTCATGTTATTTAATTAAAAAATATGTAAAAGTTCCTAAAGTTGCTTCTTCACTTGTACCGGTATTTTTAGTTCCTGTATTTGGTACGTTAATCACTGTTTTAATGATCAATTATGTTGTAGGTATTCCATTTGCTAATTTAAATACTGGGTTGGAAAACTGGCTAACAAGTTTATCTGGTGGAAACCTTATTTTTATGGCAGCAATTGTAGGTGCTATGGTTGGTTTTGATTTAGGTGGTCCTGTAAATAAAGCAGCTGTTACAACAGCGATGGCACTATTAGCATCTGGTATTTATGCGCCAAACACAGCAGCTCAAATAGCAATTATTGTACCTCCTATCGGTTTAGGGTTAGCAACAATTATCGCAAAATCAAAATATAATAGTAGTTTAAGGGAAGCCGGTAAATCTTCATTAATCATGGGCTTAGTAGGAATCAGTGAAGGCGCAATTCCATTCGCAGTTGAATCACCACTTAAGGTTATTCCTATTAACGTTATTGGTTGTGCGTTAGCAGCTAGTATTGGTGTAGGTTTTGGAGCAGTCAATGAAGCACCAATTAGTGGTTTTTATGGATGGTTTGCTGTACAAAACTGGCCAATTTACCTTCTAGCAATTGCTGTTGGGGCAGGATTTATTGCAGCAGCAACAATATTATTAAGAAAAGATGTTGCTGTTGAGGAAGAAGAAGAATTCTATATGGATGATGAAGAAGACTTTGTAAACGCATAAAAAATATATATAGGAGCTCTATCATTTTGAGCTCCTTGTTTTAAAAAGTTTTTGTTTCCAATACTGTTTGATTATATAAAGAAACAATTAGTAGCTATTATAAACGTTGTACTTTAACAAAGCCTAAAATAACAGAATAATTAGTCCTAAAAATGAGTTGGAGGAAATAGACAATCATTAAGAATGATTATCTACAAAATAAGAATGAAAAAAACATTACATTTAGTTAACCATACACATTGGGATAGAGAATGGCATAAAACGTTTGAAGAATTTCGTGTTCGTTTAATACACGTTGTAGATCATATGTTAGATGTATTAGAAACAAATGAAGATTTCACATTTTTCACACTAGATGGACAAACGGTTTTATTAGAAGACTATATTAAAATTAAGCCAGAAAATGAAGAAAGATTAAAGAAATTAATTAAAGAAAAAAGAGTATTTGTTGGTCCTTGGTATACACAGCCAGATGAGTATTTAGCAAGTGGTGAATCGGTTCTTCGTAATCTATTAATAGGTATTTCAATTGCTGAACGATTTGGTCATTCAATGGAACTTGGATATTTACCAGACTCCTTTGGACAGGCTTCGCAAATACCTCAAATAATGAAATCACTTGGCTTAGAAAAAACAATCATTTGGCGAGGTGTTTCATGGGAAGATACAGATGATGCACTATTTTTATGGGAAGGTGCAGACGGAACGAAGATACTAACATTACATTTACCTTTAGGGTATGGTTACAACCGTTATTTACCTTTTACAGCTAATGAAGCAGAAGCACATTTAGATGAAACGTATAAACGCATTGAAAGTCGTTTTCCTGGCGACAATATTTTATTAATGTCAGGTTCAGATCACGCAGCGTTACATCCTAAGATGACAGATTTAGTTAAAGAAATAAATGAAAAATGGGAAAAAGAAAACAAAGAAGTGATAGTGGAGCTTAGTAACTTTGAACGATTATTTGATTGTTTAGAAGAAGATGCTAGAAATCAAGAATTAGGGATATTAAAAGGTGAGTTGCGAAATTCAAAGGATATGCGAATTCATGCTGGTATTTCATCTTCTCGTATGGATATTAAACAAGGAAATAAACTGCAAGAAGTTCAATTAGAGCACATTATTGAACCAATTAAGAGCTTTGAATATATAGCAGGGAAAGGGTGCCAAAATGAATTTGTTTTCGGAGGCATTTATCCGAATGAAGTCATTAATGAAGCCTGGAAAAACTTATTTAAAAACCATACACATGATTCTATTTGTACATGTTGTACTGATGAAGTGCACGATGACGTATCGGCTCGTATTAAGAAAGTAGAACAAATTAATCGAGCAGTACTACGAATGAATACAAAATTTGTAGAGCATAACTTAGATCATTCTACTATTACCGGAAAACCATTATTAGTGTACAATACACTACCATTTAAACGAAACGATATTATTGAACTTGAATGTTTTACTGATTCTAAAGATTTTAAATTAGTTGATGATAAAAATGAAGAAATTACGTACGAAATTAACTCCCAAGAAAAATTTGATTTGGCAACAATGAATATTAATGTAGCCATGAAAGGTAAGCGCGTGTGGGTATATCGTAATCGCATTTTAGTAAATGCAAACTTTTTACCAGCTGGCGGATATAGTGTTTTAGATATTCAAGATGTAAAGTTATCTACAAAGGAATTAGACAAGCAGGTATCTTTTTTTGAAAATGGAATGGAAAATGAATATGTAAAGATAAAAATCAATACAAACGGTTCTTTTGATATTTTTAACAAGCAAAATGCAACGTGGTTTAAAGATTGTAACGTCATCGTTGATGAGGGAGACTCTGGAGATGAGTACAATTATGCGCCAGCAAATTGTGGTGTTACTGTTGATTCAAGAAATGTAGAAGCAACAATTGAATTAAAACATCAAAATGCGTATGAAGTAGCATACGATGTTCACTATGATTTAGTCGTTCCGAAAGACCTAAATCATGAAACAGATATGCGTAGTGAAGAAGTGATAACATGTGGATTTAAGTTTACTTATACATTACGTGCTAATTCAAAACGTGTAGATATTCACTCTGAGATTGAAAATAAAGCGTCTAATCATAGAATTCGTGCGATGTTCCCGACAGCAATATATAGTGAATATTCATACGCAGAAGATCACTTCGGTGTATTAGCTCGACCAAACAATATTGATGTGAAAGACTGGAAAGAAAAAGGATACAATGAGAAGCCACTTCCAATTTATCCTCAACAAGGATTTGTTGATTTATCTGATGGAAAACTAGGCGTTAGTATTTTAAATAAAGGGCTGCCTGAGTATGAAATCATAGATAATAGCACAATTGCTTTAACATTATTACGTGCAGTTGGGCATTTAGGAAAAACAAATATAAATATTCGCCCAGGACGCGTTAGTGGTGTAGAGCTAACAGTTAAAGAAGGACAAATGATAGGTATTTTTGAATGTGACTATAGTATGTTTACGCACGATGGTAATTATAGTGAAGGGTTAGTGGGGCGTGAATCAAAGTTATTTAGTGTAAGCCCCTATTATAATCAGATTTTAGAAACATCAGGCGGCAAATTACCACGTAGTCAAAGCTTTATTGAAATAAAAAATGAAAACATTATTTTAAGTACGATGAAAAAAGCAGAAAAAGGTAACGATATTGTATTCCGTATTTATAATACAGGGTCAGCAAATGTGGAAAATGTACAAATTAATCTTCCATTTGCAAAAGAGGTTGTAATGACAAATGCGAAGGAAGAAGCGGAATTACAACAAATGAAGCTAGAGAATAAAATGATTTGCATTTCAAATGTTCGCCCATCAGAATTTCAAACTTACAAAGTAAAATTCTAATCTATTCTTTTAGAATAGTAGAAAAAAAGTGACAGCGATAAATATTTGATTAGGGTCTCTCCTCGAAAACAATCCTTTATTAGCGATAATTAAAGGAAAGGTAATAAATGATTGTTTTCTGATTCTACTAGGGGAGACTCTTTTAATATGCAATTAATTTAAAAAATATAAGAAAAATCAAGAAAGGTTTTAAAGAAGTGGTATTTATGAAGGGAAAACATATTGTATCAGTTAGCGTATTTTTTATTACAATGCTTACCTTAGCAGTTTCTGATAGCTTACGAGGGATTTTATTACCTATATATGAAAATAGTTTTTCATTAGGGAAAGAACAGTCATCAGCATTAGTAGGTATTAGTTACGGAGGAGTCCTTGTATTTACAATATTGGCTGGTCAATTAGGTAAGAGACTTAAGGCCAAGAAGGTACTTCAAATAGGGTTACTTATTTTTATTTCATCATTATTGCTAATGACAATAGCTAAATCATACATAGCTCTTATTTTATCTATTTTTTTTATTACAGGTTCAGCGGCCTTTATTAATATTTATTTAAATATTACAACACCTCTTGTCTTTGCTTTATATCAAGGAATACTACTTAATTTATTGCATTTTTTTTACGGATTAGGAGTTTCTTTAAGTCAAACAGGAATAGGGTATTTTTTATCTACTAATGATAATTGGCGCATTATTTATTTAATGCTTGCTATTGTATCTATACTTATTCTTGCAATATATCACTTTATCGATGTACCGACATTAGAAGTTGAAAAGGGAACAAAAAATCATTCTATTGGCTGGAAAGAAATTATCTTCTCTAAGACAGGAAGCATGCTTATATTATTGCTTGGGTTCTATTTTATCGCAGAGCACGGCACGATGAACTACTTTGTATCCTATACAAACGAAATATTAGGAATGAATTTCGGAAAAAGTACATCGTTATTATCACTATTCTTTGTATTAATTACAGTAGGACGATTATTTGGTGGATATTTAATGGACAAATTTAATATTATTTCTGTCTTATTTTTATGCTCCATTTTTGGATCTTTTCTATATATTTTCGGTGTAGTTTTTACAAATAAAGGGGCTTTGTTAATTTCCAGCTCTGGTTTGTTTTTCTCTATTATTTATCCAGGGTTAATTTTATTAATTAAAGAGTATTTTCCAAAGGCAATTGTATACGCCACAAGTACTATTGTCAGTGTTGCAACGATTTTTGATATTATTTTCAATTTTGCATTTGGACACATTGTAAACCTATTAACATTTAACGTTGCAATTTATTTATTTCCATTTGGAATAATTATGGTTTCAATCTTGTTATTTAGATTAAAAAATTCCCATAGGTCAGAAATGGTAATAGAAGTTACATAATGAATAATGAAAATAATAACGACATTGATAAACAGTGAATTCTTTACGGTTAAAAAATATGAAATAAATGAAGCCTTTACTAGTGAGCAAATAAATCCTTTTTGCTTATATAGTGTTATTGAGGGAAATGGCACATTAGAAAAGGATGGAGAAAAGTATAACTTATCTAAAGGAATGCACTTCATTCTTCCAGATAAATTTGGTGAATTTGTGTTTAATGGGAAAATGATCTGTATGGTAGCACATGTATAAATCATTACTAGATAGAGAAGAATATTAGACTTGCAGAAACATTTAATTTAATCCCAAACCTCATTTAGATGTGTTACAAAGAACCGTACCACAAACAGTAGTAAAGCAAAGGGTGGAAATATTCATAGATAGTGAGTTATTAAATAGGCAGATATAAAACAAAGGAGACCGTTTATTTTAGACGGTCTCAAAATGATGGTATTAGGCTTGTACTTCACTCATTAAAGCATGAGTATTCCCTTCTGTGTCTTTAAAAAACGTCATCCATGTTTCAATTTGTCCCACTTTTGCAACGATATGTGGTTCATCAATAAAAGTAACTCCATTACCTACTAAAGTCTCATAAATTGCTTTGATATTTTCAACTTGAAAATAAACAACTGAACTAGAATAAGCAAATTCATCTTTTTCTGGCAGGCTTAGCAGGAGACGCAGGCCGTTACATTCAAAGAATGCCATACTGTCTGTATTAAATAAAAGGGAAAGACCAAGTTTATCTTTGTAAAATTGTATTGCCCTGTCTAACACTTTAACTGGTACCCCGATTTGCCCCACTTTTTGAATCATATTAGTTTCCAAAGAACATTTCTCCCTTCAAATATCTTTCATATTAAGAATAAATGATTCAACTTAGCATTTCTTATCCAAAATCACTTTTTTACGAAATTGAATGGGAGAAACTCCAACATGCTGCTTAAACATCTTACTAAATGATACAGGGTTAGTAAATCCCAGTTCAAAAGTTATATCTGTAATAGTGAAGTCTAAATTTCTTAAAAGGTCCTTTGCTTTTAGGATCCTATATTCAGAAATATGCTGATGAGGCGTTTTGCCAAATATTTGTGAGTAAGTTCTTAATAAATGGTTTGGCGATAGGCAAGCAATCTGAGCAATATCATTCAATTTTATTGGCTTGTTATAAAAGGACCTAATATAATCATGGGCCGTACTGATCCTTCTATATAATTCTTCACGGGTAGAAGTTCGTATTGCATGTAAGGATTCGACTTCCTTCAATGCATCGAAATGTTCGAACAATAAAGCTTGCATTAATTTGAAGAATTGTTCCTCATAACCAACTAGATCATTCTTAAGAACCGATAAGTTCTCTTTAAATATGTTTATCTGAGAAGATAGTCTTTGAGATGTATGAAATGTTTTTTCAAAAAAACCAATAGAACTTGTATCCATAAAAGGATCACTTAGAAGTTTATGGGTTGATTCTCTAAATGACTTTAAAACTTCCTCTGCAAATCCATCTTTAAAAAAGATACAAAAAGATTCAACTACCTTATTTTCGTCAATTGAAATTGTATACGAACCTTCATTAAGAAGCAGGTATCTGCTCTCTTCAACAGCAAAAAAACCTTTACTGGTCTTATAATGCGCCTTCCCATTAGAAAATGTTTTAATGGATAACTGGCCATTTCCTTCCCAGTAAAATTGGTTGCTTTTTGCATGTAAGACATAATTATTTGAAGTCTTATTACTCATATGACTGTCTCCATAAACATGTAACTAGAATTTTTAGATAAGTCAATTATACATAATAATGGAAAGTAATTATTAAAATCTTTCAATTTGCAAATGAATTTTTGTTAAACAGCATCACATATTATTTTGTTTGCAAAAACCAATACAAAATACGGTGAACAGATTTAGTTACATTTTTGAGTGTAATTTCAGGTTTTTCGATTGGAAACGGAATCCGTTACTCCTGGATGGATTCTCTTTTTTGTTTCCATAGACCATAAGGGCAAGAATGAGGACGAAATCTATCCTAATTACTTGTTAAAATGACTTCAATCAATCATTAGGAGGAATATTAATGAGTAAAATACAGGAATTTAATCAGCTGCATATGGCTAAGGAAATTCTTTTTTTAGGAAATGCTTGGGATCTTTTGTCCGCCTTAACACTAGAGAAAGTGGGATTTAAAGCGATTGGAACGACGAGCTGGGGGATTGCGAATTCGCTCGGATATTCAGACGGTGAATTAATTGATTTTGAAAGACATCTTGGAATCATAAAAACAATTGCGGAAAATGTGAAAATACCTGTCTCTGCAGATATTGAGGCAGGCTATGGTGAAAGCACGGAAAATATTGTTGACAATGTGTTAAGAACGGCAGCTGTTGGGGTTGCTGGAATCAATATTGAAGATTCACTCAAAAAACAAAAAGGGTTAAGAGAAATCTCGGAGCACTGTAACCTTTTATCAAAAATTAGAACGGCCTTAGATATT
>Ga0213823_1001343_pt1 | contig 15325 bp, 18 predicted proteins | sample MC6MC0907MG_FD_179887 | JGI IMG/M metagenome (GOLD analysis project Ga0213823, IMG submission 179887) | Enriched soil aggregate microbial communities from Iowa State University, Ames, United States - MC6-MC0907-MG | ecosystem: Environmental > Terrestrial > Soil > Unclassified | place: USA: Iowa...
TCTCGATCCTCGGTTCCTCCGGTTCCGGCAAGTCCACGTTCCTGCGTTGCATCAACCTGTTGGAGAACCCGCACCAAGGCCAGATTCTGGTGGCCGGTGAAGAACTCAAGCTCAAGGCCGCCAAAAATGGCGAACTGGTTGCCGCCGATGGCAAACAGATCAACCGCCTGCGCTCCGAGATTGGTTTTGTGTTTCAAAACTTTAATCTGTGGCCGCACATGAGCATCCTCGACAACATCATCGAGGCACCGCGGCGCGTGCTCGGCCAGAGCAAAGCAGAAGCGATCGAAGTCGCCGAAGCGCTGCTGGCCAAGGTCGGCATCGCCGACAAGCGCCACGCCTACCCGGCGCAATTGTCCGGTGGCCAGCAACAACGCGCAGCGATTGCCCGCACGCTGGCGATGCAACCGAAGGTGATCCTGTTCGACGAACCCACCTCGGCGCTTGACCCGGAAATGGTTCAGGAAGTACTTAGTGTCATCCGCGCATTGGCCGAAGAAGGCCGCACCATGCTGCTCGTGACCCACGAAATGGGCTTCGCCCGCCAGGTCTCCAGCGAAGTGGTGTTCCTTCACCAAGGCCTTATAGAAGAGCAAGGATCGCCTCAGCAGGTGTTCGAAAACCCGCTTTCGGCGCGCTGCAAACAATTCATGTCCAGCAACCGCTAACGGAGCAACATGCATGCAGAATTTCAAGAAGGTCTTCCTGGCCGCCGCCGTCACCCTCGCGTTCAGCGCCGGTGCCATGGCTGAAACCCTGAAGATGGGCATCGAAGCGGCCTACCCGCCGTTCAACAACAAAGATGCCAGCGGCAACGTGGTCGGCTTCGACAAAGACATCGGCGACGCTCTGTGCGCGAAGATGAAAGTCGAGTGCACCGTAGTCACTTCCGACTGGGACGGCATCATTCCGGCCCTGAACGCGAAGAAGTTCGACTTCCTGATCTCCTCGCTGTCGATCACCGACGAGCGCAAAGGCGCGGTGGACTTCACCGACCCGTACTACTCGAACAAGCTGCAGTTCATCGCACCGAAAAACGTCGACTTCAAAACCGACAAGGACTCGCTGAAAGGCAAGTCCATTGGCACGCAGCGTGCCACGCTGGCCGGTACCTGGCTTGATGACACCTACGGTACAGACGTCGACGTCAAACTCTATGACACCCAGGAAAACGCCTACCTCGACCTGACGTCCGGTCGTGTCGACGCAATCCTCGCCGACAAGTACGCCAACTATGACTGGCTGAAAAGCGACGCTGGCAAGAACTACGAGTTCAAAGGTGACCCGGTCGTAGAAAGCGACAAGATCGGCATCGCTGTGCGTAAAGGCGATCCACTGCGTGAGAAGTTGAATGCCGCTCTGAAGGAAATCGTCGCCGACGGTACCTACAAGAAGATCAACGACAAGTACTTCCCGTTCAGCATCTACTGATCCTGACCTGTGGGACTGGCGCCGTGATGCAACGGCGCCGGCTCCCGACTTTGCCTGCCGCAATTTGAACAGAAACCCATGATTATCGACCTCTACGGATTCGGCCCGGCCCTCGCTGCCGGTGCGCTGATGACCGTCCAACTGGCCCTCACGGCCCTGTGCCTGGGACTGGTGCTCGGTCTGCTCGGCGCCTTGGCCAAGACTTCCCCGTACAAGCCGCTGCAATGGCTTGGCGGCACTTATTCGACCCTGGTGCGTGGTGTCCCGGAATTGCTCTGGGTGCTGTTGATCTACTTCGGTACGGTCAACCTGATGCGCGCCCTCGGTGAGTTCTTCGGCAACCCCGACCTGCAACTCAACGCCTTTGCCGCCGGCGTGATCGCCCTCGGGCTGTGCTTCGGCGCCTACGCCACGGAAGTGTTCCGTGGCGCGATCCTCGCCATTCCCAAAGGCCACCGTGAGGCCGGCCAGGCCCTGGGCCTGTCGAAATGGCGGATCTTCACCCGGCTGATCATGCCGCAGATGTGGCGCATCGCCCTGCCCGGCCTGGGCAATCTGTTCATGATTTTGATGAAAGACACCGCACTGGTCTCGGTGATCGGTCTGGAAGAAATCATGCGTCACGCGCAAATCGGCGTGACCGTGTCGAAACAACCGTTCACCTTTTATATGGTCGCCGCGATCATGTACCTGGGCCTGACCGTGCTGGCGATGACCGGCATGCACTTCCTGGAAAAACGCGCCGCTCGCGGCTTTGCGAGGAGCGCCTGATGAACTGGGAAGTCATTATCAAGTGGCTGCCGAAACTGGCGCAGGGCGCGACCCTGACTCTGGAACTGGTGGCCATCGCCGTGATTGCCGGCCTGCTGTTGGCGATTCCGCTGGGCATCGCCCGTTCTTCGAAGCTGTGGTACGTGCGTTCGCTGCCCTACGCTTACATCTTCTTTTTCCGTGGCACGCCGTTGCTGGTTCAGTTGTTCCTGGTCTACTACGGCCTGGCGCAGTTCGATGCGGTGCGTGAAAGCGCTTTGTGGCCGTACCTGCGCGATCCGTTCTGGTGTGCGACCGTGACCATGACCCTGCACACGGCGGCGTACATCGCCGAGATCTTGCGCGGGGCGATTCAGGCAATTCCACCCGGCGAAATCGAAGCGGCGCGGGCGTTGGGCATGTCCAAGCCCAAAGCGATGTTCTACATCATCCTCCCGCGTGCCGCGCGCATCGGCCTTCCGGCCTACAGCAATGAAGTGATCCTGATGCTCAAGGCCAGCGCGCTGGCCAGCACTGTGACCTTGCTGGAACTGACCGGCATGGCACGCACGATCATCGCCCGCACCTATCTGCCAGTAGAAATCTTCTTTGCTGCGGGTGTGTTCTATCTGCTGATGGCTTACGTGCTGGTACGCGGCTTCAAGCTGCTGGAGCGCTGGCTGCGCGTCGATGCCTGCCAAGGGCGTTGATATTTCCTACGTGCTGACGGGCGAGGACTTACTCGCCCGCTTCACGGCGCTGGATGCTTTTTTGATTGAGCATCAGGCGCTGTGGAAACCTCGTCCGTTCACTCATCTTTCGCTTGCTTGGGAAGCGTCCTGCCCGGAACTGGCATTGTGGCTGCGCGGACGGTCGCTGGAAGAGGCGGAAAACGCTCATAACCAACCTGCTGATCTTGTCGATGCGCCGGAGCCGTTTGCTTCACTGGCGGCGTTGTCGGCTGAGTTGAGCGCGGTTGGCGAGTTGCCGGGACATGCGCTGGAAGCTGCGGGACATCGATTGAATGTCGATGTCCCGGGGCGCAAGTGGCAGCAGATCGAGGCGTTTGCCAGTCGATTGTCCTTCGCCTCGCAGCCGACGCACTGGCTGGACTGGTGTTCCGGCAAGGGGCATTTGGGGCGACGCTTGTTGCGCGCGGGGCAGCAACTGACTTGCGTTGAATACGATCCTTTATTGGTCGCGAGCGGTCAGGCGTTAAGTCAGCGTCATCACTTGCACGCTTTGCATGTGGAGCAGGACGTACTGGCGACTGATGCCTCTGCTGTATTGAGCGCGGCTCACACGCCCGTCGCCCTGCATGCGTGTGGTGATCTGCATGTGTGCTTGATGCAACTGGCCAGTGCAGCCGGTTGCCAACGAATGGCGATCGCGCCCTGCTGCTACAACCGCATCAGAAGTAGCGAATATCAGGCATTGTCCTGCGCAGGATCGGCATCGCTCCTACAGCTCTCGCTGGAAGATCTGGCGCTGCCGATGAGCGAAACTGTCACCGCTGGTGCACGCGTCCGACGTCAGCGCGACACCTCAATGTCCCGCCGCCTCGCCTTCGACCTGTTGCAACGACAAGTGCGCGGTTTTGACGAATACCTGCCAACGCCCTCCCTGCCCAGCGTTTGGCTGGAAAAACCGTTCGCCGATTACTGTCGCGATCTGGCTGCGCTCAAAGAGTTATCCACAATCGGTTCGCCAGATTGGTCCGCACTCGAAGCAGCCGGTTGGCAGCGGTTGGCCGAAGTTCGCAATCTGGAATTGCTTCGCGGATTGTTCCGACGGCCGCTGGAGCTTTGGCTGAATCTGGATCGGGCGCTTTTTCTCGCCGAACAGGGATACGTCGTACGCCTCGGTACCTTCTGCGAAGCCCCCCTCACACCACGCAACCTGCTGATATTGGCCGAACGCGGATAATCCACGGCCGACCTGTGGATAACTCTGTTGATGAATTCTTCGTGGAACCAATATCCATGCCTGTTTCGAGCCTTTAACAGCGCTGGTCATTTTTTGTTCACACTGATAAAAAACCAATAAAACAGGGATTTGCGAACAAAATGAGAACGAGTCTACAAATGACCGCCTAAGCACGGTTTCGTGCCAGCCCGTTGTGCATAAGCCGCCAATCAAAACGACATAACCGCCGAAATTCACCGGTTCGAAGCGAATAATTGCGGCGCATCGCCAGCCTTGCTATACAAGTCCACAGCCTACCGCCAGCGCACCTTCAAACAAGAACAATCAGACCGACAGGAAGCGCCCGTGACGTTCATTTCTTATGCGCAGAATTTTGAAGACGTCCGTCTGTGGCGCGCGCTTAAACAGTTCGAACACGGTTTCTACATCGACGTCGGTGCCAACGACCCCAGCCACGACTCTGTCACCAGAGCCTTCTACGATCACGGTTGGCACGGCGTTAACGTCGAGCCGATGCAAAACTACTACAACGCGCTCTGCCAACAACGCCCGCGCGACACCACAGTGCAGTGCATCGCCAGCGACCAACCCGGCGAAATGACCTTCTATGGCATTCCCGGCACAGGCCTCTCCACCGCCGACCCCGCCGTCGCCCAGCAGCGCAAAGACCTCGGCATGGACGTACACAGCCTCACGGTCAAGGCTCGCACGCTGACCTCAATCTGCGAACAATACGCCGCCGACCGCCCGATCCACCTCCTCAAAATCGACGTGGAAGGCCACGAAAAAACCGTCCTGCGCGGCATGGATTTCAGTCGCTTCCGCCCATGGATTATCGTCATCGATACCCCCATAGCTGCGCGATCACACGTGGGAACACCTGATCACCGACGCAGGCTATCAATCGATCCTGTTCGACGGCTTCAACACCTGGTTCCTCGCCGACGAACACCACAACCTCAAACCCGCGCTCGACATCCCGCCGTGCAACCTCGACAACTTCCAACTGTGCCAGGGCCACGCCCTCGCCCACCCGCTGCGACCCGACGAGCTCGACGCCGCACAACAACTCGCCAACGCTCTGCACCGCGCTGAACAGGCTGAACAGGCTGAAAATCAGCTGCGGGCGCTGCAAAACAGCAAGACAGTGCGGGCAGTGCAAACGCTGCGAAAAGTACTGAGAAAGGCATGATTTGCAGAGATGCAAAAATAGTCTGAATTCAGGGGTTTACAGAAATTATCCAGTCGCTATAATCGTCGCCCACACGCCGGTATAGCTCAGTTGGTAGAGCAACTGACTTGTAATCAGTAGGTCCCGGGTTCGACTCCTGGTGCCGGCACCATATAAATCAAAGGCCTGCAGCGATGCAGGCCTTTGTTTTTTGTGTCAGACGTAACAAGCGACGTAACAAGCACGAATCATCCGGTCAAATTAGATCTCTTGAGGAATGCTTATAGCGGACTGCCATTGGAGGCGAGCTTATGAAGCGGAATTTCCTAGACTGGAATGCCGGACTCGGTACCCTGATAGGACTCGCCGGATTCTTGCTAGCCGTGTATTTGTGGCAAGCAGACTCATCAGCCTATTCCCTGACAGTTCGCCAAGTCTCATCCTCAGCTCTTGAGCTCCCCTCTGACTCCAAGATTCACGACATCCAAATAGTCGTGAACGGAGCAAAAATCGAAACGCCTTATGTTTATTCTCTAGTGCTGGTCAATACTGGGTCCAAACCGATTCCGGCTGGAAACTTCGAAAGTCCGCTTCAGATTCGCACGCTGAACGGCAGTAAACTTGTTACTGCTCAGATTACTGGAACCGAACCAGCCGACATTCCGGTTAAATTGTCGGTCGAAGAAAACCAGATAAAAATTTCCCCTTTTCTCTCTAATCCTGAAGACGAAATTGCAATCACCCTCGTCAGTTCAGGCCCATTAGATCTCACAGCACAAGCTCGGATCGCTGGTGTGCGAGACATAGCCTTTAAAGACACATCTCAGAGCAAATCGCGGCCGGTAGTAGCTTCATTCTTCGCGGCAATAGGCGTGCCGTGTCTGGCGCTCTATCTGTTTTTCCTACCGACGTCACGATCGCGAGCGGGACTCAAGATAACGGGACCGGTGAGGTATTTGACGACGTTTGTGCTGTTCGCATCGGGTGTGCACTTCGCTAACAGGGTCACTGACGAGCTCGGTTACACAGGGCTTTCTTCAATCGCCGTGATCGCTCCTATGTACGCAGTGGGATGGTGCATCATGGTGTTCCTGGAGCGCCGGAGCCACGCCAAACAGCCGAATGGGTAATTGAATGAGCTTGATCCTCCCAAGCCAATACGAGGGTTCAATTTCCTTGACTCGCTCCACTATTTTCAAGGCATCCAGCAGTGCACGTACATGACTGCAATCAACTGAGGACTGATTAGGATCCGTCCGTGTATTCATGCGCACAAATCAGCAGACGGACTTAATCCTGCCCCCTCTCTAGCTGCTTTCGGCTTTTCATGTTGACCCATCGGAAAACGGTTAGGAAGGTAAGTTTTTGATTGACCGCCTAGAAAGCCTTGTTCTGCGCGGCATTGACGCAGGCAGCTTAGGTTAGCTTTAGGGTTAAGAGAGGTAATTTCCTAACCTTGATAACTGTTAAAAATCAAAGAAATAAAATCCTTATAAATCAACAATATCAGAAATACCAACCTCAAACCCAACCATAATTTACCCTCCAAAGTTAGCTTCCAAGCCCAATAAATACGGGGCTCAAACGTAGCTTTCCCCCCCGATATTTAAAAACTAACCCTTTTCCCGAGCCTCCTTAAAAATCACGTCCAGACTGCGCCAAAGCGACTTTCTGAAAAGTCACCACCTTCGCAGGGATTCGCAGGCTTTTTCCCTCTCCGCAGCATCAGAGCGAGCCCAGCCAGGCTTGATCAGCAGCACCTGCAGGGGTGCAGAAAAAACGACACATTTAGCCCGCAGGCGTGGCGGGGGGATGACAGCGCGCGCCAGGTGCAGAGAAGTATCCTGCCTTCAAGGCACCAATTTGGTGCCAGAAACCCGAGCCTCGCACTTTGCATCGCGGCCGGGGTAGGTAGGCTCAGAGGGATGGCTCCTATCGCCTTCTTTTCGCCCATAAATATCCCGCATCTATAAAGGAAAGCGTCCGCTGGCTCGATGGCTATACAATGGCCACTTCATCACGGTGCAATCAAAAGGAACGAGATATGCAATTATCGGATGTTGTAGAAGTCATCGAAGCGCACACAATGAAGACCGCCAATGATCTGCTGGGCAAAGGCTGGAAACTGGTGGCAGTGACGACAGCAAGCGCCGTCAATGGCCAAACCCACCCGTGTTATGTATTGGCCCGAGACATCACCATGCCGCCACTAGAAGGGAAAGCAAAACCAGCGGCTCTCAAGCTATAAAGAGCGCCAAACGCGGGCCCTGAATTTCCGCTAAAAACACACACCAATTTCGGGGCTTGTACTTTCGCTGGAGCGCATGCGACACCGCCGACCATGCACCCACTCCTACCTCGCACTAATCAGGATGTACCTTTCGACCGGACAATGATCACTCGACGCGCCAGCATCCCACCGCGATAATGACCATTCGCTGACTGGTGCTAATGAGACGAGGTGAGGTGAGGTGAGTTGGGCATGGATGTGATGACTTATGTGACAGATCGTTTCGGAGAAAAGCACGCGAAGCGACTCGTAAATATTGGCCGTGGAGGCGACAACAATAAGAAGGGATCTGATTTTGAAAACTTCTTTGCTGCCTCAAAAATCTGCTGTCTAGCAGCGGAAGCCAACCTTACAGAGCTTGACGACTATCATGTCGCTTGCCAAGAGACAGCTTTTGTAGACGATTTATGTGTCAGACGGCTATCCAAATGCTCGAAAACCAATTACCAAGCCAAAAACTCCGATGGCGCAGCGGCAAATTGGGATCACGATATGGAGACCAGATTTGAAATGCAGTACCACATGGATGTGGAGCTTCATCTCACAGCCGTCTCAGTACAGATACTTTTGGTTAGCTGCCCGGACAAAGCAGCAGCTAATGACGCAAAAATTCCAAAAGCGATGAAAGCCTACTGTGAGTCGGAGCATTTCCCGCACTACACTTCGTCGACCCAATTGGTCATGGGGCATGCTCCCCTGCGCAACGCACTAAACAAGCTATGCGGTACTGAGAGCTTGTCAAACGTTGACGCCGCCTTTAGATTGGTGCTAGGTGAGTGGTGTGGTGACAATGAAAACGGACGGACGGTAGGTGACGTCTTGAGGAGGGCCAGTGCGAACTCTAGACCTGACCTGTTTGTCAGTTTTAATGCTCAAATACAGAGTGCCGAGGATGCTAGGCCAGCTATGCCCCTGACTCCTGAAGGCAGTCCGAAATGGCTATCCGATTTGCTTGCAGCTTTCCAAATGTCACCAGCGACTGTAGAATGCGGCGCTTTTATAGTCAGCTACAATGGGATGCAAGCGCGAGTAGCTCCAGATGTGGCGAATCCTTCACCTGAAGCATTAACTCAGCTGAAATCACCGGGTGACATCATCATGTTTTTGATGTCACTTGCAGCAGAAGGACTTGACGACCAACTGCCTACGGGGGAAATCCGTCAATGAGCATTGTGAACAGATACAGTGCCTTTGCTAAAGAAGAAGCTAAGGCAGCTCTTCAGAGCCTTTTGACATCGACGGACAACCCATTAGCCTACTCCGCGATCATGGAGAAACTGGGCCAGTTCTTGGGTGACGTTTTGAATCAGCGAATCTCGAATGAGCATCGCTGCCTTCTCGCGTCCACCGCAGAAGACGCTGATTACCTTACTAAGGGGATTTACGATCGCCTGAAAGAAGGTCACACGACTAAAGCAGCAGTGTTCTGGAATAACCATTACTCTGTTCCTGGTGGTTCAATTGCACCGATTGTGCACAAATACCTTGAGCCAGGTTATGAGTCGGCAACAGTTTTAGTTATCGCGAAGTCCGTGATATCGGGAAGCTGTGTCGTCCGTACTAATATTTTGGAACTGATTGAGCACATGATTCCAGAGAGAATTTTCATTGTCTCTCCGGTTATGCACTCGAAATCAGAGGCAGCGTTGAGAAGAGAATTCCCATCCGAAATTGCTGATAAATTCGAGTTTGTTGTTCTTGCTGTAGATGAAGAGCGAACAGCAGAGGGGGAAGTTAGACCGGGCATTGGTGGCGAAATTTATCCCCTGCTCGGTCTTCGGGATCAACCAGCCAAAATAAGCTATATGCCAAAGTTGGTTAGACAACTCGCAGCACTATAAAAAAAGGCCCTATTCAGTAGGGCCTTTTTTATTTGCGGATAACTTCACCAGTTAAAGTAAATCAGCTCATTGACATGCTTACCACCCTGTCCCCCGACCGTGTGCCGGAATGGCACTTCCTTCAGGCGAAGCGCCGAGAACACCTCCCGAATCTGTGGATGATCGTTGATCGAGATGACCATGCGGCCCTTGATCGATGATGCGAGTTCAGCCATTACCTCGAACTGTTCGAAGTTAAAGCCACCAGGTGCATACCCTGCCGTTTCCCAATAACGCGGATCTAGATAAAACAAGGTGTGCGGGCGATCGTACCGTCGGATGCATTCTTTCCAGTCGAGGTGCTCAATCGTAGTCCGAGCCAGCCGCAGATGTGCCTCGCTGAGTTTCTCCTCAATGCGTAATTAATTCAGCTTAGGCGGCGCTGTAGTAGCAGTGCCAAAGGTTCGGCCTGTGGGCTTTGCGTTGCACCCGTCGGCTGCCTGCGCCCCTGCTCCCAATCCTGCGTCCGCAGACTCACACCGATCAGTTTGGCAAACGCACTTTGAGAAACGCCCACTTTGGCACGCGCTTCTGCTGCCGCAGAGAGCGGCACTTGAGTCACGCGTGCAGCCTCTCCAGCGTTCATCTGGCGTACAGATTCCAGCAAGTCCTGCTGAAATTGCTGCAGTTCATCGACCATCGCTGATCTCCTCGTTCTATTGTTCAAGAAAGGCTAAGGGCAAGTCGCGACCGACAAAACGCATGGCGCGAAATCCTGAGAAATCTGTTGTAACGAGAAGCCAGGCAAAGCCACTACTGGCCACGATTGCGCGCCTGCTACTCCCCAAGCTACCGTCAAACCCGTCGCTGCCAATTCAGCGACCGGGCCTGATAACCCGCGTAAGATACAGGCGCACCAGCGCCCCAATTCACGTTTGCCGGCGCATTTTTTGTGTCTGCATTACCGTGCAATGGCGGCTGTGCGTGGGAGACCTTCGGGTCTGCCGGGTTCCTGTATCTCCGGTTTATCAGCCCGCGCATAGCTGCCACCCATTCGTCTGATAACGAATTGGCACCTCTCATTTGATACAGGGAGTTCACAAATGAAAGCCATTGATCCATCAGCAACACAGGTCACTTCACGTCCGTCCATCTCGAAAGGCAGGTGAAGCGAAATGACCCACTCTCAAGATCTGAAAACCCTCGGCCTCACCCACTTTTCCTTTCAATCCAATCAAGCGATGTTCCGCACCAACCGTGGTGTGCCGGTAATAGCCGCCCTTTCCCACGCCTCGCACTTGCTTCATATTTCACGACTGCTCACTGCGGACACTTCAGTCTCGCGCGATTCTGATCTTCACGCTTATGCCTCGCAGTATTTGCAGGAATTGAGCAAAGCGCTGATCGATGATGTAGTCAAAGTGATGGATGCGCCGCCGGACAAGCCGTTGATGTAAACGCCGGTGTCAGGCCCTCGCCGATGCGAGGGCTTTGCGTTTCAGACCTGACTGATCTCAAACACAAAAGAAATCTTCTGCTGACTCGCGCTCCACACATAACGCAGATGCTTGCCCTGCTTCGGAATCGATACCGCTGGCGGCCGAAACGCGGCGACGCATTCATGGCCAGGCTGGCGAACGCTGTTGTAGAGCAGTCCCCACGACTCGGTTTCGCGCAGTTGTCGGGCGAAAACCTGAGACGGCCCATAAGCCTCAGGATCCGGATTGTGCAAATCGGTGTGATCGTGGCGGATATCGTGCAATGGTTTAACCACCCGATTGACGTAAGTCCGCATGGTCAACTCAAGATCCACTTCCTGTGTAGCAGCTAGAAATCGCTCATGGTGATAACAGGTTTCGGCGATAGCGGCGGCTTGGCTGCTAGCGGCGTAGTAAACGCCGAAGGTGCCATCGCAGAAACGACTGCGTTTGCCGATATGGGTAAATGCGGCCATCACCGGAGTCGAGCCGGGCCCGGAGAGTCGATCTTCGGGTCGCACTCGGGCGAGAACGCCAGCCTGTTCGATCAGGCGATCATTGGTCAGTGCTTCAATCGCGTAGGCAATTTCCAGGTCTTCGGGATCGAGTACATCTTCGAACAGCGCAATCGGAGGGAAGCTGCTGTTAACGATCCGGTAGGCTCTAGGCCAAGTCACATCAACCAGCTGTGGCACCTTCAACCGCGCACCCCATCGAGGTAGCGACGCACATCCGCGATGTCGACCACGCGCCCCGCCAGCATGTAATCCAGCGCCGTACGGCCATTGAACGGCGCCGCCGTGTTAGGGCTGCTGACCCACGTGTAAGCGCGCTCGCGGCTGTTGCTGAAGATGATGCTCAACGCCTTGTGAATACCCATCAGGTAGGAGATGCGCTCCAGCGTGTCATGCGGCAGGCGTATGTTCGGCGGCAGGTGTTTGTACTTGTAGAACGTGGTGTTGCCGACGCCCCCCAGCAGCGTGCGCTGCTGCTCGGCGCTACAGCCCCAACGTTCCATAAGGTTGAAGAAGAACTTCAGCGCGACGCGGCCGGCCTCGGGAGCGTCGAGTTGTTCACGAGGGTTTATGGCCTGCGATGAGGTGGGCATGGAGCCGCCTCCTTGATTAGGTACGTGGATATGAGCGTAGTACAGATCCGGACAAAAACTAATCTTCAATACATAAACGAATAATAATTCCGCTAGATATCGGCGACGAAAATCCATCTCACGCACCAAAACCACGCACTTTTTTTGACCTTCATCACCCCCACGTCACCAAAAACCCCGATCCTGTGTCAGCCTCCAGCCATCGGCGAGGACATCAATTCGCTACTAAACCCGCGACAACTATGCTCAGGTACAGGAATATAGCCAGCATATGGCGCCTGACCGGCAGTCTCGTAAACAACAATACCCAGCCCACTTCAGAGGGCATTACCCATGGATAGCAGAACCTTACGCAACCTCATGCGCATCGTGCAGACCGGCTCGTTGTCGGCCGCAGCCGAGCATTCGTGCCTGACTGTGCAGGCGTTGGCCGCGCAGTTGAACAAGGTCGAAGAGCAGTTCGGTTTCCGCTTGTTTCGACGTTCCAACAAAGGCTTGACGCTGACGCCGCAAGGCACTGAGCTGACGCCTTATATGGATAAAGTGCTGATTGCCACGCGACAGATGGAAGAAAAGGTCGAGGCATTAAAAGTGCCGGGCCAGCGCACGTTGAAGGTTGCGTTGAACAACACCTTGGCGGCTGACTTCAACCGGCGAATGATCGGGCGCCTGATCGAGGTGTTTCCCGATTATCAGATGGAATTCAGTTACGCCGAGTCGATGGAAAACCTCAGCAAGCTGAAGAACGAGGACTTTGACCTGGCGGTGCTGATCGGCCCGCAACGGCCGGGTTTGCCGAGCATCGTCCTGCCCGATGTGCAGGTGCAAGTGGTCGGCGCGCATTGCGGTCAGGAGAACGATCCGCTGACGTTGCTGGGCAACAAGTTCCAGGTGCGTCCTGCGGAAGATTGTCCGTATTCCCACAGCTTTTTGCGTTTTCTCGACGCCGGGCTGGGCAATCACGAGAACGGTCAGCGCATGGTCTATTCGTGCAGTGAAACATTGACGCTGTCGTTGATCACGCAGATGGACGCGGTCGGCATGGTCTCGCGTGAGGCCGCGCAGAAGAACGGCCTGACGATTTTCCCCGGTTTCGAGGACTTCCTCGAGGTGCGCCTGGCGGTGAACAATCCGGAGTTGTCGAGCCAAGCGCTGAGCGACGTCGTCGATTTGCCGTTACATGAACGAGCCGAGCGCAATGTACGCAGCCGTCCCAACCGCCACACTGAGAAAGAGGTTTTTGCTGAAATACGCACATAACAACGTCGGAATTGCGGCATAGAATTCCGGGCGATCGAGCTGTATGTGCTGATCCTTGATCAACAAGGGAGTCAGGCTGATCGCAGCGACGATCGCCACCGGCAGGTATTCCAGCGCCCGCGCAACGAACGGCGGCCAGTGCTCGGTATTGACTTGCAGGGGCAAGGCGCGTGGCAGGAAGGTCACGGCCATCATCAGCGCGACCACCAGAATCAAGAACGTTTGGTCAGGCATACACCCACTCCGCAGCCCACAAACGTGGCGATAAACACATTGAACGGCGAGCTGCCGACCAGGCTCAGCGCGCCCATGCACAGCACCGCAGCCCCGGCGGCGATAAGTTTGTTGCGCGTATTGCACAGCGACACCAGCACGTAGAGCATCATCGCCGTCAGTGCGTAGTCGAGCTGGTATTTGATCAGGTGCGCCGCGTACTGCGCGCAGACCGCGCCGAGCAAACCGCCAAGCACCCACGAGGTGTGGCAGAACAGGTTGAAGCCGATCAGATAACGCACGTTGACCGGCGCACCCGTGCCGAGTTTGACGCTGTGGAACGCAAAGGATTCGTCAGTCAGGCCACCGGCGTAAGCCCAGCGCTCCATGCGGCTCAAACCGAGGGCGCGCAGGGCCTTGGCCATGTACACCGACATCAGCATGTGTCGCGCGTTGATCAGGAATGTGGTCAGCACGATGGTGGTCAGCGACGCTCCGCTGGAGATCAGCGCCAGCGCGGCGAATTGCGAAGCACCGGCGTAGACGAACAAACACATCGCCACCGGCAGCCACATCGGCAGGCCTGCGTTGACGGCCATCAGTCCGAACACGAATGACACCGTGAAATAGCCGGCCACCACCGGGCTGGCTTCGGCAAACGTGCGCGACGGCTGATGGGCAGCCATCAGCGGCGCACTGCCGGACGTTTCATTCATAGATCCCTCTCAAATGTCCGTTCGCCATGAGGCTCGCAAAAACCCTGGGCGGTCCAAAAACGCTTGCCCGCGAGGTTAGCATCGTCAACGAACAGAAACATCCGCAACACACCGACCCGTTTCATGTCGGATGAGGCCGCTTCAACCAGACGCTGACCGACGCCCTGGCTGCGATAGCGTGGGCTGACCGCCAGATGATTGATGGTGCCGCGACTGCCGAGCATGCCACCGAGCACCGCGCCAACGATTTCGCCGGCGACGTCGAAGGCCAGATAGGCCGTGGTGGTCTTCTGGATCAGCACGCCACGCAGGCACTTGGCATCCTGCCACTCGCAGAAGGACACTTCGTCGAACTGGCGGAAAAAGCGCTCCATGCGCTGCGCATCCTTGGCCGTGGCGCGTCGCAGCACCACCGGCGTCGAGCACTCGACGCCGTCGATTGGGGTGATCTGATTAGCGAACAATGTCGAAAGCGGTCCCGGGCCGCGAGAAGGAAATCGCCAGAATCTGCCGGTACGCCATGGCATGGGTATGCGGGTTGCGGGCCGGGGTCACGTAGTGGCGCATGTCACGGTCGAGGAAGTAGGTGGTGTCGAGAATTTCCTGGTAGGTGGTCGACGCCAGTTGATGCTCGTGGATGTCGTACAAACGACTCTCCGCGCCCTCGACGTTGTTGCGGCCCCAGAAGTGCACACCGCTGAACGGATAACCGTCGCAGTGAATACCTTCAGGGGTGATTTCAAGTTGCTTGCCGGGTTTGATCTCGATGCGGATCTGATGGATCTGACACTGCCAGATTTCATCGTGCAGCTCTTCCGGGAGCACGCTTTTGTACACTTCGAAATCGGTGTCGATCAGGCTGCGCATCACCGGTGAAGTGATCACTTCATCGGAGAAGTCCTGAAAGTGTCGCACCAGGCCGCCAACATAGGCGTTGTTCTCTTTCGACTGCACGTAGGCGCGATGCTCGAGTTGCTTGAGCTCGCGGGTTTTCGGGTTGTACTCAAAGTCGCTGTAACGACGGTAACGCATGCCGGCTTCGGCCTGACCGTAGTAACTGTCAGGCTCCATGTTTTCCCAACTTTTGGTCAGTCTGACGAAGTCGGCAAAATGACCGTAGAGATTGAAGTCACCACCCTGGACGTTGACATATTTGTCGCGC
>Ga0213823_1001350_pt1 | contig 15268 bp, 14 predicted proteins | sample MC6MC0907MG_FD_179887 | JGI IMG/M metagenome (GOLD analysis project Ga0213823, IMG submission 179887) | Enriched soil aggregate microbial communities from Iowa State University, Ames, United States - MC6-MC0907-MG | ecosystem: Environmental > Terrestrial > Soil > Unclassified | place: USA: Iowa...
TACCTGGCTTGGGAAAATTGAAAAAGAGCTTCGTGCCTCCGACTATAAAATAAAAGAAATTCACTACTTTGATATCGTTGAAGTTGAAACCTATGTAGACGAATCCCAGGTTATGGCATTTATGGATTGGATGGTCGAAATAACCAACGGTCAATGCAATATGAAACAGGGTGACACCCTTTATCTTGAGGAAGATTTTGTAAGGGAATCTTAAGGAAAATTATATCCTGTCTTGTTATTGAAAACAATTGGGAAAAAAATCAAAGGGCCTTATTGAGGCCCTTTTTATTATGATCTGTTTTTAGATGTAGAGGTTTTTAATGTACGAAGCATATTTAACAACGGTCGAAAGTTTTGTCCCATCAAGCCAATTTTTTCAGCAATCAGTTCAATAATTAGTATAATGATTCCGATTAAGACAATTGCCCCGCCAATTCGAGCCTGGGAAAATATAACCGCTATCAAACCGAAGAACGCTGCAATCGCGTAAATGAGCAAAACAGTTTGGCGGTGTGAGTAACCTAATCGCAGCATGCAGTGATGCAAGTGTGATTTATCCGGTGCCGACAAGGGTTGTTTATTGATAATCCTTCTGATAATCGCAAAAATGGTATCGGAAATAGGAACTCCCAAAATGATGACAGGAATGACAAAGGAAATAAAAGTTACATTTTTAAAACCAAGAAGAGATAGGACTGAAATGATAAAACCTAAAAAAAGTGCCCCTGTATCCCCCATAAAGATACTTGCTGGATGAAAATTGTAAAATAAAAAACCGAGCGTACTCGCTAGCACAATGGAACCCACTGCAGCCACAAATAAGTGCCCTTGAAAGAGCGCCAACGCTGAAATCGTAATCAAAGCAATCGAAGATACTCCAGCTGCTAAACCGTCAAGACCGTCAATTAAGTTGATCGCATTGGTAATACCCACGATCCAAAGAATAGTAAAGGGAATACTTAAAAAACCAAATTGAAGCTGACCGCCAAAGGGAAGGTTAATAAACTCTACTTGTAGGTCACCTATAAATACAATTGTGAAAGCAGCAGCCAATTGACCAAGTAACTTAAATTTTGCAGGTAATTCAAACAAATCATCACAAATACCTGTTGCAACAATAATAAAACAGCCGATCAAAATCGCGAAGGAGTATTGGCTTTCGGGCCTTAACAGAAAGATTCCCAAAATAAAACTAATAAATATCGCTAATCCCCCGAGTCTTGGCATAATAGACTGATGGACTTTTCTTTGATTCGGTCGGTCGATTGCGCCGATTAAGAAGGCAAGTTTTTTTATCAAAGGTGTAATTAATATGGAAACAGCAAAAGATACTATCAAGGTAAGATACAGCATCAAACCTCCTCCTTGATAGTAAGTTTGTCCATTAAAGGCAAAATGATAACAAAGAATGGATAGGAAAAAACGGAAAAAATAATAACTCCTAAATCTTTCATAATAAAAAAAGGTCTAAAAAAACAGACGTTTCTTTAGACCTTTATCATAAATTATTATCGATTTCTAATGTTGATCGGCTTAAGACCCTTTATGAAGGTCAATAGCGGTTTATAGTCATCACGAATCAGTCCTATTTTTTCAACAATAACTTCAATGACTATTAAAAGGACCAAAATCATAATTAACGATCCCCAAACGGTTGCTTGTGAGAAAATAAACGCAGCAAGACCAAACACAGCTGCCATTGCATAAATTAACAAGACCGTTTGTCTATGTGAAAATCCACTTCTTAATAAACAGTGATGTAAATGTGATTTATCCGGTGCTGATAATGGCTGCTTGTTTACAAGACGTCGAATAATCGCGAAAAATGTATCTGAGATTGGCACACCAAGGATAATAACCGGAATAATCAAAGAAATGAAGGCTACATTTTTATATCCGAGGAGTGACAATACCCCAATAATATAGCCTAGAAATAATGCCCCTGTATCACCCATAAAGATCTTTGCTGGATGAAAGTTGTAAAATAGGAATCCGATTGTACTTGCAGCAACAATTAGTGCCATTACCGTAACATATCCATTTCCCATTACAAAGGCCATACCAGCAATTGAAATAAGAGCTATAGAGGAAACTCCACCTGCCAACCCATCTAAACCGTCAATAAGGTTAATCGCATTTGTGATCCCAATAATCCATATCATCGTGAACGGAATAGCTAAATATCCAAAATCAATAATGCCGCCAAACGGGAGTTTAATAAACTCAATTTCTAAACCACCATATATTACGACAACTGCCGCAGCAGCTATTTGACCAGCTAATTTTAATTTTGGTGAGATTTCCTTCACATCATCGAGTATTCCTGTAAGGATAATAATAATGCTGCCAATTACAATTGGCAGATGGTATTCATCAGCAGGATGAAAGACTAAAATACCAATGATAAAGCTTATAAAAATGGCTAAGCCTCCTAATCTAGGCATAATACGAGAATGTACTTTTCTCTTGTTTGGTTTATCAGTTGCTCCAATCATAAATGCCAGTTTTTTAACTAGCGGGGTGAGGAGTATTGCAGAGAAAAAACAGATTACTAGAGTTAGATAAAACATAAGCCCCTCCATAATTTACGAACCCTTTATTTATAAGTAATATTTTTTAAGACTATGAAATCAACAAAGCTTAGGAAAAACTTGCATACTATTGGATTATAGCATAGACAATTCTATAAATAAACACCCACTTATTTCAACTGTTTCTATTAATCAAAAGCTGCTAACTAAATATACCGAAAATCGTTTCTAGATAGTGCTTTTTATTACAGATTGTTATCTTTCCACAAAATGGACATATTTCTCCAATATATACCCTTTCTACGTCGATTTATGTTACCCATTTTATAGACGTTATAACTTCAAGAAAGTTTCAATTATGAAAAATAAATCACAAAAATCCTTCAAATTATTTTTACTTTGATCCTCATAAAAAAAAGAACAGATAAAAAATACCTGTTCTCAACTTTTTGATTCATCTAAATAAGCAGAAAGTGCTTCCTTCCAATCACGAAGAGGAATTAAACCCTTCTCCTCAATTTTTTTCTTACTAAGTACTGAGTATTCCGGACGTGCGGCTGGGCGTGGGAATTGATCACTCGTTAATGGATTAACCGTCACATTCATACCCGCCTGTTTAAAAATTTCAACAGCAAACTCATACCATGAGCAAACACCACTGTTTGTGGCATGGTAAATGCCATATTGTTCTGTCTCCATTAATTCAACCATAAACTTAGCTAAATCAACTGTGTAAGTTGGAGAGCCGACTTGGTCATGAACTACTCCCACTTCCCCGCGTTCCTCTCCAAGGCGGATCATGGTCTTCACGAAATTATGCCCATGGACACCAAATACCCAAGCAGTTCGAACAATAAAGAATTCCTTTAAATTCTTTTGCAGCAGTTCTTCTCCGGCTAATTTCGTCCTGCCATATGCTCCTAGTGGCTTCGTTTGCTGGTCAACTTCATATGGCTCTGTTGCCGTACCATTAAAGACATAGTCCGTACTAACATAAAGCATTTTGGCGCCTATTTGCTGAGCGGCCTTAGCAAGATACTCCGTCCCTAATGCATTGATTTGATACGCAAGTTCCTCATTTTCTTCGGCAGCATCAACATTCGTATAGGCTGCACAATGAAGAATAACGTCTGGCTTTACCTCACCAATAAAAGCAAAAACGTCTGCTTCCTTTGTTATATCCAATTTCTCACGGTCCGTACCAATTGCTTCATGTTTTTTTCGAGTCAATTCTAAAACAACATCTTGTCCTAATTGGCCCTCTGCACCTGTTACAACAACCCTCATTACTCTACCCCTAATCTGTTACCATATTGGGATTTTACATATTCTTGATATTCACCTGAGATGATATTTTCCCACCATTCCTGATTGTTCAAATACCAATTAATTGTTTGCTCAATACCTGTTTCAAAATTATACTTTGGTGACCAGCCAAGCTCATTTCGAAGCTTCGTTGCATCAATCGCATAGCGGCGGTCATGACCAGGACGGTCTTTGACAAACTTCATCAACGATTCAGGTTTGTTAAGATGCTTTAGAATGGTCTTTACAATATCGATATTCGTACGTTCGTTATTTCCGCCTACATTGTACACTTCACCATTACGACCCTTATGAAGGACAAGATCAATCGCTTGGCAATGATCCTCCACATGAAGCCAGTCGCGAATATTCAGGCCGTCTCCGTAAATTGGAAGATCCTTATCATTTAGAGCATTAATAATCATTAATGGAATCAGTTTCTCTGGGAAATGGAATGGTCCATAGTTATTCGAGCAACGCGTAATATTCACTGGCAAATTAAATGTTTCATGGTAGGCACGAACAAGCAGGTCCGCACCGGCCTTACTTGCACTGTACGGGCTGTTAGCCGCTAATGGTGTTTCTTCTGTAAAGTAGCCTGTTTCGCCTAAAGTACCATATACTTCATCAGTGGATACTTGCAGGTATTTTGTAACACCAAACGTTTTGGCTGCATCCAATAAGGCAAGAGTACCTTGGATGTTTGTTTGAACAAAGATTCCTGGATCCGTTATGCTGCGGTCAACATGTGATTCAGCAGCAAAGTTTAATACATAATCAAACTTTTCTTCTTTAAATAAACCTTGAACAAATTCGCGGTCAGCAATATCGCCGCGGACAAACTTATAGTTAGGAGCATTTTCTATGTCCTTTAAGTTCTCAAGATTCCCCGCATATGTTAATAAATCAAGGTTAACGATTTGATAATTTGGATACTTATTTACCATGTAGCGGACAAAATTGCTGCCAATAAAACCAGCACCGCCTGTGATTAATAACTTCATGTTTTGCCTCCTATTTCTCGTAAACAAAATTAAGATGTGTTGCTTCACTTAATGTTGGATGCTTCGTATCTTTATCTGAAAGAATGGGATTCGTTGTCGGCCAATCAATGCCTAAATCCGGATCATTCCAAAGGATTCCGCCATCATGCTCAGGTGAATAATATTCATCTACTTTATAAGCAACCGTGGTGTCAGGCACCAATGTGCAAAAACCGTGAGCAAAGCCTTTAGGTACTAATAACTGACGTTTGTTATGCTCACTTAAGATCACACCGACCCATTGGCCGTATGTAGGCGAGCCTTTGCGAATATCAACAGCGACATCATAAATTGCACCGGTCACACAGCGAACGACCTTTGTTTGCGCCTTTGGATTCAATTGAAAATGCAAGCCCCGGAGAGTCCCCACCGCTGCAGATAATGATTGATTGTCCTGGACAAAGTCATAGTGCAAACCTAACTGCTCAAATAATTCTTTATTGTAACTTTCCATAAAATAACCACGGTGATCACCAAAAACCTTAGGTTCTAAAATTTTCACACCAGATAATTTCGTTTCAATAACGTTCATGTTCTTTACCTCACTTAAGGATTAATTTCCTTGGTTAGCAATTTTTATTAGATATTGGCCATATTGGTTTTTCTTTAATGGCTCTGCAAGCTCTATTAACTTTTCTTTTGTAATATAACCCATTTTATAAGCTATTTCTTCAAGACAAGCAATTTTTAATGATTGTCTTTTTTCAACTGTTTCAATAAATTGGGATGCTTCTAATAAAGATGCATGTGTGCCAGTGTCAAGCCAGGCATAACCGCGTCCAAGAAGTTCCACACTTAGCTCACCCATTTCAAGATATGCTTTATTGATATCGGTGATTTCCAACTCACCACGCGGGGATGGTTGAATGCTTTTCGCAATATTAACAACGCGATTGTCGTAGAAATAAAGTCCTGTAACTGCATAGTTCGATTTCGGTACTTCTGGCTTTTCTTCAATCGAAACCGCTTTGCCGGCAGCATCAAATTCAACGACACCAAAACGCTCCGGATCGTTTACATAGTAACCGAAAACAGTTGCCCCTTTTTCCCGATCTGCTGCTTTTCTTAATAAATCTGTTAATCCATGTCCATAAAAAATATTGTCACCAAGCACTAATGCAACGTTATCATCGCCGATAAACTCATCACCTAAGATAAATGCTTGTGCTAAACCGCCTGGATGCGGCTGGATTTTATATGTAAAGTTCATTCCTAAATCAGAGCCATCACCTAGGATTTGTTCAAATCGCGCTGTATCCTCAGGTGTGGAAATAATTAAAATATCCTTAATACCAGCTAACATTAATACGGATAATGGATAATAAATCATCGGTTTATCATATACAGGCAACAACTGTTTCGATACTACCTTTGTTAACGGGTAAAGTCTAGTACCACTACCACCTGCTAATATAATACCTTTCATTTAAGCCAACTCCTCTTTTCATATCTTTAACCTTCACTATTATAAAGAACGATCAACCAAAAAGACAAACAAAAGACAAACCGTAACAAAAATGTAATTAAATTAGCGTTTAAAACCTGCTATTGCCGAAATGGTTCGAAGCCGTCCTTTTAGCTGTGTTAATAGTGAACGCTTTTTCATTCCTGTGACATTACCGCCATGACGTACGTATTTCATTAATGGCTGGTCTATAAAAACAATTTTCTTCTTTTTCATCATACAGACAAGGGCGATCCATTGATCGTGCATTTCAATTTCTGTCGGAAAAGGCAGAATAACAGAAACTAATTCCTTTTTAAAAGCCATAAAGGCTCCAGTATAGGCGTTTTTTAAAATATTCCCAAGTATTCCTTGGTTTATGTTGTTATGGTTATAATTGTTCCAGGATTGGTTAAGGACTTCTAGATTTCCATCAACTACTACAGCATCATGTATCACAAGTTCTGCTTCTTCCTCTTCGAATGCTTTTAATACTACTTGGACTTTGTTGTCTTCCCACAAATCATCTTGGTCACATAGAAAAAGGATATCTCCTGTTGCAAAAGATATCGCCTTTTCAAAGCTCTTAATCGCACCTAAGTTTGTTTTATTAATATGAACCTGCACTTTGCTGCCATAGGTTTTCTCTATCACTTGCACTGTGTTATCCTTTGAGCGATCATCAATAACAATTACTTCATCGTCTGGACCAAGCTGTTTCAACACTGTATCAAGCTGGCGAACAACAAATTGCGCCCCATTATATGTTGCCATACAAACAGATATCTTCATTTGCAAAAACTCCTTTTACATCGAGAAAAGCCGTTTAAGTGTATACATCGCAATTTTCTTGTTTTTTACGGTTAGCACTTGTTTAAGAAAGCGTTTAGCCAACTGAGTTCGATATGATGGATACAATTCTTTTTTATAATTTTGATAAAAAATAAATTCTGCATCCAAAATACTTTGATAACGTTTCAGTGAGACTCTGCTATAATCCATTACCGACAATTCATGTTCAAGAATGACATCAGAAACCCAGACCCTTTTCCCTCTTGCGTAAATCTCAAAGAATAACCAGTGATCCAGATAATCTAAAGGAAATTGTTGATTAAAACCATTCAGTTCATTTAAAAAATCAACCCTAATTAACGACCCAGAATTAATCGCCATCACAGGCCTCTCTTGAAGTCCAAAATCAGGGGATTCTTCCTGCAAAGGACGTAAAGAATGACTGTAGACAGGTGATATCATCTTATTTTCACAACTGATTTTAGGTACAACGGCTGCGATATTCTCGGATAAATCAAATACATTTTGAACCTCATTAATATACTTATCCGTTATAACCGTATCGTGATCAAGCAGCAAGAGCCACTGACTGCCATTTCCTTTAGCCACTGACCAGGCATGATTATAGGCCGCAGCGATTCCTAAATTTCGCGGATCATGATTATAGGAGATATGTATCCCCTCATATTGGAGAGGGGTAAAGTCTTGTTTAACCGGGCTATTATCATAAAGAATAAGATCAATATCGTTTAACAACTCTTTTTTAGTAAACAACGTTGACTTTAAGGTTTGAAACGTTTTACTTTCCTCTGGTTTTTGCTTATAAAACACAACGACTATCGTTATTTTCATTGTAATTCCTCATTCAGACTTAAGTCCTTCTTATTTTGGGAAACCACGAGCAAAATTAAAAAGAAGCTGATTCCAATGGGATTATTAATAAATGGATTAATGTTAGTTAATAATAAAATGCCCATAAACGCCGCCATTAACGAAATGTCTAGGGATGTAAGCTTTTGACCTTTTTTATAAGAGGCATAGTAATTATAGTAAATGATAAAAAATAGAAATCCCCAAGTTGTGAATCCAATTAACCCCTGCTCCAATAAAATATCAAGAAAGCTCATTTCAATACCGGTAATTCTACCAGCAATTTCAGTTCCATATCCTGTTCCAATGATGAGATTAGTTGGGTGTACTAATAATTCTTTTGATGCAGTAATAAATTCCATACGAGCATTAACACTGACATCATTCACTTCTGTTTTTACTTGACCTCTTTTTTTATTATATGATTTAGTACCTGATTGATTATGCTCATTGGTTGGAACTTCATCAACAACCGCCACTTCAAAGCGCTCCAACGTCATATATTTATATAAGAATGGTACTGCCACCAATACAATCATAGAAATAGCGAATTTCCTAATGAATTGCCGTGATTGAACTAATTTTTGGATTTTACTTACTAAACCTTTAATTGGGTCAACAATTATTTTGATATCCAGAATAATGATTAAAAATAAACTAAGCATAAAGGCAAGTAAAAACCCTCTTGTTTCTGACCAGAGTAAAGATATAGAACCAATTATAACAAGTGCAACATTCAGTTTGCTGTAATTTCTGTTTAATAAATCATTTAATGAAATAATTAAACCGACTAACACAAAGAAATGGCTTTTATAAAACACACTTTTACTTGGTCTAAAGAATAAATCATCGTTCATCAGCCAGTTCATAAAATCATAATACGGTTTGAAATCAGCTGCAAAAATTGTTTTCCCCAGTAAAGATACGACAATTGTAAAAATTGCCACCACAACCGCACTACACTTTAACAAAGTGATGATTCGCTGTAGTGAAAAGCGTTCCTTTGAAATATAGTATGCTAAAGGGAAATAGAGAACGAAATAAGAAACCCTAAGGAAGTCCGTTACAATCGCCCCTAGCGGATGTCCATTCAAATAGCCAATAATACAGCTTACAATAAACCAGCCAATTAATGCATAAATCCCAATCGTAACTGGGTTAAACCGAAAGAACGTATTTACTTCTTTATTAAAAATCGCCTTTTCTTTCAAAATTCGATATACAAACGTTGCTAATAAAAGAAGAAACAATACTTGACGGATGGAGACCACGCCAAAATCAATCAGCCTTCCTCCTCCACCTACAAAAATCTCGATAAAAAAGACCGTCAATAATATCTTTTCAAATTTATTCATAAAAGTAACCCTCTCCTATTACCTCACATGTCATTTTCTTGGCTATTCACCACTTTGTCCTAAAAAACAACATATATTTTCTCTTTATTATCATTAATTATTGAAACTTTTATGAAATAAGCTTCTTCCATTTATCCAGAGACCTTAAAACCATCTCCAGCCCCACTTATTGAAATATTGATACATCGATTTCATAAAAATCTTAAACAATCTTGAATTTTTATGGGCACCACGCTCATAATAATGAACCACTTGTGAAAACGGCGTATAAACAATCCGTTTATTGCGTTTTTTCAGCTCAACGCAGAGATCATAATCTTCAAAGTACATAAAATAGCGGTCATCAAATCCGCCTACTTCCTTGAAGTCTTCACCCCTTAATAGCATAAAACATCCAGAACCAATTCGGATATCTTGTTCACGGTCATTAGGTATATCTCTTAGCTCGTATGTTGCCAACCTCTTATCAAACATTTTTTTTACAAATTGAAATGGCACAAACCTTAAGAAATAATCAAAAACAGAGACACGATCACGCATTAAATGCTGAGGTGTTCCGTCTGAATTTAAAACCTTGGGAACTAATAATGAAATTGATTCATCCTGTTCCATTCTTCCCAGCATTTTTAGTAAATCTTCCCTAACTAGTATAATATCTGGGTTAAATACTAAAAAATACTCCTCCTCAGCATTAAATAAATTATGATTGTGGCCAAAACCAAAGCCATTGTTTTTATGATAAAATGTAATATCAGCAATATCCTGATATTCTTTTAATCGATTTTTATAATCTTCATTTGAATTATTATCAAAAATCACAAGGCGAAATTGATTGTCTTGCCCAAATTCTTTTTTTAGATTTTCAAGCACCTTAAAGATGTGTTGACTGTTATATGTCACAATACTAATTGCAACCTTTACATTAGACATTTTTTCACACTCTTTCATTACATATTGTGTTTGTTGTAACGAGTTTTACCATTTTTCGTCTATATAAAAGGAAAGCGATTCCTAGCTCGCAGTTTGAATATTTTTTCACAACATCATACCAAACATTCACTTTATAATAAAAATCAATAAATAAACGACAATAAACAACAACAAACAACCTACAATTGTCGTAACAAAACTAAATTATAGCATCATTATGTCAAAATTTATACTTTTATTGGTGAAATTTTTAATTTCCAGTTGAACAAAACTACTATCAATATTATAATTTTGATTGTAATGTCTTTAAATTAGCCATACCTCTATAGAAGGGAATAAATATATATATGGAAAATTCGAGAATAACTAGGAAAAAAAATCCTAAAAAGAAAGCAAAGTGGCTCCGTATTACCTTATTTACCTTTCTGATTTTATTGATTGGCGGCGGTTATTATTTTTATAACGTCTACAGCAATGTTGCAAATGCTGTCGATAAAATGCACAATCCGATTTCACGTGATGTTTCGGAAAAACGTGAGTCAAAAGTGGAATTCAAAAAATCGGATCCCATTTCTATCTTATTGGTTGGTGTTGATGAACGGGAAGGAGACAAAGGCCGAACAGACTCGATGTTAGTCATGACGGTTAATCCTGAAAATAAAACTACGAAAATATTAAGTATTCCCCGCGATACGCGTACCAAATTGATTAATAAAGATAATCCTAAGAAAAATCGGATTGATAAAATTAATGCTGCCTACGCCTATGGAGGAATTGAAGAGAGCATAGATACAGTTGAAAACTTCATAAATGTTCCGATTGATTACTATGTTCAAGTAAACATGGAAGGTTTCAAAGACATTGTAGATGCTGTCGGTGGAATTGATGTAGATAACAAATATTCATTTGAATTAGATGGTGTAACGCTTAAAACTGGCCCGCAACACTTAAATGGGATAAAAGCACTTCAATATGCAAGGATGAGAAAAGATGATCCACGGGGTGACTTTGGACGTGCGGAAAGACAACGTGAAGTAATTTCTAAGATCATCGAAAAGGGCAAATCTATTTCTACCTTAACCAAATACGATGACATTCTTGCTGCCTTAGAAAATAATATTAAAACAAACCTTACGTTAAATGATATAATTGGCATTCAATCATCTTATAAGCCTGCTGCTGAAACAATTGAAAAACTTGAAATTCAAGGCGATGGAAAAATGATTAATGGTGGCTGGTATTTCCTAGTAGAAGATGAGACACGACAAAGCATTTCGAATGAATTACGTGAACAATTAGGTTTACAGCAAGAAACAGTAGCAAGCATTCCAAGTTCAACTAGTAACTAATTAATATTTTTAAAGGGCACTCAAAATCCTTCCATTTGAGGCCCTTTTTCTTATCATATTTTTTCTACACATTGTATTTTTATTATCTAAATATATTATTAAAAGGGAAGCTAGTTAAGAAAACCTATAGCATGTTTTTGATTTAAACATAAAAAAGATAGCTGGCTCTAATTCTAGAGTCAGCTATTGTTTGAAGGTTACATTCACAATTCAATGTCATCTTCAATTATTTATCTGGACAAGATACGAAAATAACAGTGCATATATAGAGCAATGAATCATCGTATACACAAGAAAGTTAACATCTTTATTCTTATTAATAATTTCATTATTAGAAATGCTAAGGAAAAAGAAGACCGCGATTGGTATAAAGTATCTGCCTTGTACACCCCAAATAATCGGATTGCCTACAGTGTTATATCCGACATATAAGGCAGTATATATAAGTCCAATAACTACTAATAAAATAAATACGTGAATAAAGCGATCAATTCTTCTATGTTTTACTTTCAGATCCTTTTCATCGTTAATCAGACCAAATAACAGCAAAAGGAACAAAAAGGTATAAATAACAATCGACGGTGCAGCGTACTGATAGTTGGTGGCAACCTTTCCAATCATCGAGACTAACTGAGATGGACCTTCGCTAAAAATGGTCACAATGAGTGTTTTTAGATAATAAAAAGGATGCAGTAAAACAAATTTAACTTGATCCTTCGGGGATACCCCAGGGTTAATCCGAAGATCTGGTACAGACATATTAGACAGATTCATTAAATTCCAAATAATAAAGGGAATCATACATCCTACTATGACAAAAAGGAATTTCTTCAAATAATCCTTTTTATTGACAAATTTCTTTAGTGGTATGATCAAAAACATAAGTACCATTGGAATGTACACAATTTTTGATAATGCAACAAAAAGACCTATCCCAATAACAATCAGTAGATGCTTATAGGTAATTCGTTCCACTTTTCCATAAGCAAGATACAAAATATAAGCCACAAATAAAAGTGCCATTGAATTGGTAATACCATCGGCAGATAGAGACGCTGCATGAACGATAGACATCGGAAGTAAGGCCAATAGATAAAATACATTCTTCTTAATTGGAACCACTTTCAAGGCAGTATAAACAATTGCCGTATAGGTCAGAAAGTTAAACAGTCTCCCCAAAAACATCATAATTAGGGGAGAATCAAAAAGGATCCGTCCCAGTATCATCCCCAACGCTTGCGGGATATAGATTAATGGTGGATAGGAAGAGGCATAGTTACGTAAAAAGATTCTTTCCTCTGGATTCAACCTATTTTGAAACGCCTCTTTTACAATACTGTATTTATAACCTGTCTGATGAATATAGCGGACATCGTAAACGGTATCGACAAGACTAGCGGGGATATAATTTCCAAGTCCATTTTCTGTTTCCTGATTTATGAATTTTCCTTCTGAAACTTCAAAAGCCCTGTAATAGTGCTCTAACTCATCTAGTTGATCAAAAGGGGGGATAATCAAGATTAAAACTGCCCCGATTGGAATCGCCGTAATTAGAAAAGCTTTATGCATTTTATCCTTGAATCTTCTCAAAATGAGTACTGACATTAAGTAAACCAGCAAGATACACATTCCGATGACAACAAACATGGGTTTGCTCAACAATGGTTTTGTCTCTACGTCCATAACTTTAAAACGCAAGTCCCCTTGCATATTACGGCCGTTAATGGTTAGCTTTCCTTGTTTATAATGGTCTGATTTACTCTTCCAAATGGTTGCTGAATTCCCTGCAAGTAATCCGCCACCAGTAATTTGGAATTCAAATTTCTTTCCCTTAGCATGTCGAATGACAGGAAAATCAACATGATAATCCAGACCATCCTGCAGCTCATTTAAATTTATTTCACTTTTAAAAATATATTCATTAGTAGGAATTTCTCTTATTTTAAACTCGAAAGTACCTTGTAACTGCCGATTATAAGTACCAAAGGGAATATTAATCCTTGAAAATTGATCTTTATCCGCAATGAATGTCTGGATAATTTCCATATTGCCGGTAATTTCACCAATTGTCTCATCGTTTTTTTTCTGTTCTACTATTGTATGCTCAAATTCTCTTGGAATAATAAACGTACTTCTATTTTCATATATGTATAGTGCAAATAAAAATAATACAACAACAGCAATTGACCACACCAGCCAATAGTTTTTTAGCTCTGTATAAAGTTTATCTTTGAAACCATCCTTAATCATGGTATGTATAAACACTCCTTTAGCTCTTTCCTTTGTCTGATTATCTTACGATTAAATAGATACCAAACATAATAACTCCCATGCCAATCCATCTAGTCATAGGAATTTGCTCTTTGAATAGAAAAATAGCAATTAAAAAAGCTAAAACATAAGCAAGGCTTTGTAATGGATACAAAAAGCTTAATGGCAGTTTTGACAGTAAATACATCCAAATAATCGTTGCAATAACATAAAGGGCAAATCCTAGTAATATAAGAGGTGAGAAAACAATTTGAAAAAACTTTTGGACTATGCTCCCATGAAGCTGAATATTCTCCAATCCATATTTCCAAGATGTTTGACCTAAAACAAGGCAAATAATATTCGTTAAGATTAACACATATTTCAACATTGTGGTTTACCTCTCTACTGAGTTAAAATTCTGCAGTTTTTCAACCTCTTTTTTTAACAAACCGACTTCTTGAACAAGATGGGTAAACTTATTTGAAATTCTAGAAATGGTTAACGTGAGGCTGAAAATAAGAAAAAACTGAAAAATAAATGATAAAAGAAAAATAGCATTTACTGGTTCCTTTATACTTAAAAGACCAGCAATCATAATAGCAATTTTTGAAAAGGCTGCTAGAATGACATTGACGATACAAAAAAATAACCAAAGTAACGAATATCTTAGTTCGAGATTGTACTTCCGTATTAAATTAATAATCACTATAAACGTGATAATCGAGGTAATGACCAAGATTATTTGTAATTGAAAATTAATCATAAAAAACTCCTTAAAAAATGGAATGAATTCCGACTTACGTCAATCCAATTTTACGCATATTATCAATAATAATCGCCAATGAAACCTTTATCATATAATAAATAGACTTTATTGAGCTTATACTCGATTCACCTCCAAACCGTTCATTCATAATAACAGGAACTTCTTCAATTTTATAGTTATTTCTTAATAGATAGACAATCGACTCTGGCTCTGGATAATCATTCGGATAACGGGAACTAAAAAGTTCAATAACTCGGCGATTACATGCTCTAAACCCTGATGTAGGGTCTGTAATTCTTTTTTTCTGAAGCAATTGGATTAAGAAACTAAAATAATTTATTCCTACTCTTCGTAATAGAGTTGATTGGAATCCTTCTTTTTTTAAATAACGGGAGCCAATGACAAGGTCGGCTCGTCCCTCTTTGATTGGCTTAATTAGATCTTTTAAATAAGAGGGATTGTGTTGGCCATCACCATCCACTTGAATCGCAATATCATAATTTTGATCAAAGGCATACTTATAGCCAGTCTGAACCGCTCCGCCAATTCCCAGATTACATGGCAAGTCAATTACATTGAATCCAAGCTTTCTACCTATGGTAGAAGTAGCATCTTTGGAACAGTCATTTA
>Ga0213823_1001352_pt1 | contig 15262 bp, 20 predicted proteins | sample MC6MC0907MG_FD_179887 | JGI IMG/M metagenome (GOLD analysis project Ga0213823, IMG submission 179887) | Enriched soil aggregate microbial communities from Iowa State University, Ames, United States - MC6-MC0907-MG | ecosystem: Environmental > Terrestrial > Soil > Unclassified | place: USA: Iowa...
TTGTGTTTTCAATCCATAATCCCTTTTCAATCCGGTGATATCCGCCCCATTCTGCCTCAGGGACATCTCCCTCGCGAGCATCAATTTTCGGATCAAGGTCTCCAAACACTTCTGCAATCGGTTCGGCCCGCTCATAGTGCATCCGCGCTGGTCCATATAGAGATTTGGCTTGTTCGATATCACCATTTTTAACTGCATTGGTAAATGCTTCTGTTGCCTTTACAAACTCCTCAATTTCTCCAATTGCATACTCCCGGTAAGCTTTGGTTACCTCATCAAGAGCTTTTGAAGCCGCAGTCTTTGTTTCATTCACCTTTTCAGTTGATTCCGTTTTGTCCGTATTTGAACATCCAAACAAGAGACTGCTAGATAACAATAAAATTCCTGATACTTTTAGTAGCTTCATATGTAATTAGTTCCCCCAAATATATTAATAATGATAATCATTTTCATTAACTATCATAACAGCAATTGAGAAGAATTTTCAATTGTTTTTTTCAAAAATAAAGACCTTCCAAATTAGCTTGGAAAGTCTTCGAATTTATTTTATTAACGAATGCTTAAACGCATAGATCACTGCTTGCGTGCGGTCTTGTACGTTTAACTTGCTTAAAATATTGCTAACATGGGTTTTGACAGTTTTCAAGGCGATATATAATTCATCGGCAATGTCCTGATTGGTTTTTCCCTCTGCCATTAAGAGTAAGATTTCCAGTTCGCGGCTGGTAAGATCTTCATGTGGCAAATGAGTATTCTTTTGGCGCATTTTCACCATCATTTTTCCCGTTACTTCTGGTTCTAGCACGGATTGCCCATGGAATGTAGCACGGACAGCATTGGCGATTTCACCTGCTTTAGAGGTCTTCAGCATATAGCTGGTTGCTCCGGCTTCAAGTGCAGGATATACTTTTTCATCGTCCAAGAAGCTCGTCACGATAATGACCTTTGCTTCAGGCCATTGTTCAATGATTTGCCTTGTCGCTTCGATCCCGTCCATTTCCTTCATCACTAAGTCCATTAAAATGATATCAGGGCGAAGTTCAAGGGCTAGCTCGACCCCTTTTTTTCCATCATCCGCTTCACCAACGACTTCAATGTCCGGCTGCGCAGATAAATAAGAAGAAACCCCGATTCTTACCATTTCATGGTCGTCCACAAATACTACTCTAATCATTGGCACCATCTCCATTAATCATCACTGGCACTTTCACTTCCAGCCTTGTTCCTTTATCTTTAACACTAATCACTTTTAATGTCCCGCCTACTTCAACGGCACGCTCGTGCATATTTTGCATGCCATAGGAGCCCGCTTTCATTTCGTCTACTTCAAAACCAATTCCATCATCGACAATCCTTAAGATGACTAGCTCATCTCGTTTGACCATTAGGACCTCAAGTTTATTTGCTTTCGAATGCCTTAAGGTGTTAGATACAGACTCTTGGAGAATACGAAAGAGATGATCTTCTACTCCTTTGTCTAATGGAAAAGCTTCCACCTTCCATTTAATATCCATTGTGACCTTTTGAGATAATTCGATTAATAGCTCTTCAATTCCTTCTTGAAGCGTTTTATTTTTTAAGGCAACTGGCCGCAAGTGTAAAAGAAGTGCACGCATTTCGAGCTGTGATTGATGTATCATCTCTTCAACCAGCTGTAGCTGCTTTGCTTCCCTGTCCGTTTCTGACTGCTGTTTTGTTTCATTGATAGCAGACATCAACATTGACGCGGCAAATAATTGCTGACTCACAGAATCATGCAACTCGCGGGCAAGCCGATTTCGTTCCTGCTCAATAATTTCCTGAATTCTCTCTTCCTGGTCTTCTACCTTTTCAGTCGCTAATCGTTGTGAGAGCTTCGCCTGTTCTGACATTTGTTTGCCAATTTTATCGATTCGCTCGGCGATCATTTGCATTTCCGTAACAGGAGGCTTCACTTTCACTTCCCACTGCCGGCCTTCTTCTAATTGGTGTAAAGAGTGTTCAATTGAGAGAAACTGTTTTCGCAAAAAAAAGCCTTGCGCACCGCCTAACAGAATTCCTAGCGTAATGCTAAAAGCGGGAACAAAAATGACTAATGGAATATTCATAAAATGTTTGCTCCATAATTCCGACCATTCATTTAAAGGGAATACATAAATAAAGACGGCTCCAATAATAATTGCGATGAGGAAGGAAAAGCCGACACTCCAGACAATTTGACGCCCTGTTGTACTCATATCCGGCTCACCTCTAAATTCCCCACAACGAGTGAAGTGAAAATCTTCACTTTTTGTTCAGACTGGTCATAGCCTGGCGTTTTCAATTGGAACACCTGATTGAAGATTTTTGATTGATGATTGCCAAAAACAGTAGTCGAACCCGCCACAGAAGAATGATGGATACTGACATCAATTTCATATGGGATAAGGATTTGAATATTGCCTATAATATTTCGAATAAAAATGACGGTTTCCCCTTTTGGCAGCATCGTGTAACTAAGATCAATGATGGTATCCCCGATCCCGGTCTGAATGTTAACATCCTTCCAGTCATATACACCAACAGGAGTTTTTTGTTGACCTAAAAAGAGATTTCCAAACAACGGCTCCGATTTAATCAAGGTTTCGTCTTGCTTTGCTGGTTCTTGTGTGGAGATCTCAGGTGAAATCTTATTGGGCTGCTTTTTAGATGTTATAAACTGAATGAAAAAGTGCAGTAATATGGCTATCAATAAAAACTTGAAGGTCATCATATTGACGATACTAAGGACAAAGGAAATAATTCCGCCGATAAAAAGGAGTTTTCCAAGCTTTTTACCGGACCGTTTTCGACCTAGATAAATCATTCCACCAGAAATAAAAAGAGAGAATATAAGCCCTCTGTTGAAAAATAAAATCTCTAGGAGCAGTATGACAATACCGATTATGACCAGCCATCCAACATAATCATTTTTAGTATTTTTAAACATTGGCTCACCCTCCCTTTTTATACATTATGTTTTATACCTATTGCTAAAAAGGCGTACAAACTACGCCTTTTTAGTGTCTACCTCTAGCTCCGGCGCCCGCGACTAATGGCCATCCGTCGCTAAAGGGCGCTTCCGCTTTTCTTATAGGATAACATTTTTTCTTACTAAATGGACTTGCTTTCTTCTAATTTCATATCTTTTTCTAATTGGGCAATCCTTGAATCAATCGTATTGCGGTAAAATGAGCTGTTCACTTGGTGCTCTAAGCGGTCCAGATAGTTTTCTATATCTTTAAATTTTGAATAGGATTTATCTGAATAAGTATTGGAATCAAGCACCTGGTTAATACGAAGATTTGCACGAGTGACATTTTCACGGCCCATTAATTCCATCCGTCTTAGGTTCATGTCTTTAAGCTTGTGCTTCATTTCTTCATATTTTCTCTCTAAATCCCCTAGCTGCGCCTTTGTTTGTTCAAGTGACGCACTTAAGCGGCCGGCACGGTCTGCATATTGCTGATGCTCTGCTGATGCAAATTGATAAAGCTCCGTTTCGCCTGCATTAGAAGCAACCTCAGCTTGATGCTTTCTTTTTTCAGCTAACTCTACTGCTTGGTGGTATTCTCTCGTAAATTCATCCTTCAATGTATATTGACGTTCCAAAAGCTTTCTTACCTTTTCTGTTTCTTGTTCACATTGGCGAAGGTATTGATTAAGCAAGGCGATTGGATTTTGTTTTTCTTTTTGATCAAGAGCCTCGTGTATGTCTGCCGTAATCGTGTTTTTAATTCTTGCAAATAGGTTTGTCATCGTTATTCTCTCCTTTTATTTTAATAATTTTTTAAGTCATTCCATTGTTTTTCAAAATTGACGAATGGATCAGATTCTTCTTTGATTTTCGTGTGTTTGTTCTCGTTCCATTTTTTATAAACGAGGTAAAGCACATAGGCTGCTGCAACCCCAATGATGGCTGGAGCGTTATGGATAGAAGCCATTAGGACGATAAAGCCAATAATCCCAAGGCCAATTTTTCCACCTGTAGATTCAGCTTTTAAAAACTGTTTGAATATGAAGTACAGGAGCACTAGGCTAACGAGTAACCCTACCATTGGACCAATTGTTGATAGCAAGATGACAGCTGCAATTCCTCCCGCTACCAGTAAACCAAACTTTTTCATTTTGTTTTCACTCCCTTTCTTTTCTTGTTTTCATCTTACCTTTTTCCAAAGCTTTTCATAATTGCGCTAGAGCTTGATTTTTATCTCAGTCTCTGGACGTAGAAAGGGTCAGTCTCTTAAGCCTAAAGCTTTGAGACTGACCCCTTTCGCCCCTTATTTAGATATAAACATTTGTACCCAGTAATATCTTTGTGAGCCGCCTTGTGCATAGCCAACACCAATATAGGTGGATTTCGTGCTTAAAATATTTGCCCGATGACCGGAGCTATTCATCCAAGCTTGAACCACTGATGCTGGTGTTGTTTGCCCTGCGGCAATGTTTTCAGCTGCAGAACGATAGGCAATCCCAAAGTTCTTCATCATATCAAACGGACTGCCATAGGTTGGACTTGTATGACTAAAATAATTTTTATCACGCATATCCATTGCCTTATAACGTGCCACCCTTGAAAGCTCCCAATCTGCCGTTAATGGCTTCAGTCCATTTTTCGCACGCTCCTGGTTGGTTAGCGAAATGACCTGACTTTCAATCGATTTAACACCGCCTAAATCAGGAATGTTTACCTTTTGCCCAGGATAAATCAAGTTAGGATTTTTAAATTGCGGGTTGGCTTGAATAATCTCCGTAATCCCGACCTGATATCTAACCGCAATTTTCCAAAGTGAGTCCCCTGGCTGTACCGTGTAAATTTGTTGGGCAAAAGACACGCTTGGAATACAGAAAAGTGATAGTAAGAACAGAAAACTAAACCAAAAAGATTTTTTCATTTTTTCGCCTCCTCCGAATATATAATTTTGATTTAAGGCTCAAAATATACAGGGAAGAAAAAATAATATTTGGCTTTACAAAGCGTAAGGTTTCGGAGGCTCAAAATGTGAGGGATATTTCCTGGATGACTTATATCATGTTAATTTTAGCAAGCTATCGTTTAACCCATTTAATTGTTTTTGATAAAATTACCGAATTTATCCGCAAACCTTTTATGAAAAAGGTCGAAGTAGAAACGGATGCTGGTACAGAAACCAAGGAAATTCCTGCCTCTATGTTTGGTTATCTTTTGAAATGTTATTGGTGTGCCGGTGTGTGGAGTGCCATTTTATTGGGTGGAGCCTATCTGCTTTTTCCAAAGGTTACTTTCGTGTTTATTTTGATTTTCTCAATCGCCGGCGGCCAGTCGATTATTGAAACCTTTGTGGGCGTCAATATTAAAAAGGTCGATTATTATTCAGAACTGAAGAAAAAAGACTAATAACGGATTCTAGGCAAAATTAATCCCCCTGATGCATATACCTTTAAAAAGCTTACTTAAACAACGAGCTTGAAAAAGGGGGATTAATGATGACTCTTTTGTGGACCATTACTCTCGGTTTTCTTTTTTGTCTAGGGTGTGCAGGCTGGTTAATATTTCATATCTTGAGAGAAGCGCTTGATTCTGATGATGCTGTCCGTATTGATAAAGTAATATCCGATAATGAATAAATATAGTTGGACCCTGAGCTTACAGGGTTCTTTTATTTTTTGGTGAAATTAATATTTTTCCTTTATGACATTAATTTTGCAATTTGGGAAAAATTAAACAAGAGATTATTTTAAAAAGCTGGAGGCGTACATATGAGTACATCTGAACATCAATTTCCTAAAACCTATTGGCGCGAGATTGAATTGCCTACTTTTGAAAGTTTAAACGAGGATCTAGCAGTAGATGTGGCGATTGTCGGAGCAGGCATAACTGGGATAACAGCTGCCTATTTACTGTCTAAGGAAGGGCGAAAGGTAGCTATTTTAGAAGCAGGCGGTGTTTTAAATGGGACAACTGGACATACAACCGCAAAATTAACTGCCCAGCACGGCATTATATATGACGAATATATTAATCATTTTGGAAAAGAAAAGGCAAGACTTTACTTTGAATCTCATATGAATGCCATTCAATTCGTTGAAGACAAAGTGAAGGAAAATGGCATTGACTGTGACTTTAGCAAGGAAGATGCTTACATTTATGCAACAACAGAAGAATACGCAGGTAAGCTGCAAACGGAATGGGAAGCGTACAAGAGTCTAGAAATTGACGGTGCCTTAAAAGATACCATTCCATTTAATATCCCAGCGAAAGCTGCTCTTATGATGCGCAATCAAGCACAGTATCACCCGCTTAAATTCTTAAAGACGCTTTTAGAGGATGCCGTTAAATCGGGGTGCTCTGTTTATGAAAACACGGTTGCCGCGGACATCGAAGACGATGATACAGAACCAAAAGTTGTGACCAAGTCAGGTCATAGGGTAACATGCAAGCATGTTATTATTGCATCTCATTTCCCTTTTTATGATAAACCCGGTCTTTATTTCGCAAGAATGTACGCTGATAGGTCCTATGCAATTGGAATAAAAACCGACAAAGATTATCCTGGCGGCATCTATATCAGTGGTGACAGCCCGACCCGCTCGATTCGCTATACACCTTATAATGGCGAAAAGTTACTGATAATCGGCGGTGAAAACCATAAAACTGGACAGGGAATCGACACGGTGAAGCATTATGAAGCACTGCAGGCCTTTGCCAAGGATGTATTTGGATTGTCGGAATACCATTACCGGTGGTCTGCCCAGGATATGGTTACATTGGACAAGGTCCCATATATCGGCCATTATACCGAAGGCCGTAAGAATGTTTTCATTGCTACAGGATATAAAAAATGGGGAATGACAACAGGAATTCTTGCAGGACACCTATTAACCGATTATGTGATGAATCGAGACAATCCTTACAAAGAACTTTATTCACCGTCACGTTTCCAAGCTGATCCCGCTTTAAAAAGCGTGATAACAACCAATTCAGATGTTGCTAAACATTTGTTTAAAGGAAAGCTTGAGTATACAGACAAATCCACAGATGATTTACAAGTGGGTGAAGGATCAGTTGTCATGTATAACGGAAAGAGGGCGGGAGCATATAAAGACGAGAACGGTAAACTTTTTGTTGTTGATACCACCTGTACCCATTTAGGCTGTGAATGTGAATGGAATCGCGCAGAAAAGTCATGGGATTGCCCATGCCATGGTTCACGGTATTCCTATTCTGGTGATGTAATTGAAGGACCGACGAATAAAGCGCTAGATTTACTGAAGGAAGAATAGGGCTGCGGCTAGATTTTGAGGGATATAAACAAATTTTTTGATGGTATGAACAACATAACAAAGTTATGGACAAATTAATGAGTGATTAGAACAATTTTCTATCAAATATGAACAAATCCCTCAAATTGGGATATTTCTACATTACAAAACGCCTCCGTTACAGCTGGAGGCGTTACTTGATTTATTTACTATTCGGACGGTTCCGTTTTAAGTCATCCCCAGTTGTAAATTCAACCAGTTCGGAGCTTTCCTTCATAGGCTTTTTCGTGTTATTGTTGCGCTGGGCATTGGCATTACCTAGTTTCTTTCTTCCCACACATACCATCTCCTTTTTGAAAAATTCATTGATAGTATGGATGAATTCAAGAAAACTTATTCTAGGACAGGCGCCTTGCGGAAGCGTGTTATTTGCTCAAAAGCAAAAGCCACTTGGATTAAAAGTGGTTCACTATATGCGGTTCCGGCAAAAGTAATACCAACTGGTTCTCCATCAGACGTATAGCCAGCAGGAACAGCAATTGTTGGATAACCTGCTTTGGCACTGAGATGAGAGCCCTCATCGCTAGGAAAAACAATTGCATCCAAGTCATATGTTTCTAATGCAAAATCAATCCCTTGCTTTGTCGAATGATAAAGGTCGAATTCCAACGCTTCGATATACGCAGCTTCCGTTAAAGAACCGCTCGTTGTTTCTGATTCCAGCAGCACGGCCTGGCCATATTTGAGCATTTTTTCTTCATGCTTTTTATTAAATTCAATCAGATCTGCTAAAGTTCTCACGGGTATGGATAGGGGGAGGCCATTCAAATAGGCATTTATGTCTGGTTTAAATTCATAGGTTAACACATCATATTTCCATTCGGCTTTAGCAGAAGGGATTTCAATTTGTTCAATAACTTCTGCTCCTGACGATTTCAGCACTTCCAATGCTGCAGCTACAACCTTTTGCTTTTCCTCACTTAAAAGCTCCAAAAACCCGTTTGATGCAATCCCAATTCTCTTTCCCTTAAGTCCATCCTTTAAAAGAAATTCGGTAAAATCGAAATCACTAAACCGATTTGTTCCGGTGATAGGATCTTGTTCATCTTTCTCACAGAGTACATTTAACAGAATGGCGGCATCTTCCACCGTTCTTGCCATTGGACCGGCGGTATCCTGGGTATGGGCGATCGGGATAATCCCTCTTCGGCTTACAAGGCCGACTGTTGGTTTTATCCCCACTAAAGAATTTTGGCAGGATGGATTTAAAATAGAGCCAGATGTTTCTGTTCCGACGGCAACTGCAGCAAAATTGGCGGCAATCGCTGCACCTGAACCTGAGCTGGAGCCGCCGACATCAAATTTTCCCGGCCCGTACGGATTTTGCACTTGACCTCCTCTTGAGCTATAGCCGCTTTTCATACCAATTGCCATGAAGTTTGCCCACTCCGTCATATTAGTTTTTCCAAGAATGATGGCTCCTGCTCTACGTAATTGCTTTGCCACAAACGAATCGCTCTGGGCAATTGAATCCTTTAAAGCCAACGATCCGGCACTTGTATGCATTTTGTCATGAGTATCAATATTATCTTTTATTAAAATTGGGATTCCATGTAACTGACTGAGTGGTCCTGTTTCTTTCCGTTCCGCATCAAGAGCTTCTGCTATCTGCAGCGCATCGGGATTAATTTCTATGATTGAATGCAGCATTTTATCGAAACGAGAAATTCTTTGTAAATACATTAAGACTAGTTCTTTAGATGTAAGCTCGCCGCTCTCCAATTTTTCTTGGGTTTCACAGATTGTTGCTTCTTCAAGCCATTCATCGAGATATTTCTTTAATTTTGGGTTTTCCATTTCAGTCCCTCCGTTTCTCTTTTACAATTCGAGAAGATAGTAAGAATTCCCTTTTTTATTGACCGTGACGGCATTTTTTCGATGGGAACTGACGGCTATTTTTCGAGGCGAATGGTCATTATAAACCTTTCCTATTGACCGTGACAGCTATTTTTCGAGGCGAACGGTCGTAATAAAACGTCCCAAAAGAAAAAGCAGTGGATTTCCGCCACTGCCTAACATTAACGTTTTAATTTTTGATTTCTTTGGTCCTCAGCAACAATTTGTCCTTGATAAAATACCCTTTTATGAAGAGGAAGATTCAACTCCCGGCAATAACGCTTAAGTTCTCTTTCTTCCCGATCGGTCACAAGTGAGATGACGGTACCATTTGCCCCCATTCTTCCTGTTCTTCCTGCTCTGTGTACATATTGAGAAATATCCTTTGGAGAGTCAATCTGAACAACATGGGTAACCCCTTGGATATCAAGACCGCGCGCTGCAATATCTGTGGCAATCAGCATGTTCATTTTACCATCGCGGAAGGCCTTTAATGCTGCCTGACGTTCAAGCTTTTTCATGTCACTATGCAGGACCCCGATGGATAACTCTTTAAAAAGCAATTTTTCTTTAAAAACTTGAATCTCTCCGATGTCATTGATAAATGCGAGTGATTTACTTTTAGCTAAGCGGGCAATTTTTTCAAGCAGCTTTATTTTATCCCTTGGTTCACAGGAGAAAAAAATATGTTCAACTTCACCGGAAGAAGCCACTTCGTCTTTTTCAATTCTTAGTACTTCAGGTTTGTTTGTCATTTCTTTTGCCAGCATTTCTGTCGCTGGTTTCATCGTTGCTGAGAATAATACAACTTGGCGGTCACTCATCGTCGACTTCACAATGTTTTGGACAGTGTTCAAATGCTCCGGAATCATAAGTTGATCTCCCTCATCAAGAACGACCATTTTAATCTCGTGCATTTTCACTTTTTTTTGTTTGATTAGTTCTAACAATCTGCCAGGTGTGGCAAAAATGACATGCGGGCGCTTTTTTAATTTTTCCAGTTGGCGCTTTACATTTGCTCCTCCGATAATCGACGTTCCCCTTATACCGCTTCCTTCCGACCATTTTTGAAATTCTTGATAGACCTGCATAACCAGCTCTTGTGAAGAGGCTAGTACTATTGCTTGTAATGACGGCGCATTCTGGTCGATTTTATGTAAAAGTGGCAGTAAGTATGCAAGTGTCTTTCCGGTACCGGTCGGTGATTCGGCGATGACATCTTTTCCATCCAAAATCATTGGAATAGCTGCTTCTTGAATCGAAGTCGGTTGTGGATAACCAGACTTTTTCCACGACTCCTGTAAAAATGGCTTTAAATTATTTAACATGTTGTACTCCTTATATCTTTTTTCTTATTATTTGTTTTTGGATATCGTATTGATACTATCGTAATAACCTTTAGGTGTCTAGTTAGGATCATGTTGAGGTATTGAAATAGAGGACAATCCAGATCATGTGATACACAAGGACAGTGAGGTAAAGAACACAGGTGGAGATGATGAGTGTCTTGATCCATCCTTTCAAAGGCCGAAGATAAAACAAACCAAGCAGTAGAAGTGGCAGAGCAATTTTTATCAAATAAAAATAGGACCAGCTTTGATCAATGATTAGCTTCATCATCGGATTCCCTTCTTCAACGAAACCTGAAGAGATTCCAAAATGGGTTAAGACAGCATCCAGTACACCAGCAAATAGCAGGAATAAACAGAGTCTCATGGTTCCTCCTTATAAAATTTTTTACTACCAATAACAAGTGTTTCTATAAATTAATACGCTCATTCATTCTTAATTAAGAACAACCAAAGTACATTTAAGGCTGCATTTCCATGCAGCCTGCAAAAACTACTTCAATTTACATACCTACCGCTATTAGGCCGGCCGATTTCGGCAAAATGCTCCACTAAATAACTAAGATTTTCCGTTAGTTCTTCACCGCTCATGGGCAGCCCATGTCCAGTTATGGCTACTTGCGGCTTAAGTGCCTCTAATTTTTTCACGGAATCATAGGCAGCATTCCAATCAGTTGTGTAATACTTCGGTGGACCGCTGATTTCCTGTGTTTGCGTCATCACCTTATAAAGGGATTCCTGTTTCACGGTAACAAAGGCATCCCCAGCTATTAAAGCGCTATCCTGTTCACGAAATAAGGAAATATGGCCGGGAGTATGTCCAGGGGTATGAATCCATTTCCAGCCAGGCATACTTGGAACAGTTCCATCCTGTGGAAGCTTTTGTACATGTGCACTAATATCAATTCCATGGTTTGGGAACATCGGAGACATCCTAGCAACAAGTCCACTGTCCACATTCGGATCCCCTGGTGGATAATCTTTCTTTCCCGTTAAATACGGCAGTTCCAGTTCATGGGTATAAACCGGTACATTCCAATCCTCCAATAATACAGCAATCGACCCGACATGATCGAAATGCCCATGTGTTAACACAATTGCTTTTGGGCGGGCATCTTCACCAAAACGTTCTTGAACCATTTCTTTTATTTCATCCGCTGATTTAGGCATTCCCGTGTCAATCAGAACAAATTCACTCGTCTCAATTGGGTTTCCTACCACGACAAGATTGACAATTTGGTCCGTAAAACAATAAACATCCGGCAGAACTGCAATGCCCACTCCGCTGGCAATCGAGGTCATTGGCAGAAAAGATTCCTCGAATTTACTATCCTGTTTGTTTTCCAAAAAAGTTCCTCCCTTTTTTGGTTATTATTTTACTGGGAGGAAAAATTATGACTGCCGTTGTTATTTAATTATAACCTTACATTTTATATTATAACGAATTTATTTGTTCTTAATAAAGGTTATTTTTCAAAAAAAAACTGCTTAAATAGCTTGAGCAGCTTTTGTTAATCAAATGTTCGAAATGTCCATTTATAAAGATTACGATTAATTTCCTCTCTTTGTATAATACTATCATTAAAGTTGATTAGAATTTTCCCACTATCGGATACAATCTTTACTTTTTCTATCCCCTTGGTTCTTTGCATCTGTCTTTTTATTTTCCCGATACAGCCGCTGCAGGCAACTTCATTCAATGCTAATTCCATCATACTCATTCGAACTATCACCCTCTCAATATAATTTTTTTACAAAGGACTGACCAAACTTGATACATTGTTCTTTTTCCGCTGCAGTTGGTGAAAGGTCAATTTTTAATCCTTCAAGTACTAAATCTGCTCCAAGTTCTGTCAGCTTTTCGGCCAAAATATCGACCGCACCCCCGCGATACTCATACGAAGAGTCGCAGGAGCCAAAGGCAGCCGCCTTTTTACCAGCTAAATTTACTTGTTCCAATTCCTCATAAAAATCAAGAAACTCATCCGGCAAGTCTCCATCTCCCCAGGTATAGGCTCCCAACAATATCCCATCATAATCTTGAAGATCTGTTACATCTACTTCCAGAATATCCTTAATCTTTACAGTGCCGCCGGCCTCTTGAATGCCCTCTCCAATAAGGCTGGCTAATTCTTCTGTATTGCCTGTCATACTTGCATAAACAATTAAACATGTTTCATTCATGGTGAAATCACCTCATGTTTTTCTTTTATTTTAATAGGAATCATTCTTATTAACCTTGACCTGTATCAAGAAATGCACGGAATTGATGCAAATCACTACTTTAATTTTCGAAAGCAGATAACATTAAACTTATAGAATATCGAATAGGAGTGGTGGAGTATGGGCTGTGATCATTGTTGTTCTCATCAATCTTCATGCATCACATCTGTTCCCGTTTTTAAAGGGATGAAAAAAGCGGACATTCAACTATTACAAAAAGTAACAAGGAGCCGACACTTTTTAAAAGGGGAGTTTATTTTTCGAGAAGGAGAGTGTTCCGAAACGCTATTTGTTGTGAATGAGGGTCTGATTAAATTAACTAAAACGTCTGCGGAAGGAAAGGAACAAATTGTCCGTTTGTTGTTTCCGGGGGATTTTTTCGGGTTATTTTCGTTATTGAAAAATGAAAAACACTACGTGAATGCTGAAGCTATTGGGGGCCCTACCGTAATTTGTTATATCGACAAAAAGGATTTTCTGAGGACGATGGAGAATAAAGCTGATTTATCCTACCGCTTTTTACTGGCAGTAAATGACCGTCTGCATGAGTCTGATGAATCGGTTGGATTTTTGAGTTTAATGGAGGTTGGACAGCGGTTAGCGAGGGCACTTATTCTTTTTCATGATAAATTGAACGCTGCTGGCGGAATCTTTACCTTGCCGATAACGAAAAAGGATTTAGCCAGCTACATTGGAACAACTCCAGAATCAGTAAGTAGAAAGCTGTTAGCGTTTATGTCACAAAAGCTGATTGTCATGGGCGGGCGCAGACAAATACAAATTCTAGAGTTGGACCAACTTAAACAAATGGCGGAAATGATTTAATACTCATCTAATTTTACAGCCATAAGCCTAAAAGCGGATCGAAGCCATGGGAATACTGGATTTCGACGGATAATCTTTGATCTGATCTGTAATTTCGAAAGGTTTGTGAACATTAAAGGCAATTTGATTTAACCTGGTGTGAATGATGATAGAATAAACAACAACAAAATAACAATATATCGGAGTTGAAAAAGATGTTTAGCAAGATTTTTCTTGTCGCTTCGCTGTTGTTCTTTCTATTTGGAGCAAATGTTTTTGCCCACACACACCTAGAAAAATCTAATCCAAATAACGAAACTGTACCTACAGAATCGTTTCATGATATGGTCACATTTACAGTTGTAACATCCTCTGCCAACGAAGATGCAACAGAGGTTTCAGCCACGGAAACCTCCAAAAATGGCACAAAAAATGCTGTTTTGCTTACAAAAAAGGCCCAGTCAATAAAACCTTCACTTAAGGACTACGTTCTTCCAGTATCAATTGGACTTATAATCATCATCGGCTTCGGTAGCTACTGGCTCATATACAGACGCAAAAATGGTGCCTGACACCCTTTTCACCACAGCCGCAGTGCAAATGGTGCCTGACACCATTTCTACTACTTGCCTAGTGCAAAGGGTGTCAGACACCTTACTATGACATCCTACATCCTACCATTGTCTTAGGATGGCACGGACGGGGCTGCCGTCGCCTTCGACTAGTGGCAGCGGCAGGGCGATTAGTTCGTAGTCTCCTGGTTCGATTTCATCTAGCATTAGTGACTCCAATATGTGAATCCCGTTTTTATTTAAGCTGTGATGGGCCGGCAGTTCCTTGCTGTCAATCGGATCTACGGACGGGACATCCAATCCGATAAGTTTAACCCCTTTACTAGCCAATAATGGCGCCAGGTTTGGTTCAATATATGGGATTGTCTCAGGGAAATCGGCTGGATTTTGCCAAGCAAGCGTTCTAAATAATACTCTTTTACACCCTTCAAGATCAATGCCGTTCAAATCCGCTGGGCCAATGCTTTTCTTCCCACTCATATCTATGACTCTTGCAGGACCGATGTAAAGGTTGAGATCCAGTTGTATGATTCGTTTTCCGTTGTTATCAAAATGAAAAGGAGCATCCACATGTGTTCCCGTGTGGGTACTTAATTCCAGTCTGCCAACATTAACAGAGCCACTTTCCACCATTGGCCACGAAACCTCATATTGAAAAGCTGTATCTCCCGGCCAAACCGGCATTCCATTTTCCAGCCTTCTTGAAATATCGAATATCCTCATCCTAAAATCACTCCAAACATGTTATACTTTTACTCATTATTTCATATTGCCTCATCCCTTTTCCATTATTTTTTGGGCAACCATGAAAATAAGCATTGTTAAAAAAATGGATTACAATATAGACAAAAATCAACAAAGTTAAGAGACAATGTGGGATGCCCCATATTGTCTCTTGAATTGAATATGAAATTACACATAATGACAAGCCACAAAATGGCCGCCGCCTGCGTCACGGTATTCCGGCGCTTTTTCACCGCAAAGGTCTGTCGCCATTGGACATCTTGTCCGGAACTTACAGCCTGAAGGCGGATTGATGGGGCTTGGAATATCCCCTTTTAAAATAATTCGTTCTCTCTTAGCCGTTGGATCCGGAATTGGAACGGCTGATAGAAGTGCTTTTGTATATGGATGCAGCGGATGATCGAATAACTCATCCTTTGGTGCTAATTCCACGAT
>Ga0213823_1001355_pt1 | contig 15252 bp, 14 predicted proteins | sample MC6MC0907MG_FD_179887 | JGI IMG/M metagenome (GOLD analysis project Ga0213823, IMG submission 179887) | Enriched soil aggregate microbial communities from Iowa State University, Ames, United States - MC6-MC0907-MG | ecosystem: Environmental > Terrestrial > Soil > Unclassified | place: USA: Iowa...
GCAGATCACCCAAGCGCAAAAGGCGGCAAAGGTTTACCATCTGTTTGGTTAATTAACCCCCAGTTAATCCAGACATGTGCGCCATAAATTTGACTGTGCACGGTTTTTTGACTTAACTAGTGGCTGGTTCCAGATTTCAGTCGTCTTCAGGCATATCAGGCCTGCAAGCGTTTAGCTTGCCCCAGCATTTTGGGCATTGAGTTGACTAGGGAAGTTGCTATTGCATGTGGCGTGAAACCAAAATTCTGCTGATTGATGACGATAGCGTCCGCCGCCGCGACCTGGCGGTGATTTTAAATTTTCTTGGCGAAGAAAATTTACCCTGCGGTAGCCATGACTGGCAGCAGGCTGTCGGCTCATTGTCATCCAGTCGTGAAGTAATCTGTGTCCTCATCGGGACTGTAAATGCTCCTGGTGCACTTTTGGGCCTGTTAAAGACACTCTCAACCTGGGATGAGTTCCTTCCAGTTTTGTTAATGGGCGATAATTCTTCCATTGACTTGCCGGAAGACCAGCGTCGCCGAGTGCTTTCCACCCTGGAAATGCCACCCAGCTACAGCAAGTTGCTCGATTCCCTGCACCGCGCCCAGGTCTATCGTGAAATGTACGATCAGGCCCGCGAGCGCGGTCGCCATCGCGAACCCAACCTCTTTCGCAGTCTGGTCGGCACCAGTCGGGCGATCCAGCATGTCCGGCAGATGATGCAGCAAGTGGCCGATACCGATGCCAGCGTGCTGATCCTCGGCGAGTCCGGGACTGGCAAGGAAGTGGTGGCGCGTAACCTGCACTATCACTCCAAGCGTCGCGAAGCGCCGTTCGTGCCCGTCAACTGTGGTGCGATTCCGGCCGAGTTGCTGGAGAGCGAACTGTTCGGCCATGAGAAGGGCGCCTTCACCGGAGCCATCACCAGCCGTGCCGGGCGTTTCGAGCTGGCCAACGGCGGCACCCTGTTCCTCGACGAAATCGGCGATATGCCGCTGCCTATGCAGGTCAAGCTGTTGCGCGTGTTGCAGGAGCGTACCTTCGAGCGCGTGGGCAGCAACAAGACCCAGAGCGTCGACGTGCGGATCATCGCCGCGACTCACAAGAACCTCGAGAGCATGATCGAGGTCGGCAGTTTCCGCGAAGACCTGTACTACCGCCTGAACGTGTTCCCGATCGAGATGGCGCCGCTGCGTGAGCGGGTGGAAGACATTCCGCTGCTGATGAACGAGCTGATCTCGCGCATGGAGCATGAGAAGCGCGGTTCGATCCGCTTCAACTCCGCGGCGATCATGTCGCTCTGCCGCCATGGCTGGCCGGGCAACGTCCGCGAGCTGGCCAACCTGGTGGAGCGCATGGCGATCATGCATCCCTACGGTGTGATCGGTGTGGTCGAGCTGCCGAAGAAATTCCGCTATGTCGATGATGAAGACGAGCAGTTGGTGGACAGCCTGCGCAGTGATCTGGAAGAGCGGGTGGCGATCAATGGCCATACGCCGGACTTCGCCGCCACCGCCATGCTGCCGCCAGAAGGCCTGGACCTGAAGGACTACCTCGGTGGTCTGGAGCAGGGCCTGATCCAGCAGGCGCTCGACGACGCCAATGGCATTGTCGCGCGGGCTGCGGAGCGTCTGCGTATCCGCCGCACCACGCTGGTGGAAAAAATGCGCAAGTACGGCATGAGCCGTCGCGAGGGTGATGAACAGGCGGATGATTGACGCCTGTTTTTTAACCTGTTGAAAACCGGGCAGTTTTTTTCCGGCACGGGTATTGCTAAGTCTCTCTCAACGTTCCGTTTAACTGACGGTCAGCCACGCGAGAGAGCACGATGCCCCAAGCCGCCCAGATGTCTCCTGTTCCTGAAAACCAGGGGCAAACGTCGTCCGTAGAGCAGGCAAGCCGGCTTGGCCTTGAGCAGGCGTTCGCCTTGTTCAACCAGATGTCGAGCCAGCTTACCGACTCCTACAGCCTGCTTGAGGCTCGGGTGACCGAGCTCAAGGGCGAACTGGCCGTGGTCAGCGCCCAGCGCATGCAGGAGCTGGCGGAAAAAGAGCGTCTGGCCAACCGTCTGCAAAACCTCCTCGATCTGTTGCCTGGCGGCGTCATCGTCATCGACGCCCAGGGCATTGTCCGCGAAGCCAACCCTGCCGCCTGCGACCTGCTGGGCCTGCCTCTCGAGGGCGAGCTCTGGCGGCATGTCATCGCCCGTTGCTTCGCGCCACGGGAAGACGACGGCCATGAGATTTCGTTGAAGGATGGGCGGCGGCTGTCGATCTCCACCCGTTCGCTGGATGCCGAGCCGGGCCAATTGGTGCTGCTCAACGACCTGACTGAAACCCGTCACCTGCAAGATCAACTGGCCCGCCATGAGCGCCTGTCGTCCCTGGGGCGCATGGTGGCGTCCCTGGCGCATCAGATTCGTACGCCATTGTCCGCCGCGCTGCTGTATGCCAGTCACCTGACCGAGCAGGAACTGCCTGTCGCCACCCAGCAGCGCTTTGCCGGGCGGCTGAAGGAGCGCTTGCATGAGTTGGAACATCAGGTCCGCGACATGCTGGTGTTTGCCCGGGGCGAGTTGCCGCTGACCGATCGCGTGACACCCAAGGCGTTGTTGCAGTCGCTGCAGGCGGCGGCCCTGACCCATGTGCAGGACGTGCCCGTGCGCTGGCAGTGCGACAGCCATGCGGGCGAGTTGCTGTGCAGTCGCGACACGCTGGTGGGGGCGGTGCTCAACCTGATCGAGAACGCCATCCAGGCCAGTGCCGGTCAGGTGCGCCTGAAAGTCCATCTTTATACCCGTGGCAACAGCTTGCGGTTATGCGTCAGTGATAGCGGCAGTGGTATCGACGCCGCGGTACTGGCGCGTTTGGGTGAGCCATTTTTCACCACCAAGACCACGGGAACCGGCCTGGGGCTGACAGTCGTCAAGGCGGTGGCGCGTGCCCACCAGGGAGAATTGCTGCTGCGCTCGCGTCCTGGGCGCGGTACATGTGCGCTGGTGGTTCTGCCACTGTTCTGCGGCGCTCAAGGAGTGGAGTGAAGGTAATGGCAATCAAGGTTCTACTGGTTGAAGACGATCGCGCCCTGCGCGAAGCCCTGGCGGATACGCTGCTGTTGGCCGGTCATGACTACAAGGCGGTCGGCAGTGCGGAGGAAGCGCTGCAGGCGGTGTCTGGCGAGTCGTTCAGCCTGGTGGTCAGCGACGTCAACATGCCGGGCATGGACGGTCATCAGTTGCTGGGCCTGCTGCGTGTGCGCCAGCCGCAATTGCCGGTATTGCTGATGACCGCCCATGGCGCGGTCGAGCGTGCGGTCGAGGCCATGCGTCAAGGCGCCGCCGACTACCTGGTCAAGCCCTTCGAGCCCAAGGCCCTGCTGGATCTGGTGGCGCGACATGCCCTGGGTTGCCTTGGGGTTGCCGAGGGCGAAGGGCCGGTGGCATTCGAGCCGGCCAGCGCTCAACTGCTCGAACTGGCGGCGCGGGTCGCTCGCAGCGATTCCACCGTGTTGATCTCGGGCGAGTCCGGCACCGGCAAAGAGGTGTTGGCGCGTTATATTCACCAGCAGTCCCATCGCTCCAGCCAGCCCTTTATCGCCATCAACTGTGCAGCGATTCCGGACAACATGCTCGAAGCCACGCTGTTCGGTCACGAGAAGGGTGCCTTTACCGGCGCCATCGCTGCCCAGCCCGGCAAGTTCGAACAGGCCGATGGCGGTACCCTGCTGCTGGACGAGATTTCCGAAATGCCCCTGGCCCTGCAGGCCAAGCTGCTGCGGGTGCTGCAGGAGCGCGAAGTCGAGCGGGTCGGGGCGCGCAAGCCCATCGCCCTGGATATCCGGGTGGTGGCGACCACCAACCGCGACCTGGCCGGCGAAGTGGCCGCGGGGCGGTTCCGGGAAGACCTTTACTATCGGCTATCGGTATTCCCGCTGGCCTGGCGCCCGCTGCGCGAGCGTACCGCCGATATCCTGCCGCTGGCCGAGCGCCTGCTGGCCAAGCACGTCAATAAAATGAAACACGCTGCCGCGCGGCTGTCGGCCGAAGCGCAGGCGTGCCTGCTCGGTTATCCATGGCCGGGCAACGTGCGCGAACTGGACAACGCCATCCAGCGCGCACTGATCCTGCAGCAGGGCGGCCTGATCCAGCCGGAAGATTTCTGCCTGGGTGGACCGCTGGCCTGTGCTCCGCTGCCGGCCATGGTGCCTGTCACGGTGGCGGCGGTGCGCAGTGCGCCGGTGGAGGCCGAGGTGCCGCCAGCCGAGTCGGCGGGGGGCTTGGGCGACGATCTGCGGCGTCGGGAGTTCCAAATGATCATCGACACCTTGCGCACCGAGCGCGGCCGACGCAAGGAGGCGGCTGAGCGCCTGGGTATCAGCCCGCGAACCTTGCGCTACAAGTTGGCGCAAATGCGCGATGCCGGAATGGATGTCGAGGCGTATCTGTTTGCAACATGAGTCGTTTAAGGCATGCAGCCATGCAGGCTTTTGTTCGGTGTCTGCGCGGAGCTGGCACCCTTGTTGCTAACACCTCACTAACCGCTGCGTGAGTGTCAAAAAATTGCGGGTCGTCGGAGAGAGTAGACCATGAGCCAAGGTATTGAATTTAATCGGTTGATGTTGGACATGCGAGCCATGCAAATGGACGCCATGGCCCAGCCAAAATCGGCCGCGGTGCCGCAGGTGAGCGGCAGCAGTTTTTCCGACATGCTTGGGCAGGCGGTGAACAAGGTCAACGACACTCAGCAGGCGTCCAGCCAGCTGGCCAGCGCCTTCGAGATCGGCAAGAGCGGTGTCGACCTGACCGACGTGATGATTTCCTCGCAGAAGGCCAGTGTGTCCTTCCAGGCGTTGACCCAGGTGCGCAACAAGCTGGTTCAGGCGTACCAAGACATCATGCAGATGCCGGTTTAAGGACGAGATTGAGTCATGGCAGAAGCAGTCGCCGATAACGTACCGGCCAAGGCCACTCCGACAGAAGGCAAGCCGCCGCTGTTCGGGTTGTCCTTTCTGGAAAACCTCTCCGAGATGACCATGTTGCGTCAGGTTGGCCTCATGGTCGGTCTGGCTGCCAGCGTGGCGATTGGTTTTGCCGTGGTGTTGTGGTCCCAGCAACCCGATTACCGTCCGTTGTACGGCAGCCTTGCCGGCATGGACGCCAAGCAGGTCATGGACACCCTGGCCTCCGCCGACATTCCCTACACCGTCGAGCCCAACTCCGGTGCCTTGCTGGTCAAGGCCGACGACCTGTCGCGCGCGCGCCTCAAGCTGGCCGCTGCCGGCGTGGCTCCGGGCGACGGCAATATCGGTTTCGAGATTCTTGATAAAGAGCAGGGCCTGGGCACCAGCCAGTTCATGGAGGCGACCCGTTACCGTCGCGGCCTGGAAGGCGAGCTGGCGCGGACCATTTCCAGCCTGAACAACGTCAAGGGTGCGCGCGTGCACCTGGCGATTCCGAAAAGCTCGGTGTTCGTGCGCGACGAGCGCAAGCCCAGCGCTTCGGTACTGGTCGAGCTGTATTCCGGTCGTTCGCTGGAGCCGGGCCAGGTAGTGGCCATCGTCAATCTGGTAGCGACCAGCGTTCCCGAGCTGAGCAAGTCGCAGATCACCGTGGTCGACCAGAAGGGCAACCTGCTCTCCGACCAGGCGGAAAACTCCGAACTGACCATGGCCGGCAAGCAATTCGACTACAGCCGCCGCATGGAAAGCATGCTGACCCAGCGGGTGCACAACATCCTGCAGCCGATCCTCGGCAACGACCGCTACAAGGCTGAAGTGTCCGCCGATGTGGACTTCAGCGCCGTCGAGTCGACCTCCGAACAGTTCAACCCGGACCAGCCGGCCTTGCGCAGCGAGCAGTCGGTCAACGAACAACGCTCCAGCAGCCTGGGCCCGCAAGGCGTTCCTGGCGCCCTGAGCAATCAGCCGCCATCGCCGGCCAGCGCACCGCAGACCACCGGTGGCGCCACTGCTGCCGCCGGCATGGTGCAGCCAGGCCAACCGCTGCTGGACGCCAACGGCCAGCAGATCATGGACCCGGCCACCGGCCAGCCAATGCTGGCGCCGTACCCGAACGACAAGCGTCAACAATCTACCAAGAACTTCGAGCTGGATCGCTCCATCAGCCACACCAAGCAACAGCAGGGTCGTCTGAACCGGCTGTCGGTGGCGGTGGTGGTGGACGATCAGGTCAAGGTCAATCCGGCCAACGGCGAAACCAGCCGTGCGCCGTGGAGCGCCGACGAATTGGCGCGCTTCACCCGCCTGGTGCAGGACGCCGTGGGCTTCGACGCCAGCCGTGGCGACAGCGTCAGTGTGATCAACGTGCCGTTCTCGGCCGATCGCGGCGAGGTGATCGCCGACATTCCGTTCTACTCGCAGCCCTGGTTCTGGGACATCGTGAAGCAGGTCCTGGGTGTGCTGTTTATCCTGGTCCTGGTGTTCGGCGTGCTGCGTCCGGTGCTCAACAACATCACCGGTGGCGGCAAGGGCAAGCAACTGGCGGGTCTGGGCAGCGATGTCGAACTCGGCGGCATGGGCGGCCTGGATGGCGAGCTGGCCAACGATCGCGTCAGCCTCGGCGGCCCGCAAAGCATCCTGCTGCCTAGCCCGAGCGAAGGCTATGACGCACAGTTGAACGCAATCAAGAGTCTGGTGGCAGAAGACCCGGGTCGAGTGGCCCAGGTCGTGAAAGAGTGGATTAACGCAGATGAGTGATAACCGAGCCGCTACCGCCAAACTGACCCGGGTCGACAAGGCCGCGATCCTGCTGCTGTCCCTGGGTTCCACCGACGCCGCGCAGGTGCTGCGCCACATGGGCCCCAAAGAGGTCCAGCGAGTGGGCGTGGCCATGGCGCAGATGGGCAACGTGCATCGCGAGCAGGTCGAGCAGGTGATGAGCGAGTTCGTCGACATCGTCGGCGACCAGACCAGCCTGGGCGTGGGCTCCGACGACTATGTGCGCAAGATGCTCACCCAGGCCCTGGGCGAGGACAAGGCCAACGGCCTGATCGACCGCATCCTGCTGGGCGGCAACACCAGCGGCCTGGACAGCCTGAAGTGGATGGAACCGCGCGCCGTGGCGGACGTGATCCGTTACGAGCACCCGCAGATCCAGGCGATCGTGGTGGCGTACCTCGATCCGGACCAGGCGGGCGAAGTGCTTGGCAACTTCGACCACAAGGCGCGCCTGGACATCATCCTGCGGGTTTCCTCGCTCAATACCGTGCAGCCGGCCGCCCTGAAAGAACTCAACCAGATTCTCGAGAAGCAGTTCGCTGGTAACTCCAACGCCTCGCGTACCACCCTGGGTGGTATCAAGCGCGCTGCCGACATCATGAACTTCCTCGACAGCTCGATCGAAGGCCAGTTGATGGACTCGATCCGCGAAGTCGACGAAGACCTGTCCGGCCAGATCGAAGACCTCATGTTCGTGTTCAACAACCTCGCCGATGTCGACGACCGCGGCATCCAGGCGTTGCTGCGCGAAGTGTCTTCCGACGTGCTGGTCCTGGCCCTCAAAGGGTCGGACGAAGGCGTCAAGGAAAAGATCTTCAAGAACATGTCCAAGCGGGCTGCCGAACTGCTGCGCGACGACCTCGAGGCCAAGGGCCCGGTGCGCGTCAGCGATGTGGAAACCGCGCAGAAGGAAATCCTCACCATTGCCCGCCGTATGGCCGAAGCCGGAGAAATCGTTCTCGGCGGGAAGGGCGGCGAAGAAATGATCTAAGGTCGCGTTATGTCGTCCAGCAGTGATGAATCCCACAGCGACCTGATTCGCGCTCGGGACGTCGGTGGTTTCGACGTCTGGGCGCTGCCCAGTTTCGACCCCCATGTCCCCGAGCCCGAGCCGGAACCAGTGGAAGAGCCGCCGGCGCAGATCGAGGAAGTGCCGCTGGAAGAAGTCCAGCCACTGACCCTCGAAGAGCTCGAGAGCATTCGCCAGGAGGCCTATAACGAAGGCTTCGCCACGGGCGAAAAGGAAGGTTTCCACAGCACCACGCTGAAGGTCCGCCAGGAAGCCGAGGTGGCCCTGAGCGCCAAGCTGGAGGCGCTGGAAACGCTGATGGGCAATCTGTTCGAGCCCATCGCCGAGCAGGACACACAGATTGAAAAAGCCCTGGTCAACCTGGTGCAGCACATGACGCGCCAGGTGATCCAGCGCGAGCTGGCCATCGACTCCAGCCAGATCGAGCATGTCATGCGCGAAGCCCTCAAGTTGCTGCCGCTGGGTGTGGGCAATGTGCGCCTGTACATCAATCCGCAGGATTTCGCCCAGGTCAAAAGCCTGCGCGAGCGCCATGAGGAAAGCTGGCGCATCGTCGAGGACGAAGCCATGTTGCCGGGCGGCTGCCGGGTCGAGACCGAGCACAGCCGGATCGACGCGACCATGGAAACCCGGATCGCCAAGATCATGGACAAGCTGTCCGACCAGCTTCATGAGCAGGCTTTGCATCCCGCCGAACCGGATCTGAGCGTCGAGCTGGGGGCCGCCACCGGCAAGCCCGCCGCGGATGTCGACCCTCTCGACCCCGCGCAGGACCCCGCCGATGCGCCTTGACCGCACCAGCTTCGGCAAGCGCCTGAGCAGCTACGCCGAAGCCACCGAACTGCCGAACCAGCCGATTCTCGAAGGCCGCCTGCTGCGCATGGTCGGCCTGACCCTGGAGGCCGAAGGCCTGCGGGCGGCCATGGGCACGCGTTGCATGGTGATCAACGACGACAGCTATCACCCGGTGCAGGTCGAGGCCGAGGTGATGGGCTTCTCCGGCAGCAAGGTATTCCTGATGCCGGTCGGCAGCGTCGCCGGCATCGCGCCCGGCGCCCGGGTCGTGCCGCTGGCCGATACTGGCCGCCTGCCGATGGGCATGAGCATGCTCGGGCGGGTTCTCGACGGTGCTGGCCGTGCGCTGGACGGCAAGGGCGGGATGAAGGCCGAGGACTGGGTGCCGATGGACGGTCCGACCATCAACCCACTCAAGCGCGACCCCATCAGCCGACCGCTGGACGTGGGCATTCGCTGCATCAACGGATTATTGACGGTGGGCCGCGGCCAGCGTCTCGGCCTGTTCGCCGGTACCGGCGTGGGCAAGAGTGTGCTGCTGGGCATGATGACCCGCTTTACCGAGGCCGACATCATCGTGGTTGGGCTGATCGGTGAGCGCGGTCGTGAGGTCAAGGAGTTCATCGAGCACATCCTCGGTGAAGAGGGGCTCAAGCGCTCCGTGGTGGTGGCGTCGCCGGCGGACGATGCGCCGCTGATGCGCCTGCGCGCGGCCATGTACTGCACGCGTATCGCCGAATATTTTCGCGACAAGGGCAAGAACGTCCTGTTGCTGATGGATTCCCTGACCCGTTTCGCCCAGGCCCAGCGCGAAATCGCCCTGGCCATCGGCGAGCCGCCCGCGACCAAGGGCTATCCGCCGTCGGTCTTCGCCAAGCTGCCGAAGCTGGTGGAGCGCGCGGGCAACGCCGAGGCCGGTGGCGGCTCGATCACCGCGTTCTATACCGTGTTGTCCGAAGGCGACGACCAGCAGGACCCGATCGCCGACTCGGCCCGTGGTGTGCTCGACGGGCACATCGTGCTGTCGCGGCGCCTGGCGGAGGAGGGGCATTACCCGGCCATCGATATCGAGGCGTCCATCAGCCGGGTCATGCCGGCGGTGGTGACCCCGGATCACATGACTCGCGCCCAGTATTTCAAGCAGCTGTGGTCGCGTTACCAACAGGCGCGCGACCTGATCAGCGTCGGCGCTTACGTGCCGGGCGGCGATCGCGAAACCGACGCCGCCATCTCGCTGCAGCCATCGATGGTCGCCTACCTGCGCCAGGGGCTCAACGACAGCATCAGCCTGGGTGAAAGCGAAGCCCATCTGGAGATGGTTTTCGCTCCGGCGCCGGGCGGTTAATCCATTATGGCCAACAGCCGTGCCGCGCGTCTGGCGCCGGTGGTCGACATGGCCGAAAGCGCCGAGCGCACCGCCGCCCAGCGCCTGGGGCATTTCCAGGGCCAGGTGCGCCTGGCGGAAAGCAAGCTGGGGGACCTGGAACGCTTTCGTGCCGAATACCAGCAACAATGGATCGAGCGGGGCAGTGCTGGGGTTTCCGGCCAGTGGCTGATGAACTACCAGCACTTCCTCAATCAGTTGGAAACCGCCGTGGGCCAGCAGCGGCAAAGCCTGGCCTGGCACCAGAACAATCTCAACCGCGCCCGGGAAGCCTGGCAGCAGGCCTATGCCCGGGTCGAGGGCTTGCGCAAGCTGGTGCAACGCTACATCGATGAAGCCCGCCAACTGGAAGACAAGCGCGAGCAGAAGCTGCTCGACGAGCTGTCCCAGCGCCTGCCGCGCCAGGATCCGTACTGAGCGCCACCCCATTCGTCGCCGCCAGGCGCTCGTCAGCGACGCTTCGGCGGTTCGGGTTGCCCAGGCTTGTACGGGGTGCTAAACCTTGTACAGATTGCCAATCACAAGGAAGCGAATCATGTCAGTCGTTACTGAAGTTTCACCGGACGGGCACAAACTGACGATTTCGATCAAGGGGCGTTTCGATTTCGGCCGTCATCAAGAGTTTCGCGAGTCCTACGAGCACCTCAACACAAGGCCCGACTCCATAGTGGTGGACCTGAAAGACGCCACCTACCTCGACAGTTCCGCCCTGGGCATGCTCCTGTTGCTGCGCGATCACGCCGGCGGCGACGATTCCGACGTGCGAGTGATCAACAGCAACTCGGACGTGCGCAAGATTCTCGCCATTTCCAATTTCGACAAGCTGTTCGACATCAGTTGATCGACATGCAGTCGAGTGAGGCGCCTCTGTGCGTGCTGATTGCCGAGGACGGCACCAGCGACCGTATGTTGCTGTCGAGCATCGTCCGGCGCCAGGGGCACGAAGTGCTGACGGCGAGTAACGGCGCCGAGGCGGTGGAGCTGTTTATCCAGCAGCGCCCGCACCTGGTGTTGATGGACGCGATGATGCCGGTGATGGACGGTTTCGAGGCGGCCCGGCAGATCAAGCATCTGGCTGGCGAAGCGCTGGTGCCGATCATTTTCCTGACCTCGCTCACCCAGAGCGAGGCGTTGGCGCGCTGCCTGGAAGCCGGTGGCGACGATTTTCTGGCAAAACCCTACAGCCCGGTGATCCTGGCCGCCAAGATCAAGGCCATGGATCGCTTGCGGCGCCTGCAGGAAACCGTGCTGCAGCAGCGCGACCAGATCACCCAGCACCATGACTACCTGCTCAACGAGCAGCGGGTGGCCAAGGCGGTGTTCGACAAGGTGGCGCATTCCGGCTGCCTGAATGCGCCGAATATCCGCTACCTGCAGTCGCCGTATGCGCTGTTCAACGGCGATTTGCTGCTGGCTGCCTTTACCCCGACGGGCGACATGCATGTGCTGCTGGGGGATTTCACTGGCCACGGCTTGCCGGCGGCCGTAGGCGCGATGCCCCTGGCCGAGGTGTTTTACGGTATGACGGCCAAGGGGTACGGGCTGCCCGAAACCCTGCGCGAGATGAATGCCAAGCTCAAGCGCATCCTGCCGGTCGGCATGTTCTGTTGTGCGACGCTGCTGTGCCTGAGCTTCCAGCGGCGGGCGGTGGAGGTGTGGAACGGCGGCATGCCGGATGGCTACCTGCATCGCCTGGCAAGCGGGGAGCGGGTGCCGCTGGTGGCGCATCATCTGCCGCTGGGGGTACTGGGCGCCGAGGCATTCGACGACCGCACCGAAGTCTTTCCCATGGCCCTGGGCGACCGGGTTTTCCTGTTGTCCGATGGGGTGATCGATACCTGCGACGCCAACGAGCAACTGTTCGGTGTCGAGCGCCTGCAGCGGGTGTTTGCCGCCAACCGCGAGCCGGACCTGTTGTTCGAGGAGATCCAGCGGGCCCTGAGCGAGTTTGGCGGGGATGCGCGGGACGATGTGAGCATGGTCGAGGTCAGCCTGCTCGAGGCGCGGAAGCTGACGCCGCCGGCGTTGGTGTACTCCGACAGCGGTCAGTCCTGCCCGTTGGACTGGTCGGCGAGTTTCGAGTATCGCGCCGCGACCCTCAAACGTTTCAATCCTTTGCCTTACCTGTTGCAACTGCTGCTGGAAGTGCATGGCCTGCGGGCGCAGAGCGGGGCGCTCTACAGTGTGCTGGCCGAGTTGTATTCCAATGCCCTGGAGCATGGCGTATTGGGCCTGGACTCGAGCCTCAAGCGCGATGCCCAGGGGTTTTCCCGCTATTACCGGGAGCGCGCGGTACGCCTCGAAGCCTTGCAGGAGGGGTTTGTGCGGGTGCACCTGCAAGTGGAGCCTCAAGGGGCTGGCGGTCGTTTGCTGATCCGGGTCGAGGACAGTGGCAGCGGTTTCGATGTCGGGCGGGTGATGGCGCGGCCCATCGATGGCGACCGCCTTTCCGGGCGCGGCGTCAGCCTGATCCGTCAGCTCAGCCGGCGTGCCAGCTGGTCTGACGATGGTCGTAGTGCCTGCGTGGAGTTTTCTTGGGAGCCTCTGGCATAATTCGCCGATTCTTGATCAAGGAGTGAGCAAGTGTCTGAGATTCATCTGGATCACGAGGTGCTGAACGCATTGCAGGAAGTCATGGAGGATGAGTATCCGTTGTTGCTCGACACCTTCCTCTGTGACTCCGAAGAGCGTTTGCGCCAGTTGCACAAGGTCGACGACCCCCGTCAACTTGTCGCCACTGCCCATAGCTTCAAGGGCAGCAGCAGCAATATGGGGGCGATTCGCCTGGCCGAGCTCTGTCATCAGTTGGAGCAGCGTGCCCAGGGCTCGTCGTTGCGCGGTATCGAGCAGCTGGTCGGCGAGATCGATGGCGAATTCGCCATTGTCCGCCAGCTGTGCGAGCAGGAACGCCAGCGTTTTCACTGCTGAAAAACTGCTGCAACCCAGGCTTTTCCCCGCGAGCCAGCAAAGCTGGCTCGACCTTTGCAGTCAAGTCTCCCAACTGTACCTACGATCCCAGTGCAGCGGAGACCGTTTTCATGCCCCTTACCCCGAATATGCTTCTTCAGGCCGCCTCCCAGGCCAAGACTCAAGCGGCTTCCGCCACCCCCCAGGCCAGCGCCGCCGAGCCCGGGGACAAAGGCGCAAGCTTTGCCCGGGTGTTCGCCAAGGAGGCACTCGGCAAGCCGGTAGCGGCTGCCGACGGCCCGAGCAAGCCGGCTCGCGACAAGGGGGGCGAAACCGTTGCCAAGGTGGATCCGGGCAAGGGCAAGGCTGCCGCCGCCGAGCCTGCGGTTGCCGATAGCGGCAAAACCTTGCCTGCCGACAAGGCTGTTGCCAGTGACGAAAAAGTCGCCGATGACCAGGCCGCGAGCAGCGATCAGCCGCTGGCCGAGAGCACGCCGGTCGACCCGCCCCTTGATCCGGCGCTGATGCAGGCGACCCAGCCGTTGCCGGCGCCCGAGCCGGAAGTGGCGGCCGCGCCGGTTTCGGCACAGCCGCCAGTGCAGCCGCAAACGCAGCCGGCTATAGCGGTGGTGGCCAGCACCGCGACGCCGGCGCCGGTCGATCCGGAATTCGACCCTGAAGCCGACCCGCTGGATGCGCTGCCGGTGGTGCGCCTGGCCATGGAGCAGAGCGGCCATGTCTCGGCTTCCAGCCAGGCGCAGAGCAAGGCGGCACCGACCGTGGTGGCCGATGATGGGCCGACTTCGGCGCAGACCTTCGCCAGCGGCATGGCCACTATGCTGGACCTGCAGGTGGACAAGGACAGCACCGAGCAGGGCGGCGAAAAGGCCTTCAGCGGCCTGCTCGATGACGGTCTCAAGGACCTCAAGAGCGCTGCCAGCGACACCCGCGTCGACGATTTCGCCAACCGCCTGGCGGCCCTGACCCAGGCGGCCACGCCCAAGACCGCTAATGCCGTCCCGGTGAACCAGCCGCTGGCCATGCATCAGAGCGGCTGGACCGAAGAAGTGGTCAACCGGGTCATGTACCTGTCCAGCGTCAATCTGAAGTCGGCCGAGATCCAGTTGCAGCCGGCCGAACTGGGGCGCCTGGACATTCGCGTGAACATGGTGCCGGACCAGCAGACCCAGGTGACCTTCATGAGTGCCCATGTCGGCGTGCGCGAGGCCCTCGAAGGGCAGATGCATCGCCTGCGCGATATGTTCCACCAGCAAGGCATGGGGCAGGTGGACGTCAACGTCTCCGACCAGTCGCGCAACTGGCAGGGTGGCCAGGAGCAGGCCCAGCAGGGGCAGCATCGCAGCAACGGAGCCAGCGCCAGCGGTGGGCGCCTGGATGGCGTGGATGAAGAGTTGCCGCCGAGCGTCGCCGAAGTCACCGCCAACACCAGCACGGTCATCGGCACCAGCGCCGTCGACTATTACGCCTGACCCGCTTCGGGCGTCATTGAACAGAAGATCGCCAGCCGTGTGACTCCTCGGCTGGCGATCTTTTGCTTTGCGCTTCCCCTATCCCTTCAGTTCACCCCAATTCAGACAAATCTGGCATAACACTTGCTCTTGCCTTGCCGTGCGACTGTGAAAACCCGATTAGTGACGGATTATTGGCATGGCGAAGAGCGAAGCAGCAGAGAAAACCCCCGCCGGGAAAGGCAAACTCAAGCTTATCCTCTTGATTGTTCTGGCCTTGTTGCTGGCGATCGGTTTGTCCGTCGGGGCGACCTGGTACTTCATGCACAGCAGTGCCCAGAGCAAGCCTGCCGAGACGGCCGAGGCGGCCAGCAGCGTCAAGCCGGCGGCCATCTATGAGCCCATGGCGCCAGCCTTCGTGGCCAACTACACGCAGAACGGCCGCCAGCGTTACATGCAGGTGAGCATCACCCTGCTGGCGCGCAACCAGGCCGATCTGGACGCGCTGAAAGTGCATATGCCGGTGATCCGCAACAACCTGGTCATGCTCTTCTCCGGCCAGAGCTTCGACACCCTGGCGACTCCGGTCGGTCAGGAAATGCTGCGTCAGAAGGCCACCGCCAGCGTGCAGGAAGTGGCCCAGAAAGAGGTCGGCAAAGTGGTGGTCGAGCAGTTGCTCTTTACTAACTTCGTACTGCAGTAGGAACACGACATGGCCGTGCAGGACCTGCTGTCCCAGGATGAGATCGACGCGCTGCTGCATGGCGTCGATGACGGTCTGGTACAGACCGAACACGCCGCCGAGCCCGGCAGCGTCAAAAGCTACGACCTGACCAGCCAGGATCGCATCGTCCGCGGACGCATGCCGACCCTGGAGATGATCAACGAGCGTTTTGCCCGCTACACCCGTATCAGCATGTTCAACATGCTGCGCCGTTCGGCGGACGTGG
>Ga0213823_1001375_pt1 | contig 15081 bp, 15 predicted proteins | sample MC6MC0907MG_FD_179887 | JGI IMG/M metagenome (GOLD analysis project Ga0213823, IMG submission 179887) | Enriched soil aggregate microbial communities from Iowa State University, Ames, United States - MC6-MC0907-MG | ecosystem: Environmental > Terrestrial > Soil > Unclassified | place: USA: Iowa...
AGCGACTGGGCGTCGACTGCGTGTATCTCGACATCAGCCACAAGCCTGAAGCCTTCATCAAAAGCCACTTTCCGACGGTTTACGAGCGCTGCCTGGGTTTCGGCATTGACATCACCAGGCAGCCGATTCCGGTCGTACCGGCGGCGCACTACACCTGCGGCGGTGTGATGGTCGATCAACACGGCCGCACCGACGTGCCGGGGCTGTACGCAATCGGCGAAACCAGCTTCACCGGCCTGCACGGGGCCAACCGCATGGCCAGCAACTCGCTGCTCGAATGCTTCGTTTATGCCCGCTCGGCGGCAGCGGACATTCTTGCGCAACTGGACGAAATCGCAGCACCAAGCGCTCTACCCGAATGGGACGCCAGCCAGGTGACCGATTCCGACGAAGACGTGATCATCGCTCACAACTGGGACGAGCTGCGCCGCTTCATGTGGGACTACGTGGGTATCGTGCGCACCAACAAGCGTCTGCAACGAGCGCAGCACCGCGTGCGTCTGTTGCTGGACGAGATCGACGAGTTCTACAGCAACTACCGAGTAAGCAGAGACTTGATTGAACTGAGGAACCTTGCTCAGGTAGCTGAACTGATGATCCAGTCAGCGATGGAACGCAAGGAATCTCGGGGTCTGCACTACACGCTGGACTATCCAGAGATGCTGCCAGAGGCGAAGGATACGATCCTTACACCGACCAGATGAGGCACGTTAGGAGACCTGAGCGTAGCACGCTAAGACCCCGTTTTGTAACAGCTTTGCGCCATATTTGTCTCAGCTCTGGGGTCTCTATCGTCTGCCTATGAGGGTCTCTATGGCGCCTGTGCGGGCCCTCGCGAGGGCCTACGGGGGGAACCTTGGCAGTCAGTATTAATGAGGTGGTCTTTCAGATTTTTCTGTCAGATTCTCATTAAGAGGTCTTGAAGTGCCCGTACAGCCACAAGACCAGATGGACAACCATGCAGACCCAGTAGGCAGCCTGTAGGTTGTCCATAAGATTTCCTTAAGTTTGGTTATCGTGTCCTCAAGCCCAGCTCGGCGGCTTTTTGAGGACTCAAGTGGCCCCGCATTACGGCAGCCTTGAGACCAACCTGAGTGTTCTTGCGGGGAGTCTTGAGGGACTTCCAGTCGCACCTGTCATTGAAGGTCATGCGCCTGAGGATGTCTGCGCTATGGACGTTACCCAGCGAGGCCATCTTATCGGCCACCAGCATTGCTACCTCCGGCATCTCAAGGATCGCCTCGAAGGCGTCATAGACCATATCCTTGAAGTCTTCGGAAACCCACCCGGCATACTCGATGGTCGCCCGTTTGGTCGCAAATACCTTGGAGCCGGAGCGACCATTGTTTAACGCATGCAGAAATTGCATTCGTTCCAGACGCTCAGCGGTTTTGGTTCGCCATTGGCCCGGTTGCTTGCCCTTGGGCAGTGCCAGAGTCTTCCAGATGTCTGTCAAATCCCACATACCGGAGTCGTTAGCTTTAAAGGCTTGTCCTTCGATGGTGATGATGTGAGAGGCATGCTTGTGTTGGATGTCGATTGTCATTTCATGGTGTCCTTTTTGTTTGCTCTCTGAGTTCGCTCCCACAGACCAGCACACAGACCCCATGACGGGTTCTGGCCGGTGGCGCAGAGAGCAAACAGAAAGACTGTGTATGGAAGATTGCCCAGCGACGGGCGAAGAGTTGAAGCGAGACTGCCTATCCTCGTTGGTGAGGGGTTTTGTTAAGGGGTGCCCCTGCCGATCCCTCTCGGGTCGGTCTTACGGGGCTTCCAAAGGATATTTCTCAGGTCAGCTTAATGTTGGTAATCATCGGAAAAGCCACGGTTTGGGTCTGTAGACCATCCGCAGTCAGCTTCACTTTGACCTTGCCGTTAGCCACGATATCCACGACTGTCATGATCTCCACGTCCCAGCACTGATGGCCGCCGTTACGAGTCGCTTGGATCTTCCAGATGTCTCCGTTACCACCTTCGCGATAACTCAGCGAGGTGAACATCTTAGGCAGCAAGAACAGCCCGTAGTCAGTGCCGCTATAAGGTTGCACAGAGGCACCGATCAGAGACTCGATGTCTTCAACACCTGCACGCTGAGCAGCACGCTCAAGAACCGCGAGCAACGACACCGGCAGCAGAACCACAAAGTCCGACAGCGAGCTACCTACGGTCTGGTTGATGTTCATCGTCAAGATGTCGATCAGATCCTCAGCGACCTCCACAGGCTTACCGGTTGGCTTAGTCTCGGAGACGCTTTCAGTGGATGGAGCGCTAGAGAGGATACCGGCGATCTTGCCAGCGGCATCATGTTCGATGTCCCGTAAGAGCTTCTCACCGGTCTGGTGCATTGAGCCTTCAGTGAAGCCCGCCATCAGGTTATGGTCGAGGATGGTGAAGCGCTTGCTAATGACCAATGCTGTATCGGTTGGCTCGGTGAAGATCACAGACCCGGCCAGGACTTCGCCCTTCGAGACGGTCTGGTTATCCCAGTTCTTACGAGGATCGAAAGTGACGGAGCGATCAGCCATCGTGATGATTTGCTGACCAGTTGCTTCAGAGCCAGCCGGACGGAATTCACAAGGGGTGTGTTCGATTGCCGCTTGGCGCCACTCATCACCGTTGAGGTAATCGTCGAGGGCCTCTGTAAGGGCTTCAACATAGACGGACACATCGGTGGCCGCTTGTGTCTCCACACGGACATCAGCCGTATTGAAGCGGATCGACCCATTTTGACTATCGGTGAGAGCAGTGCTGTAAGTCGATGGCTGGACGTATTGGTTAGGCTGTTTCATTGGAATAGGTCTCCTGAAGAATAAGTAGGGAAGTTATTGGTGCAGGTCTGGAGCTATCAGCCGTTATTACGGGAGCGTGCTGCTAAAACCTTTTGAGCCTGTTCACGGATGGCAGCAGCACGGGCTTCTCTGTCAGCTTTCGCTTGGGCCAGTTCGCGTGGAGTCCGCTCGCGTAAACGCTCAGCACGCTCGTCAGCTTCTCGCTGGAGTTGCTCACGGGTCTCTTTCTGCTCCCGTTTGGTCATGAAGTAGACCTGAGCGTCCTCTTGGATGGCCTTGAGGGACAAACCAGCTTCCTCGAAAGCTTTGATAACGCCGAACTTGGTGCCGTTGTTCCGGCCACACTGGGCCATCAACAAGGGCAACATGACGCTTTCGACGTACTCACGATTGAGGGTCTGACCCGACACAGTTACTTCGTTCTTCAGGACTTTGGTGATGGTGATATTCATTGATTGGATCTCCTGTGAGGTGACCCTTTGATCGACCTTGGCGCCATAGACGCGCACGACAAGACGGCAAGGAGGGAGCCGCATGGGCATCTTCCAAGGTCGATCAAAAGGTTCTTGGTTTGTGTTATGTGGCTAATGCTGAGTCAGGACATGGCAAGCCTGACGGCATCTAAAGGACAACCGTGGCGACGGCTGGAAACTGCTGCTATCGAAGGGAATTATTTTCGAGGAGTATTTCTATCCGGTAGCCATAGTGAGGGTTTTTAACGACACCTTGACGGAGCCTTCATTTCGCGAGTGAGATTAGGTCAGTTCCCGTCAAGGGAATCTTCAAGGGCACCGAAGCGAATGCCTGAAGGCAGACTTCATGGGCGACCAAATGGGACAGCCTCTCGGCAGTCTTTGCGGAGCACTTCAAGGCGACCTCATGGAGCAAGGCGTCTTTGTCAAAGGTGACGACCCCAGAACCGTAGGTCCTATAGGCAGCGTCTCGATTGCTGAGGATGCGACGAAGCTCAATCAATTGAGATCGTGAAGGTGCAGGGAAGACCAGAGACAACATGGTCAAGTCGTCTTCAGTTAGTTTGGAGGTTGCTGGACAGATGATAACGGAGGTCATGGAAGTTCTCCTTTGCGATGCTCTTTAAGATTCCTTTCGAGTAGGGGTGATTATTATCACTACCCCTCTCATCAATGAGCGGGTCGATAAGGGTTCGATTATCTGGTCGATTGCTATGGTCGATTGGGTGTCCTAATGGTTCTTATAAGTATGCGGCATTTAATCAGAGGCGCTCTCAGCCCCCAGCGTCCTCAGGTCATGGTGCAGCTTTGCGAGGTCTTCAGGACTTGGCGGCTCAAGCTGGTCTTCCCAGTCATTGACTCGGGTGTCGGCCTTTAGGAAGCCATAGCGCATCTCATGGCTGAGGGCATCTGGGCGACTCTTAATCAGGTAGGGCATCGCTAGTTCAATGGCCTTCACGTAACGCTGAGCCTGTCGGAGACCCAGCCTGTATTGATCCATGACGGTGGCCGCTGAGACGACCTCAAGTTCCGCAAGGATGGCTACGAGACGCTTCACTGACAGGGGCTTAGATGAGCCACCAGGCCCGATAGGCCTGTCATGCCAGTCCAGCCGAGCGATGCCCTCAAGGATGTCCATGGCGAAGGAAGGATATTGGCCGTAGTCAGTGGTCGGCCCAATAAAGCCGTGGAGCAGGTTGATGATGATCTTGGTGGGGCGGCCTCGGCCACGCTTGGGGATGGCGAGCGATGCGGTGGTGATGGCCTCATATTGCGCAGGGTCGTAGCTGGTCATTGGAAGGGGCCTCGTGTGGTAGGTTAGCCACAGTGAGGGTTTTTAACGACAGCGAAATTTTGCGAGACCAATTGTAAGTATTCGGTAAGATATCGCCAGTGCTCGGGGCCACGACCGGCCCCTTGCAGCATAATTCAGAACGGTACGTCTTCTTCCTCTTGAATTTGTGAAGATGTCTGGTAAGTCAGCGCCTCAAACTTCTCGTAAAGTTCGGATATTTTCGAGGATTCATCTTTGTATTTTCTTGCAATGAAACGTACCGAGCGAGACATTTCTTTAAGCAAGTCTAAGGACTGCTCGTAACCACCTATCTCTTGTGCTTCCATTTGATGTATAGCGATGAAAGATTCTAATAGCTCTTCGAGAGCCTTGGTGGGAAGACGAGAAGACTGCCGAGTCGACCGAGTCAAAAGCAAAATCTCATCTAAGACCTCTCTATCGTTTCGTACGGGACCGTCAACGATAGTTATTGAGGACAGAATCTCATTAATTCTTTCCTCAAGGTCTGGCCACCACTTTTCAAAGACGGAGTCCAAAGTTTTTACAGGTAATTTTTGCTCGCCAAGCCTTCCATTAATTACCGTTATTAACTTATGAAAATCAGTTTTAGTAAACTCGGTTGTTTGGAATTGCTTTAGAGGGCCGGCGAGATCTGCATTGTTAATACCGAACAAAATAGGACATACGAAACTCTTATCAAGACTCTTTGATAGAGCGCCCGCCTCAAAAAGAATCCAATCGCTATGGATATTATCCCTTGTGATACAGAGAATCCCGAGTTCAGAACTTGAAAGCTCTTTTGCAATATCACTGGCCCATCGACCGCCCTTCTCTATGTCAGCAGGTGTGAAGTAGGGGGTTACAAGCTGCAAAACTCCCGGTAGCCAATCTCGTATTGCCTCTGCTAACCGCTTACTTACCGGACCCGACCAGCTAATGAATACCTTCATGAAACTTTTCCATTACTAAAAAATCCCATCATAGCAGCGCGAAATAGCTTTTTGCCACCAATCCCGTGACAGCCACTCGCCCCCCCCTCTACCTCAGCAACGCAACCCTCAATGCCTCAGCCATACGGCCAATCTCCACAGCACTCCCAGCCCCATAAAGGTCATAGCTAATTGACCCCGACGAATGCCCCAAGATCGACTCAGCAGTTCCCACAGGAACCTCAGCGGCCTTCAAGGCACCAGCCAAAGAATGTCGTAGCGAATGGAAAGTCTGGGTGCGGTCGGCCTTCAGGCCCAAGACATCCCGCAGGCCCAAGACATCCCGAAGGGCACCATTGAGCAACCCTGAGAACTGCCCTGCACCCAGCTTGAACAACTGCGAGTCGGCCTTCTCAACAAACCCAAGGAACGCTTGAAGATCAAACCCATAGGCCCCATCGGTTAGCGGTACGACACGGAGCGCATTCTTGGTCTTGGCTGTCTTGCCATCGTTCCTATTGATGTCGATGACCCAGATGCCATTGCCGTCAGTGCCTGGGATCTTCTTAACGTCAGCCTTGGTGAGCTGCCTCAGTTCCTCAATGCGAGTCCCAGTGATGACCCCAAGAGACAATGCCCAGCGCTGCCACGAGTCTTCAGGAAGCGTCTTGGTATGGGCCATGAGTGTCTTTACTTGATCCTGAGAGAACGCCTCACGGGAGCTATCGGCTCCTTTGGTAGGCTTCAGCCCCTTATCGAAGCTCTTGTCGATGTAGCCGTTATGCACAGCCCAATCCATGACAGTGGTAAGGCGGGTCAGTATCTTCTTCACGGTGGAAGCTGAGCGATCCTCAAGGAGCTTTTCCTTCAGAGCCACCATGTCAGCACGCGTGTGGGTCTTCAGGTCAAGCTCACCCAGCACAGCAGCGATAGCCCCACAGGAAGACTTTATGTCCCGCATGGTGCTTACCTCTACGTGTTCCTTGCGCTCGTCCATGTAAAGCTCAGAGATGGCCTTGAAGGTCAGCGGCTTGGAGGCTTCAGCTGGTAATACAGATAGAGAGGGACGCAGGGCCACAGACGTGCTACAAGGCTTACCTTTAAGTTCTCTAACGATCTCGACCAGTTTCCCCGGCCTCCCATTCAGGCGCTCCTGAGATGCCTCAATGATCTCCAATGCCTTCCCCACTGCTCGTTGCTGATTCAGGCTCAAGGACATCTTGGCGCTGGCCTCTCGGAGCGCTTCATGATGCTCATCGTGGATCATTTCATAGGCGACCAATGAGCTATCCCCGTGCGCCATCGCCAAGGATGACTCGGCGATGTCTACCAGACGCTCACGAAGTTCGCCCCAAGTCGCCTCAGGGTTGTCGAAGTGATACGCCTTGAGGGTCTTGAGGATGTCCTTCGAGATGGTCATAGCGGTGGCCTTGTCGGTAGTTCTGAGCGAAAGCGTGAAGAAGCCCGCAGCGGTGCCTTGAGGGCGAAGGCGAAGGTAATAGCGACCAGACCGGCGATAGTGGTACGGCTTGGCGAGCGCAGTTTGTAACAGGTTTGTCCCACTTTGGGAGCGGTGGTTGACGGTCATCGGCTGAAACCCCTGTATCCATTGGGTTTAGCCTCATAGGGTCGAGTTCTACAGCAACTACAAAGTCAGCCGCGATCTGATCGAGCTGCGTAATCTGGCGCAAGTCGCCGAACTGATGATCTGCTCAGCCATGGAGCGCAAGGAAAGTCGCGGCCTGCATTACACCCTCGACTACCCGAACCTGTTGCCCGAGGCGCTCGACACTATTCTGGTGCCGCCCACCTACGCCGGCTGAACTTGAGCCGCACTCGCAGGCGTCGGTGCACATCCGCTGCCTGCGAGTCTCGCGGTACACAGATCGAGCGCACTCGCCGCTCGCCGCGCAAACGAAAGCGCAATACCACGATCAACGGCAACGCCAGGCTATCAGGGCGCAGCTGCACCGCTTGCCAGCCGCCCGCCTGATTCCACAACTGCCAGCCATCGGCGTCGCGGCGCAGTCCGCAAAAAGCCTGCGGATGCGTCAGCAGAATCTGCCGTGGCAACACCCACGCGGCGTGCAGCACACAAGCGAAAGCCCCGAGCAAACTGGCCCAGAGTGGAATCGTCAGAAGAAACAACACACCCAGCGCGAATGCCTGGGCCAACAGATACGCCGCCAGCAACTGCCGTGAGGCATGCCAGCGGCATTCGAAGGTGTTACTTGGGCTGAACACGGTCCAGGATCATCCGGACCATGCGCTGCAGCTCCGGGTCTTCGGACTCACTGCGCTCCATGAACCAGCCGAACATGTCCTGATCCTCACAGGTCAGCAGACGGACATACAAGTCGCGATCGACCTGGTTGAGGTGCGGATAGACCTCTTGCACGAACGGCACCAGCAGCACGTCAAGTTCCAGCATGCCGCGGCGGCTGTGCCAGAAGAGGCGATTGAGTTCAACTTGTTCGACCATGGAGCCCTCCTCAAATAGGCGCGCAGTATACAGCCCCGGCGCGGGTCGCACAGTCGGCTTTGGTCGGGCACCACCGATCCTTTATCAACTACCCATTTCAACAACGCGCCCTTATGATGTGCCCCAGACTTTTTTACCCTGCGATGACCCATGGCCGATTCTGCTTTTTTCTGCACCCTGTCTCATGAAGGCGTACTCGCGGTTCGCGGCGTGGATGCCGGCAAATTCCTGCAAGGCCAATTGACCTGCAACCTCAACTACCTCAGCGACAGCCAGGCCAGCCTGGGCGCGCGCTGCACGCAAAAAGGCCGGATGCAGTCGAGCTTCCGCATTCTGCTCGAAGGTGACGGCGTGCTGCTGGCGATGGCCAGCGAACTGCTGGAACCGCAACTGGCGGATCTGAAAAAGTACGCGGTGTTCTCCAAATCCAAATTGACCGACGAAAGCGCCGCCTGGGTGCGTTTTGGTCTGGAGCACGGCGACGCAGCGTTGGCCAGTCTGGGTCTGGATCTGCCGAGCGAAACCGACAGCGTGGTGCGCAGCGCGGGCCTGATCGCGATTCGTGTCTCGCCGAATCGCGCCGAACTCTGGGTACCGGCCGATCAAGCCGACACCATCAAGGCCAAACTGGCCGGCGCCCTGCCTGAAGGCGAGTTGAACCAATGGCTGCTGGGGCAGATTCGCGCCGGTATCGGTCAGGTCATGCCGACCACCCGCGAGCTGTTCATCCCGCAGATGCTCAACCTGCAGGCCGTCGGTGGCGTGAGTTTCAAGAAAGGTTGCTACACCGGCCAGGAAATCGTCGCGCGCATGCAGTACCTGGGCAAGCTCAAGCGTCGTCTCTATCGCGTGCAACTGGACGCGAGCGAATTGCCGGAGCCGGGGACCCCGCTGTTCGCCCCAAGCCACAGCAGCGCCATCGGCGAAGTAGTGATTGCCGCCCGCGCCGCAGAAAAGATTGAACTGCTGGCGGTGTTGCAGGCCGAAGCTGCCGAAGCGGGTGATCTGCACCTGGGCGCCCTCGAAGGGCCGGCCCTGCATTTGCTCGACCTGCCCTACGAACTGGATCGCGACCGCGAAATCCAGCGCTGATCGCAGCTTTTGTTGCAACACCCTAGAGAATCTACATGAGCGAGCTGGCGGATAAGGTCCAACAGGATTTGGTTGAGGCCATCGATAACGATGACCTGGTTCTGCCAACGTTACCGGAAGTGGCCCTGCAAATTCGCAAGGCCGCCGAAGACCCGGAGATCAGTGTCAGCGACCTGAGCAAAGTGATTGGCCGCGACACGGCGTTGTCGGCGCGACTGATCAAAGTGGTCAACAGCCCGTTGCTGCGCGCCACCCAGGAAGTCACCGACCTGCACACCGCGATCACCCGCCTTGGGGTGAACTACAGCAGCAACCTGGCGATCGGGCTGGTGATGGAACAGATCTTCCACGCCCGCTCCGAGGTGGTCGAACAGAAGATGCGCGAAGTCTGGCGCAAGAGCCTGGAAATCGCCGGCGTCAGCTACGCCCTGTGCCGTCGGCATACCCAACTCAAACCTGATCAGGCGGCGCTGGGCGGGCTGGTGCATCAGATCGGCGTACTGCCGATTCTGACCTACGCCGAAGATCACTACGAACTGCTGTCTGACCCGGTCAGCCTCAACCATGTGATCGACCACATTCATCCGCTGCTGGGCGACAAGTTGTTGCGGGTCTGGGAATTTCCCGAGCAACTGGTGGCGTTGCCGGGGCTGTATCTGGATTTCAAGCGTAACTCGGCGCAGATCGATTACGTCGATCTGGTGCAGGTGGCGAGCCTGTATTGCCACAAGAACACCGAGCATCCGTTTGCGCGGATTGATCCGCACAGTGTGCTGGCGTTCAGGAAGCTTGGAATCGATACGGAGAACAAGGAATTGTGCGCGGATCTGGAAGAGTCGCGGACGATGTTTTACTGATCCGGAACCGAGGCGCGGCCTTCGCGAGCAAGCCCGCTCCCACAGGGGATTTGTGTACGGCGCGGATCCCCTGTGGGAGCGAGCTTGCTCGCGAAGAGGCCCGCACCAACACCACATTTATCCAGCAATAAAACTCACCCGAACCTTCAAACCGGCCTGCTCGCCATCGTGCAAGGTAATCTGCGCCAGATGCGCCCGGCAGATCTCTCCGACAATCGCCAGCCCCAACCCTGAGCCTGCAACCTGCTGATTGCGCCGGTAGAAGCGCTCGAATACCCGATCCCGCTCTTCCAGCGGAATGCCCGGCCCATCATCTTCGACCTCAAGCACCGCGGGCGCCGCGACCCGCAGAATCACGTTGCCGCCCGGTGGCGTATGCGCCAGTGCGTTGTCCACCAGATTGCTCAACAGTTCATTGAGCAACGTCGGCTCACCGCGCAGCCATACCGGCTCATCCGCCTCCAGCGCCAGCGCGACCCCGCGTGCATGAGCCAACGGCGCCATGGCCATGCCCAGCTCGCGGGCCAACTGACTCAGATCGAGCAGTTGCGCGCCGCCCTCGGCAATCGCCCGGGCACCGTTTTCCACCCGTGCCAGCGACAGCAGTTGATTGGCCAGATGGGTCAGGCGATCGGTGCTTTGCGCAGAGGATTCCAGGGTTGTGCGCCAGGTTTGCGCCTCAGTCGAACGCAGCCCCAGTTCCAACCGCGCCTTCAACGCTGCCAGTGGCGTGCGCAGTTCGTGTGCAGCATCGGCGATGAACTGCGCCTGCCGCTCGAACTGCCCGCGCAAGCGTTCGGTGAAGTGATTGAGCGCGCGCACCAGCGGCCACAATTCATGTTGCACTTCCACCAGCGGCAGCGGCCGCAAATCATCGGGCTGGCGCTCCTCCACCGCCGTGCGCAAACGCTCCAGCGGGCGCAGCGCGGCACTCACCGCAAACCACACCAGCAACAAGGCGCCGATCGCGAGCATGCCCAAACGCAGCAGCGTATCGGCCGCCAGACTGCGGGCCATGCTGACCCGCGCCTCATCGGTTTCGGCGACACGGATTTCCGCCATGCCGTTCATGTTCGGTTCGGTGACGGCTTTGAGCAGGCTGACCACGCGCACGTTCTGCCCGCGATAGGTCGCGTTATAGAAGCGCGCCAGCGCTGGATAATCGTCGGTTCTCGGCGTACCGGGTGGCGGCCCGGGCAGGTTTTCGTAACCGGAAATCAGCTTCTGATGGATGTCGTTGACCTGGTAGTAAATCCGCCCGGCGCTGTCGTAGGCGAAGGTATCCAGCGCCACGTAGGGCACCTCGGCGCTGAGGGTGCCGTCACGCTGCGACAGGCCGGCGGCGATGGTCCGCGCCGAGGCCAGCAGGGTGCGGTCGTAGGCGGTATCGGCAGCTTCGCGCCCGTTCCAGTACGCGCTCAAACCACTGGCGAGCATCAACACCACCAGCAACAACGCGAGGTTCCACAGCAACCGCCAGCGCAGGCTGCTGGGCTTATGCATCGCGGCTTTCCAGCAGGTAACCGAGGCCACGGAAAGTCACGATCGCTACCGGTTGGCCGTCGAGTTTCTTGCGCAGACGATGTACGTAGATTTCGATGGCGTCAGGGCTGGCCTCCTCGTCGAGACCGAACACCTGAGCCGCCAGTTGCTCCTTGCTCATCACCCGTCCCGGGCGGGCGATCAACGCTTCGAGCACTGCCTGTTCGCGAGAGGTCAGGGTCAGCAGTTCTTCGCCGAGGCTGAAGCGCCGGGTGTCGAGATCGTAGGCCAGCACGCCACAGCGCTGTTGGCGCTCGCCACCGAGCACACTGCGTCGCAGCAGGGCTTTGACCCGCGCTTCGAGCTCGGTCAGTTCGAAGGGTTTGGCCAGGTAATCGTCGGCGCCGAGATTGAGCCCGTGTACGCGGTCCTTCACATCGCTGCGCGCCGTCAGCATCAACACCGGCAGGTTTTTACCACGTGCGCGCAGGCGTGCCAGCACCTCAAAGCCGTCCATGCGCGGCAGGCCGACGTCGAGGATCGCCATTGCGTATTCCTCGCTGCCCAGCGCCAGGTCGGCGGCCACGCCATCGTGCAACACGTCCACGGTCAGACCGGTGCTCTTGAGCGCCTGGGCGACACTTTCGGCCAGTTGCAAATGGTCTTCGACGAGCAGAACACGCATGGATCTCTACCTCATTCAGGGATGGCCGACGCCACTCTTTGCCGCGGAGTTTACAGCCGCAACCGCCGCTGTGAAGCCCGAAACCCGCGAAATCCAGCTGAAAGGTTAGTGAAAGGTTAGCCCGTTAGAGTCCGGTCACGGACAGTTTCGACTGCCGTCGCTGCTGCCACACAGCGATACGAAAAACGCCTCGAAGCGTTTTCGACCAATAAGAACAATAAACGGAGTACACCCGCATGCCGTCCTTGCAGACCAAGGCTTCTACGCCTGTTCGTCCTTCTCGCTTGCGCCACGCCACCCTCGCCAGCACTGCTGCCCTCGCCGGTTTTTCGCCGCTGAGCCATGCCGACTTCATCGAAGACAGTTCCGCCACTTTTGAAACCCGCAACATGTACTTCAACCGCGACTTTCGCGACGGCACCAGTGCCCAGCAAAGCAAGCGTGATGAATGGGCGCAGGGTTTCATGCTCAACCTGCAATCGGGTTACACCGACGGCACCGTGGGGTTCGGTGTCGATGCGCTAGGCATGCTCGGGGTCAAGCTTGATTCGAGCCCGGATCGTACCGGCACCGGCCTGTTGCCGACCCACGATGACGGGCGCGCGGCGGACGAATACTCGAAAGTCGGCCTGACCGGCAAAGTGAAAATCTCCGCCACCGAGCTGAAAATCGGCAGCCTGATTCCTGAACTGCCGATCCTCAAACCGAATGACGGGCGTATCCTGCCGCAGACCTTTGAAGGCGGCTTGCTGACCTCCAAAGAGATCAAGAACCTGACCTTCACCGGCGGACGTCTGGAGAAAGCCAAGGATCGCGACAGCACCGATTTCGAGGACATCGCCCTCAACAACAAGAACAGCCGTTTCGCCGGTACCGCTGCCGGCAAGCATTTCGACTTTGCCGGCGTGGACTACAAGTTCACCGACAAGATCACCGGCAGTTACCACTTCGCCCAACTCGACGAAGTCTACAACCAGCACTTCTTCGGTCTGGTTGCCTCGCGGCCGATGGGCCCGGGCACCTTCGCCACCGACCTGCGCTTTGCCGTCAGTGACGATCAGGGCGCGGCCCGCGGTGGCGAGATCGATAACCGCTCGCTCAACGGTCTGGTCAGCTATGCCCTCAGCGGCCACAAGTTCAGCGCCGGTTATCAGCACATGTCCGGCGACAGCGCGTTCCCGTATGTCGATGGCAGCGACCCGTACCTGGTCAACTTCGTGCAGATCAACGACTTTGCCGGCGCCGAAGAACGCTCGTGGCAGGCGCGTTACGATTTCGACTTCGCCCGCCTCGGCATCCCTGGCCTGTCGTTCATGAGCCGTTACCTGAGCGGTGACAACATCAAGCTCAAGAATGGCGAAGAAGGCAAAGAGTGGGAGCGCAACACCGAGATCAAATATGTAGTACAAAGCGGCGCCCTGAAGGACGTTGCCGTACGCCTGCGTAATGCCACCTACCGTTCCAACTACTCCGCTCGCGATGCCGATGAAGTGCGTCTGCTGGTGAGCTATAGCGTTGCCCTTTGGTAATTCAGTACGTCCATAACAACAACTCCCAAGGAGACATAGATGAACTTATCACTGCGTAAAGTTGCTCTGGCCGCTGGCGTCATGTTGTTCGCCGGCCAACTGATGGCCGAACCGAAACGTCCGGAATGCATCGCCCCGGCCTCCCCCGGCGGTGGATTCGACCTGACCTGCAAACTGGCGCAGAGCGCGCTGGTCAACGAAAAACTGCTGACCAAACCGATGCGCGTGACCTACATGCCCGGCGGTGTCGGCGCAGTGGCGTACAACGCGGTCGTCGCCCAGCGCCCGGCCGATGCCGGCACGCTGGTGGCCTGGTCCAGCGGTTCGTTGCTGAACCTGGCGCAAGGCAAGTTCGGTCGTTTCGACGAGACCAATGTGCGCTGGCTGGCCGCCGTCGGCACCAGTTACGGCGCCATCGCGGTGAAGAGCGATTCGCCCTACAAGACCCTCGACGATTTGGTCAAAGCCCTGAAGAAAGATCCGAGCTCCGTGGTGATCGGTTCCGGCGGCACCGTCGGCAGCCAGGACTGGATGCAGACCGCACTGATCGCCAAGGCTGCCGGGATCAACCCGCGTGACCTGCGTTACGTCGCCCTCGAAGGCGGCGGCGAAATCGCCACCGCGCTGCTTGGCGGTCATATCCAGGTCGGCAGCACCGACATCTCCGACTCCATGCCGCACATCCAGAGCGGTGATATGCGTCTGCTCGCAGTGTTCGCCGACAAGCGCATCGACGAGCCGGAAATGAAGGATATCCCGACCGCGCGCGAGCAGGGCTACGACATCGTCTGGCCGGTGGTGCGTGGTTTCTACCTTGGGCCAAAAGTCAGCGACGAAGACTACGCCTGGTGGAAGGACGCCTTCGACAAACTGCTGGCCTCGGAAGAGTTCGCCAAGCTGCGCGATCAGCGTGAACTGTTCCCGTTCGCCATGACCGGCCCGGAACTGGACACCTACGTGAAGAAGCAGGTGGCGGACTACAAGGTGCTGGCCAAAGAGTTCGGCCTGATTCAGTGATCGTCTCTGTCTAGCGGCTGCGGCCTCGCGCATCGAGGCCTCGGCACAGGAGTTTCCCATGCTCTTACAACGCATTTTCGCCTCGGTGCTATTGCTGGCCTGCGTCGGCCTGGCGCTGATGGCGTGGCCGTATCAAGCGGCTTTTTCTTATGAACCGGTCGGCCCGCGCGCCTTTCCCCTGCTGATGCTCGGCCTGATGGGCGTGGCGCTGCTGTACATGGTGTTCCGCCCGGCACCGATCAAACACAGCGAAGACGAGCCACCGCTGGATCGCGAAACCCTGACCAAGATCGGCATCTGCGTGCTGTTGCTGCTGGTCTTCGCCGGCCTGTTCGAACCGCTGGGCTTCATCCTCAGCAGCATCCTGATCGGCATCCCGATGGCGCGCCTGTATGGCGGTCGCTGGCTACCGAGCATTGTGGTGACAACGTTGATGGCCATCGGTCTGTACC
>Ga0213823_1001378_pt1 | contig 15026 bp, 12 predicted proteins | sample MC6MC0907MG_FD_179887 | JGI IMG/M metagenome (GOLD analysis project Ga0213823, IMG submission 179887) | Enriched soil aggregate microbial communities from Iowa State University, Ames, United States - MC6-MC0907-MG | ecosystem: Environmental > Terrestrial > Soil > Unclassified | place: USA: Iowa...
CACCACGCGCTCCCCGGCCTTCAGCCCGTCGGTAATGATAATCCCCTGAGCGGTAACTTGTCCGACCGTGACTTTGCGGTCTTCCAGCTGCAACGTATCACCCTCGCCTTTGACCACCCACACGTGCGGCTCGTTGCGCGGGCTGTTATCCGGATTGAACACCGCTTCCACCGGCACAACCAGCGCATTGCGCCCCGCGCCCGCCGGAAGATTCGCCAGATTGACCGTCACGGTGCCGCTAACGCCGCCGACAGCCGGGAAATCATCCGGGCGCGGCATGGTTAAAATCACCTGCCAGGTGAGGGTATTACTGTCACTGCTGCCCGTATGCTCTTTATAGACCGCGCTGAATTCGCGCCCCGGCAGGGCGTTAATTTTCACCAGCGGGCGGTAATCAGCGTTACGGATATCCAGGGTTTTGAACAGGTTTTCGGGAATGCTAAACACCACATCGAGCAGATCCGTTCGGGTCAGGGTCACGATCGGCTGTCCGGCAGCAACCACCTGATGATTACGTACCTGAACGCTTGCCGCGGTGCCTGCAAAAGGGGCGGTGAGCGTCATTTGGCTCAGCTCTTCCTGGGCGATTTTTAGGGCGGCATTGGCGGAATCACGGGTAGCGCGCTGCACGTCCATCTCGGCTTTGGAGATCGCCTGGCGTCCGGCCAGCGTCTGAAAACGATCGAACTGGCGCTGGGCAAGCGTGGCCGAGGTCTGGCGGTCTCTTACCCGCTGCTGGGCTTCGCGCGCATTGAGGCTCGCCAGCTGCTGGCCCTGTTTCACCGGGGTGCCCTGGCGAATATCGAGTGTTTCAATCTGTCCGCCGCGCTTGAAGGAGAGGTCGGTGGCATCGCCGGACTCAATTCTTGCCGGAAAGACGCGCTGTTGCGCCTGGCCTGCATCCATCACCGTGGCGACTTTCACCATTCTCGGCTGAGGCGGAACATCTGGCGCTTTTTGATCGCAGGCGGTAATACCAAGAATAAGGACCGGTATAAGCGAAACGTAACGATTCACACTATTCCCCTAATAAATAAAAACGCCATTTATTACGAATACTTACCTTGAACGGTTTTATTCGGCGAAGGCGGATACCATTAGATACGTAAAGAGTCCTACGGCGGCGCTGGACACAATGGCCAGCACAATAAACAACGCGAGGCGAATCAGGCTATATCCAAACATCATTCCTCCCAGGATCTCAACGCCGGTGAGCCAGGGCGGCTCATGCAGCGTCAGTCGCGGATGTTTAAGCAAAGCATAGTCCGTGAAGCGGGAAAAGGTTAAACAGCGCCTAAAATTGGCAGGCAGATGAAATTGCTACCTTTGAATGAGATATGCGAAAGAACTCAACGTTAATTTATTATTTTTCATGAGATTAGTCAGTCGTCAGAAAATAACGAGTGTCCTGTGCTACGTTTAATAGCATCCCGTTCATTTCTTTGTACCCGGTTGTGGTGCTTATTCCCCTGTGTGTCATGACCCGTAGCGTTATTCATTACATATTCTATTGGTAATTAAAGGATGCTCACTATGTACAGAAATATTCTGGTCCCGGTCGATGTCTATGAAATCGGGCTGGCCGATAAGGCGCTGGCTCACGCACAGTTTCTCGCCGAGGCGGCTTCCGCTGATATCCATTTACTGCATGTGATTCCAAAATTCTCGCCGGAACTGACGCGCGGGTTTATTTCCGACGCGCGAAAGATGGACGACTATATGATTAATAACGCAAAAGAAAAACTCACTGTTCTGGCGCAGAAAACCGCTTTCGCAGCCGATCGGCTCCATTTTCACGTGCGCAGCGGCAACGTGCGCGATGAGGTGACGAAGCTCGCCGACGAGCTGATGGCAGAGGTGATCATTATCGGTTCGCGCAACCCGAATATTCAGACCCATTTGCTCGGCTCGGATGCGGCCAATATTGTTCGCTATGCCCACGTTCCGGTTTTTGTCGTGCGCTGAGAGCGAAAGTGACAGTGTGCGTTTTTCGTTGCAGGACTTGAGGACGGAAGAATGAATACAGAAAAACCGGTCCAGCCCTTTTACCGGCTCTCCGTAGAAGAAACCCTGGCACAAACAAACAGTACCCCAGACGGCATCAGCGGTGCGGACGCGACGGCGCGCCTGTCGCAGTACGGTGAAAATGCCCTGCCGCAGAAACCCGGCAAACCCGTCTGGCTGCGCTTTTTGGCGCACTTTAAAGATGTCCTGATCTATGTCCTGCTGGCGGCGGCGCTGCTGACCGCCGTAATGGGGCATTGGGTTGATACGCTGGTGATTCTGGGCGTGGCGGTAATCAACGCCCTCATTGGCCATATTCAGGAAAGTAATGCGGAAAAATCCCTGCAGAGCATTCGCAATATGCTCTCCAGCGAAGCGGTGGTGGTTCGTCACGGCAATCATGAAACGGTCCCGACTACGGCGCTGGTGCCGGGGGATATCGTGGTGATCCGCGCGGGCGATCGAATTCCTGCCGATTTAAGACTGCTTGAAGCGCACAACCTGCGGGTGGAGGAGGCGATTCTGACGGGGGAGTCTACCGTCGTGGAAAAAAGCACCGAGAGACTGGAAGGGGAGCTGCCGCTGGGGGATCGCACCAATCTGCTGTTCTCCGGGACCACGGTCAGTGCCGGTGGCGGCAAAGGCATTGTGGTGGCGACGGGCGGCGACACGGAGCTGGGGCATATCAACCAGATGATGGCGGATATTGAACAGCACCGCACGCCGCTGCTGGTGCAGATGGATAAGCTCGGCAAAGCCATTTTCATTATTATTCTGGTGATGATGGCGGCGCTGTTCGTCTTCAGCCTGCTATTCCGCGATATGCCGGTTTCCGAGCTGATGCTATCGCTCATCAGCCTGGCGGTGGCGTCGGTCCCGGAAGGTCTGCCTGCGATTATCTCGATTATTCTCTCCCTGGGTGTACAGACCATGGCGCGGCAGAAAGCGATTATCCGCAAGCTGCCGACGGTCGAAACCCTGGGGGCGATGACGGTAATCTGCTCAGATAAAACCGGCACCCTGACCATGAATGAGATGACGGTGAAAGCGGTGATCACGGCGGAGAAAATCTATCGCGTCGAGGGCGATAGCTATGAGCCGGTGGGGAATATTCACCCGATTGACGATCCGACACCGGTGGCGGTGACTCACGGTTCGCTGCTCGAGCGCTATCTGCGCACGATCGATCTTTGCAATGACAGCCAGCTGATAAAAGACGAACAGGGGCTGTGGAAAATTACCGGTGGCCCTACAGAAGGGGCGCTGAAGGTGCTGGCCGCCAAAGTGCCACTGCCGCCTTTGCAGACAGAGCTGCGCAGCAAAATCCCGTTTGATTCCCAGTATAAATACATGTCGACCCTCCATCGCATCGGCGATGAAGAGATGATCCTGATTACCGGTGCGCCGGACGTGCTGTTCAGGCTGTGCCAGCATCAACAGACGGAGAGCGGGCTGCAACCGCTGAATCAACCTTACTGGGAAGCGCAGATTGAAGAGTATGCGCGGGAAGGTTTACGTATGGTGGCGGCAGCCTGGAAGCCGGCAGGCGTTGATCAAACGACGCTGGACCATCCGGATTTGCAGCAGGGCGTGATTCTGCTCGGTATCGCCGGAATGATGGACCCGCCGCGACCGGAAGCCATTACCGCTATTGGCGAATGCCTGCAGGCGGGCATTCGCGTGAAAATGATTACCGGCGATCACCCGCAAACGGCAATGAGCATCGGCAAAATGCTGGGAATTGGCAATGCCGGGAACGCGATTACCGGACGTGAGCTGGAGGTCATGGATGACCAGCAGCTGAGCGAAGCGGCGCAGAGCTATGATATTTTTGCCCGTACCAGCCCGGAGGATAAATTCCGCCTGGTGCAGGCGCTGCAAAGTAAGAAAGAGGTGGTCGGGATGACCGGCGATGGGGTTAACGATGCGCCTGCGCTGAAACAGGCTGACGTCGGTATCGCCATGGGTATCAAAGGGACCGAAGTGACCAAAGAGGCGGCGGATATGGTGCTTACGGATGATAACTTCGCCACCATCGCCAGCGCGGTTCGTGAAGGCCGTCGGGTTTACGATAACCTGAAAAAAACCATTCTCTTTATTATGCCCACCAACCTGGCGCAGGGCTTACTGATTATCATCGCTCTGCTTGCCGGGAACTTAATTCCGCTGACGCCGGTGCTGATCCTGTGGATGAACATGGCGACATCCGCCACGCTGTCGTTTGGCCTGGCGTTTGAGGCGGGCGAGCGGAATATCATGAAACGCCCACCGCGTAACCCGAACCTGCATGTCATGGACGGGTTTGCTATCTGGCGCGTGGTGTTTGTCGGCTCGATGATCGCCGTGAGTGCCTTTGTGCTGGAAGCCTGGCTACAACCGCGCGGCTATTCACCGGAGTTTATTCGCACCGTCCTGTTGCAGACCCTGGTGACCGCCCAGTGGTTCTACATGCTGAACTGCCGTGTCTCCGACGGCTTCTCCCTGAGTAAAGGCCTGCTGGCCAATCGCGGGATCTGGATAGTCAGCGGGGTGCTGCTGGTACTTCAACTGCTGATTATCTACGCGCCGTTTATGCAGATGCTGTTCGGCACCGAGTCACTTCCGTTCCGCTATTGGGTCATTACCTTTATTATCGGCTTCGCAATGTTCCTGATTGTCGAAATCGAAAAACCGTTGACTCGCAGGTGGCGGATGGATGCGACAGGTTAGCCCTGTGGCCGGGTAAGGTGCAGCCGCCGCCCGGTAATTTCCCTGAACGCAGAAAAGCAAAAAGCCTGCTTTAAAAGCAGGCTTTTCAAATTTGGCTCCTCTGACTGGACTCGAACCAGTGACATACGGATTAACAGTCCGCCGTTCTACCGACTGAACTACAGAGGAATCGTGTGAACGGGGCGCATATTATCGACCCCAATAACGCTTGTCAAAGGGGAGATCGATCCCTTGTGATCGTTTGCTGACAAAATCAGCAAAGTGCTTTCTTTCCCAACAAAATGCACACTTCTGGTGCAGGCTTACCCCTTATGGGGCAGATCGTAAACCGCTGTTTCAGTAATAAAACGGAGCAGGGTGATTAGATTTCCTTATTTTCAGCCGCTTAGCGCACTCATCCGTCCTCTTTTAAAAACTGGCATCCATATTGCAAAAACTCTCTCAACAATGAGCGCCAGTACCGGCACTGTATTTTAACAGGGGGCAAAATGAACTTAAGACGACTGAAATACTTCGTAAAAATCGTCGATATCGGTAGCCTGACCCAGGCCGCGGAAGTGTTGCATATCGCGCAGCCTGCGCTGAGCCAGCAGGTGGCCACTCTGGAAGGTGAACTGGACCAGCAGCTGTTGATCCGCACCAAGCGTGGCGTGACGCCAACGGAAGCCGGTAAGATTCTTTACACCCATGCGCGCACAATTCTGCGCCAGTGCGAACAAGCGCAGCTGGCCGTATGTAACGTCGGACACACCCTGAGCGGACAGGTGTCGATTGGCCTTGCGCCAGGCACCGCCGCGTCTTCCATCACCATGCCGCTGCTGCAGGCCGTTCGCGCCGAGCTGCCGGAGGTGCTGGTCTATCTGCATGAAAACAGCGGGTCGGTTCTTAACGATAAGCTGCTCAACGGTCAGCTCGACATGGCGGTCTTGTACGATCGCTCACCGATTGCGGGGATCACCAGCCAGCCGTTGCTGAAAGAAGATCTCTATCTCGTAGGGACGCGCGATTGTCCGGGCCAGAGCATTGATTTAACCGCCGTGGCTGAGATGAATCTGTTCCTGCCGCGCGATTACAGCGCCGTGCGTCTGCGCGTTGATGAAGCTTTCTCTCTGCGCCGCCTGACGGCAAAAATCATCGGTGAGATCGACTCTATCTCGACGCTGACCGCCGCGATTGCCAGCGGAATGGGCGTCACGGTGCTGCCGGAATCCGCCGCGCGTTCTCTTTGCAGCGCCGCGAACGGCTGGATGGCGCGGATCACCACGCCATCCATGAGCCTGCCGCTGTCTCTGAATATGTCTGCCCGCGGCTCTCTGTCGCCACAGGCGCAGGCGGTGAAAGAGATCCTGATGTCGTTGGTCAGCCGTCCATCGCTGGAGAATCGTGAACTGCAGCTCGTGAGCTGATATTCCATAAAGGAATAAGATGCTGGTTTTTATTATTTGTTCTGCAGGTCTGCTGACTCTAACAATAGGGCTATGTCAGATGCGCCGGAGTGAATCGTGAATTTCCAGCAACTTAAAATTATCCGTGAGGCGGCCAGGCGGGACTATAACCTGACCGAAGTCGCCAATATGCTTTACACCTCTCAGTCAGGCGTCAGCCGCCACATCCGCGAGCTGGAAGAAGAGCTGGGCATTGAGATTTTCATCCGCCGCGGCAAACGCCTGCTGGGGATGACGGAGCCAGGTAAAGCGTTACTGACCATCGCTGAGCGCATACTCAACGAAGCCAGCAACGTTCGACGCCTGGCGGATCTCTTCACTAACGACGCGTCCGGGGTGCTGACAATCGCCACCACCCATACGCAGGCGCGCTACAGTTTACCGCCGGTGATCAAGGCATTTCGTGAGCTGTTTCCGGACGTCCGGCTGGAGCTGATTCAGGGCACACCGCAGGAGATCGAAGTGTTGCTGCAAAACGGCGGGGCGGATATCGGTATCGCCAGTGAACGCCTGAGTAACGATCCACTGCTGGTGGCGTTCCCCTGGTTCCGCTGGCATCACAGCCTGCTATTGCCCGTTGACCATCCACTTCATCAGGTTTCTCCCCTCACGCTCGAAGATATTGTCAAATGGCCGCTGATTACCTATCGGCAGGGCATTACCGGCCGTTCGCGTATCGACGAAGCCTTTAATCGCAAAGGGCTGACGCCGGATATCGTGCTGAGCGCACAGGATTCGGATGTGATCAAAACCTATGTAGAGCTGGGGCTTGGCATCGGTCTAGTGGCAGAGCAGTCCGGCGGCGAGCGCGAGCTAGGGGATTTGGTGCGCCTGGATACCCGCCATCTGTTTGATGCCAATACCGTCTGGCTGGGGCTTAAGCGCGGACAGCTGCAACGCAACTATGTCTGGCGCTTTATCGAGCTGTGCAATGCCGGGCTGTCGGTGGATGAAATTAAGCGCCAGGTAATGGAAACGGAAGAAGTGGCGATTGATTATCAGATTTGAGGGTGGAATGGGGTTAAGTGTGGCTTCACGCCAGCGATAAGTGCACATGGTATGTGCACTTGCCACGGCCCCTTTCTGGCAATCTGCCCACATTATTTCTGGGCAGAGAAAATACGATAAAAAACTATCTTCCATGCCGCTCGAGTAGGGGGCAGTCTCCACAACATTCACTGTTTGTGTTACCAATGTGTGCAAATAAAACAACACGTCTCTGGCTTTGGTTGTTTATTTATATCTCATTTATTGGCTTCCTGCACAGAACGTTTAATGCGGAAAAATAATACAACTCTGGAAAAGATCTCGCTGTTCATCAGGTAATGACAGATATAAAGGAGTAATGCTTGAGCGGGAAATAATATCAATTGCATCTGGAAATTATCCAATTCTATTGAGATTTTAACCATAAAGAAAATGCCAATTAACGTGAGTAGTATGTCGAATAAATAGAGTGCAAGTATGAGTGTAAGCCCAAAGCTATACCCTCGGCCAAGTGAGTAAGGTATGGTTGAAACAATTATTGAAATAACTGTTATGAGTGACAGAGATACTAAAACACCAGGTTTAGTTGGTAGATCACAGTAATCCAGTATCATTCCACTTCCACCAATATAAAGAATTACAAAAAGACAACATAAATCCCAATTGATATAGAATTGGGACAGGAATTTCTATCCAGTCGATTTTTTAAAACATAGTCCAGCTCTTTCGAAGAGTACTTAAGTGAACCACCCTCACCTGTTTTTGTTAGCCTGGAAGGATATTTGCCCTCTTTTATCAATGATAAAAATTTAGCGCCAACTAACAGATTAATAATATTCATTTAGTTAACGGTATCCAACGGCTGTAATAATCCAAAAACATACTCACCTGACGTGCTGATACTTTCTGGTGAATGGATGACACCACTAACTTTACTCCCATAAATAGCCATTGCACTTGTGATAACACTTAACATTTGCTTTACCAACTCCAGGCGAACTGCATTTGTTGGAAATCTTCTTGGATATTTTCCCGCCCGAATCATTGCTTTCATAACTTTGTTCGAAATGCCAGGGTTAAGATATTTTATGATCCCTTCAGTAAGACGGGTTCGTTCCATTCTCGAATAACGTTTTAACCAATTGATAACTTTCATTGATGAGGCTGACTTCATTGCTCTGTATGTCATGACCGCTTCCTTTAACGGGCCTGCGAGCGAAGCGAGTGAGATTAAATCGAGAGCGGTTGATGTGGCCAGATACCACTCCTGTGTATCGAGCCAGGTAACCCCCTGAGCATCATTGAACTCTATATCATATAAGCGCCAGAGACCATTGCCGCATTGTACTGCTGTTGCCGCAGTTCCGGCCACAGCCAAAATCGCCAGAGGCGTACTTGTTCCTGCCGTTAGCGGTACAGCGCCTGAAGCAACAACACATGCAGCAGCTGTCAGCACTAGCGCCCCACAGGATAAAAGCGTTGATTTAATCTCTGTTCCTATTGATGGTCCTGCGACTGCATTCTTGACACTTTCCGAAATTTCTTCGCGGGATAGTTGATTTACTTTTGTGACAACGACATGTGTTATCTGATTTTGACCTGATGTGGCGGGACGATGAGAAGGGCGAACTAAATACGAGTGAAAACCATCATTATATATTATTCCTGCTCCAAAAAAATCACGCTGACAATCAAGAGATTCACCCAGGACATGGAAATCGAAATCAGCCCATTGGGTCTTTCCCAACATACAGGATAAATCATAATCGGGCAAATTATTGCCTTCAGGATGATGCAAACTAGACATGGAATGTCCTTATCAATAGTGAAAAATGGTAGGAAAAATGTTTATGAATTAATCAAAATAAATAAAATTTATATTTTTCCTCACATGCGCTTGAATGATTTACTTGCGTAATTGGTGTAGGAGAAGATATAAGTTCCTAAACAGGTATGAGGCTATTCATCTCCTTATTATCAATAACCCTGTGTCGTGTTCCATTAATTATAGGATGAGGTGGGTATTAGGAGGTTTTATGATTATATAGTAATGCACTCAACCATATGAGTGATTTCAATTAATTCTATATCCCACTGCAAAGGTTAATTTTAAATCTTCGAGTGATAATGGTCAGGTGGTAACGCATCTGCCAGTGGTTATTTTCACCCAGCGCCACTTCGTTGATGATGCCGCTGACGTAACGCAGGGGCACGCTTCCCTGAAAGAGGGTAAGTACCGAATTTTTTTCGAGAAAATCGGTTGCCGTCAGGTCTGGCAAACCGCTGGCGATATCCACTTCGAGGATAAAGGGCGTGGAATGCTCCTGATAAAGTCTGAAGCCGACCACTGCCGTGGATATCTCCGGCAGACCGTCCACTTCCAGTGTAAAACGCCGTCCTTTTAATGATATATAACCTCCCTGATATCTCAGCCAATATTGACCGTACCACTACCAATAATTACACCACCACAGTCAACTGCATCGCCCGTCCGTGCAGCTGGTAAGCCGTCAATAAAAACCGTACCAGAACCCCCTGCTATTTTACGGGGATGGGGAGGATGCTCAGGTTTACTATGGGGCGTAAGCGAGTCACCCATGCGGGCGGCAGGTAACCCGTCAATGAATACAGTGGATGACCCTGCAATAATCACAGTCTCGCTATAACCGTCATGTTGAGTGCCTTTATCATTAAATTTTGCTGCGAAGGGCATATATGACTCCTGTTTTTCATTTTTACGGCCTAAAGATTTATTTGATTATCGTTTTAATGATTTTATATTTACTGTTGTAATTTAACTCAGATATATAGATGGTATTTTCTGTCTCTTTTTTTAAGATTTTGTGATTGCATAATTATTCCTGATATATAGCACAATGGTTGCAGTGCTATCGGAATCAATAGCTGGGTTTTCGAAAGCATGCTTAAGACTAGTTTTGTTTCCTTGTTTATAGGTCGGTAATTGGTGGGGGTGATGATAAACTGCATGTTTTTTAATGGATATAATTCTTTATGTGTATAAAAATAATCGTTACATTGCTCTTGTTTTGGCGTCAAACCCATTGGCTAAAAAATGCCTCAGTAATGCGAGGTAATATAGACATCCATTGCGATGATTTAACCTTCAAGATACTGGAAATGGTATCCATCGATTCAATCCGGGAAACCTTACGGTTAAATATAATGTTCCTGTTGCTCGTCTGGATGCCGTTTGAAAATACAAAAGTGCCTCTGAAAAAAGAATACTCAGCATAAGTGTGGCAGGACTTGTGCTTAGGGAGGGACGATCATTACATCACTGAGTTATTATCTTTTATCGTAATGATGGAAGGGCAATTTATCACCATCTATTTCGAGTACTACTTGGTTGGTTCTAATCTCGAAAGAACTATCAACTCGCTTCCCTTCAAAACCAAATCTTTTTAAAAAAAATTTCAATGTGTCTTTCTCCTTGGGATTATTTTCATCGTAACATACCTTATGAAGATAAAAGCAACCACCTTTATGTGTTTGGGGCGTATTTAATCCCTCCAAGATGGAAAAAAATGACTTATAAATCCATTGGTCAATAAACCACTCATCATTCACTACAAAATATTCAATGGAACCAATGTTATATCGATGTCTCCCTAAAAGAAACTCATAAGGTAAGTCGAGAAGAACTGAACTTGAAAAATTATTGCCTGCTGGTATTTTTTGCCAATAATTTTTTAATTCTATACTTTCAAACTCACAATATCGGCCAAGATAGTCTAACTTGATTTGATTTGTTGTTATCAAAAAAGATGCATCACACATCGCTCCAAACCCATCTCTCCATTTCCTTGGTAATCTATCCTTCAGGATAAAATAATTCTGAGTACTTCTATTGTCAAAGTATATAGATGCTAACACTCTGCCTGAAATTTGTTGCTGAACAGAAAGTTGCACACTTATTTTATATTTATCTTGGTTTGACTTATTTTCATCATCACTGATGATATAGTGCGGAGGTAATGTATTAATGGTTATATTAGGCTCTACTACAGAAAGTTGCTGGTATTCATACGAGTCTTGCAGTGGATAAATTTCCGGTCTTTCTAAGCTTGAACGTTTATCCCCCCAGTTAATTCTGCCGTACCCATATTTCACTATAATTACATCTTCGTTAGGAAATGCCTTGCTCACAAAAAAACAAAAACAAAAACAAAAACAAAAAAACAACTTTTTTTGCGTCTTTATAGAATTAAATAATTTCCTGTGCATGCTCATTTTTAATTAATCTAAGTGGGTTAAACTATTATTTGAAAATACCTTTCGAAATTATATGCATTTTTGAAAACATCAAGACTGTGGTTTTCTAGTAACTCGGCCGCATATGTTATGTATTTCCCATCTTTTTTATGATCTCCTAAAGGTAAATCATCTGTACCAACTCCTCCCCACTGACCTTTTATCTTATCACCGATGTATCCAAACCTCTCAAAATGAGAAATCTCATGACAAATGGTGGATACCTTTGAGTTAACACCCATAAGTGGTTTACAGACAAAATTTTGACCAATATTAATTTCTAGATTTTCTTTATATTCTTTCGGGTCTTTATTCCATGTTGCACTGCTAATTACATAGGCTGAAAATTCGTTAGTATATGTTTTATTGACGAAATTTCCATATTTATATACTTCCTCATCTGTTGGATTGCCAACCTCGTCATACTGGGCAGAAAGAACACCTTCCTCTCCAACATATAATTTGCTATTAATTAAAATTAGTCTATCAACTGACTTACGCATAAACTCTATTACAGATGTCTTATCAGTCTCTTTTATTCGCCCCCCTCCATTCTTATCGCATACCTCATAGGTATGAACCATTTCTTCTGTACCTTTTAATCCCATTATTTTATAAAACTCTTCCTGTTTCTCGTCATTCCATCCGCTTACACTAAGGTCTTTTTTTCTCTGTTCCAATACTTTTCCGACAAAAGGAAGCACTTCCTCCATCATTTTTTTGAATTTATTGGTAACCTTAAATTCTTTAATGCACTGTTTCTTGTTTTCACTTTCACCCTTTGAACTTCTTTTACTCATAAACGCCCCCTAAAACCATATCAATATTTTGGCTTAATAATCTAACATCAATCACCTGAGATTTATCTTTAGTATTGAATATTTTGGTGTTTCCTTTATTATCAGTCACCCCTTTCTGTTTCGTCCCGTCAGATAAACTGGCGATATAGCGAGTGTTTGCATATGGCACTCCATCATCATCCATAAAATGAAATTGAACATTATATTTATTATTATCATCATCACTTCCTGAGTTCCCTCTGTTCCCGGCTCCGTCATCCCCTCCGCTGTTATTCTTTTTGTTTCCAGCATCATCTCCCTCATCATCTGCCAGCGACGTTAGCACAGCTGGTTGCAAAGTTTGTACCGCCGTCCCCGCACTGCCGCCACCATTGAGGTTTATCTTCGGCCCCATGATATCCACGCCGCCCGAATGAATAACAATGAATGAACCACCTACCTTGAGGCTTATCTGGCTGCTGCTCTCCAGTACTATGCCACCGTCAACCTTAAGACCCAGCTCTCCCGCTACCTTCCGTGCCAGGTTGCCTTTCACTTCCAGGCTGTGCATTCCGTTCACCAGGCTGATATGGTCTCCGGTGGTTTTCTGCTCCTGTTTTCCTTGCACGGTTAACTTACGGTCATTTGCTACGTACAGTCCGTCATTATGGTTGATGTTTATTACCCGATCGTTTGTCACCATCAGCGTCTGGTCATTCCCGACATTAATGCTCTGATCGTGAGTCACGGTGACGGTCTGGTCATTGCCACCGGCATTCTCCTTACCCACCGTCACCGTCTGACCCAGCCCCACCATAATTATCTGGTTATTGCCGACTGTTTCTGTGTGGTCCACCTTCACATCTGTCGTCCGGTTATTCAGCACCTCAGTGTCCATGTTCTTCTGCGCATGGATATACACCTGCTCCTTCCCGGTGGCATCATCGAATTTCAGCTCATTAAAGCCGCTGCCTTTATATGTTTTCGAGCGGATGGTCATCTGGGTTTTGGTGCCCGGCAGGCTGCCTGGTGAGCGGTTGTCCTGGTGGTAGGTGCGGCCCATAATGACAGGTTGGTCCGGATCGCCGTGGAGGAAGTCGACGATCACCTCCTGGCCCACACGTGGTATGGCCAGGTTACCGAATCCCGTTCCTGCCCACGCCTGGGACACCCGCACCCAGCATGAGCTGTCCTCATCCCCCTGACAGTATCGATCCCAGTGAAAACGTATTCGCACCCGGCCATGTTCATCACAAAAAATTTCTTCCCCCTCCGGACCAGTGACGATAGCACTCTGGGCACCGTCCACGCAGGGCTTAGGCAGGGGAGGGATACGCCAGGTTCTGTCCGCAGGGATAGCCTCAAAGTGGTTATTCAGAGTTGTCCCTTCGCCATGACTGCCGTGCAGTGCCTGAGGTTGGTCGCCAGTCAGGACACTACTCACCACCTGCCATTCCCGGTTAAGTGTCTGTGAGGGATGCCCCGTTAGGGTGAAACGTTTTCCCGGGAGCAGTTTTGGTGAGTTACTGTCACAGACGGCAGTTTCAGTGTTGTTTCGCCAGCCCTCAATCTGGTAGCGGGCAAAAGCCTGCCCGTGCTGCTCATCTTTGAACCGCCCGGGATAGTCAAAGAACTCATACTGTGTGCGCTGACCGTTCAGTTTATCTCCGGCACGACTGTACCAGCCAGACCAGCCCGGCGTTTTAAAGGTGTAGTCCTGAGTTTCCACAGATGAAGGTCCGGTCCGCGCTCGGTACTGGAAAGTACTGATGCAGGCGGTGGAGACTTCCGTGCTGACATAGGGGTTGAAAGGCATGGCTCCCAGGGTTGAGACTCCGGCCACGTCATCGCAGAGTACCAGTTTCTGCTCAGGGCCTTCAGGTGCGTACCAGTCAAAATAGAAGATACCCTCTTCAGACCATAGGCGTGTCAGGAATGCCAGATCGGTTTCCCCGTACTGCACGCAGAACTCCCGCACCGGATGCGGGTCATACAATACCGGTGTCCATTCGATGATACCGTTCTCACTCAACAGAGTGGAAGAAATGGTCTGGATATCCTGCTGCTGAAAGATGCGGAAGTTCTTGCGCAGGCTGCAGCGCCAGAGGGGAGGGACAATGGTCAGGTGGTAACGCATCTGCCAGTGGTTATTTTCACCGAGCGCCACTTCATTGATGATGCCGCTGACGTAACGCAGGGGCACGCTTCCCTGAAAGAGGGTCAGTACCGCATTTTTTTCGAGAAAATCGGTTGCGGTCAGGTCTGGCAGACCGCTTGCAATATCCACTTCGAGGATATAGGGCGTGGAATGCTCCTGATAAAGACTGAAGCCGACCACTGCCGTGGATATCTCCGGCAGCCCATCCACTTCCAGTGTAAAACGCAGTCCTTTTAATGACATATGACCTCCCTATTGTTTGCCGGAAAATAGACACCGTTAGAGCATTGACCGTAACTGTACGTCGTTATGCTTGCGTTCAGGGACGCTACCGCCGAAGTATCCGGCGCCTGCCATCTCCCTTAAAAACGTAACCCTTTACTGACGAGCTTTTTACCTACGTTTGCCTTTATGCAAATTCAGCATTCAGCACTTCGTACAGAATGCTGTTGGTTTAACCTATGCCTGGAATGGCCCATCCCAGTTACCTGCACCGGAATAACTGCTTCAGTATTGGTTATAAGATTTACAGGTACACCTAATTGGTAGCAGATGGGAAATGTAAGATTTAAAATTCTCCATCTAAAATAGTCATAGATTTTGGGTTTTTTTTCTCTTTTTGTGCCAACTTTCATATCAACAAGAAAATATGCACATTGAAATAATAAGTTT
>Ga0213823_1001380_pt1 | contig 15008 bp, 16 predicted proteins | sample MC6MC0907MG_FD_179887 | JGI IMG/M metagenome (GOLD analysis project Ga0213823, IMG submission 179887) | Enriched soil aggregate microbial communities from Iowa State University, Ames, United States - MC6-MC0907-MG | ecosystem: Environmental > Terrestrial > Soil > Unclassified | place: USA: Iowa...
TATGGAACTTGAAAAAATGTTGAGAAAAATAAAATTTACAAGAAGAGTGAGATTAATAGTTGAGAATAGTGAAAGATGCGTGAGTTTTTACCCCTTACTTGCGTGTCTTTTTCTATTCTCAACTGAGGATAGACGTAGTCAACGTAGACTATGTATTTCATAATCTCCTCCTATATTTGCTTATTTAGGCACAAGAGATTCGTATCCCCTTGCGAATCTCTTTTTTTTATTGAGGGAGTTGATAACGTGGCAAAAGTAGAAAAATTTAAATGTACTCAATGTGGATCTGAAAAATATTTAAATAGAGATTTTTATAAAAGTTCATCAAAAATGAATAGTGATACAAACAGAATGAACATATGTAAAAATTGCGTGCAAGATAAATATGATTATTATTTAACTAAATATTCTGGTGATGCAGAATTAGCGTTAAAACATACTTGTTTAAATTTAGATAGTTATTTTAGCGAACCATTGTTTATTGAGTGCGGAAAAACAGATGGTAATTTTTTAGGGGAATATTTTAGAAAATTAAATGTTGAAAAAGCAACAAGAGATAAGACAAGTGCAGATAATTCTGTATTAAGTAAAGAAAGTAATAAAATGATTTCAGTAGACGACACTCTTATTAATCAAGAAGTTGTTGATTTTTGGGGAGAAAGTTATAGTTCTAAAGAATACACAAAATTAGAAAAAAAATATAGAAAATATACAAAGCATTATCCATCTGAAACATTGCAGGAGCAAGAAATAATAAAAAACTTATGTGAATTAGAAATAATGAGAGAAAACTGTAGAGTAAATAATAAACATAATGATTTTGATAAATTAAGTACTCAAATAAGAAAAGCTATGGAAGATTTAAATGTGTTACCATCTAAAATGCAGAAATACGGAAACAACGATAAGATAACACCTGGTCAACTAATATTAGAAGTTGAACAAACAGAACCAATACCTAGTAAACATCCTGAATTTATTGATGTAGATAAAATACAATGGATGATAAATAGATATATAGTTAGGCCTTTAAAACTATTCTTTGGTATTGAGACTGGTGATATAACTTATTCTGATGTGGAGAATGAAACATATGAAGACTACAAAAAGCAAACAAAGAAATAATTTAAAAAAGGATTCGTATGAAAATTTATTAGATGGTATAAAGATATGGACTGAATATTGGAGAAAAAACCCACATAGATTTTGTGAAGATTGGTTAGGTATACATTTATATCCTTTCCAAATGATACTGTTATTTATGATGAACATAAGTAATGTCTTCGTTTTTACTGCTTCGAGGGGTCTAGGAAAATCATTTTTAACAGCAGTATTTTGTTGCGTAAGATGTATATTATATCCTGGTACTAAAATAGTAATTGCCAGTGGTAATAAAAAACAGGCTGCTAATATAATAACAGAGAAAATAGAAGAACTAAGACAGAAATATCCCATGTTGGATATTGAAATAGAAAAAATAACCACCAATCATGATAATGTAAAGTGTACGTTTAAAAATACTTCTGTGATATCAATTGTCGCTTCAAATGACGGAGCCAGATGTGGTCGTGGAAATATATTAATAGCAGACGAATACAGAATGATAAAAGAAAACGTAGTAAATACTGTATTGAAACAGTTCTTAACTGCACCTAGAAGACCTGGTTATATGGATAACGATAAATACAGTGATTATCCCCTTGAGCCCAATAAAACTTTATATTTGTCGTCAGCTTGGATGAAAAGCCACTGGAGTTTTAATACATTTATGAATGGTATAAGAAGGATGGTTGAAGATAAAAAAGGATTCGCTTGCCTGATACCTTACATATGTGGATTGGATCATAAGATAATAACTAAAGAAAGAATTGAAGAAGATAAAGAAGATATAGGTGAATTTGCCTTTTTGATGGAATATTGTAGTTATTGGTATGGGGAGAACGAAAATAGTTTCTTTAAATCAGACGAAATAAACAAATGTAGAGTTTTAAGGAATGCGTATTATCCTTTAAGCGATGATGAGTATAGAAATCCAGATATTAAAAAGAAAAAAATAAGACAAATGCCCAAAAAGAAAGATGAAATAAGAATAATGGGTTGTGATATAGCTGTTTGTAGTTCAACCACAAAAGTATCTAATGATAACTCAGTATTTACATTAATGAGATTGTTACCTAGTGGTGATAGTTTTATACGAGAAGTTGTTCATATAGAGTCTTATAATGGATTGTCAGTAGAAGAACAAAGTACTAGGATAAAAAGATTATTCACTGAATTTGAATGCGATAAATTGATTATAGATGCTCAAGGTATAGGATATTCTGTACTAAATGAATTGTCTAAATCTTCTTATGATAAATCAATAGATGAACACTATGAACCATTCGTGCCTTATGATAGTTCCACTAGTGTAGATATTGATGTTAATTTGGATGGATTAAAGGTTATATATGTATTTAAAGGTTATGAGCAAACAAATAATAATGTTAACATATTCCTTAAAAATGCTTTAATGAGTAAAAAAATAAGATTATTGATAGAAGAAAATGAAAAGAAAGACGACTATGATAATGATAAGCAATTTGCTTCTGATGGAGCATACAAAGCGTATCAAATGTTGCCATTCATACAAACAAGTCAGTTTGTGTTTGAAACCTTAAATTTAGAGTATGAGGTTAGACCTAGTGGCAATATTGCCATTAAAGAAAAGGGTAAAAATAGAAAAGATAGATATTCTAGCTTAGCATACACTAATTATTTGGCTCAATTAATAGATGATGATGAGTACAAAAGAAGAAATAAGAAAAAGGGTGGATATATATTCTTACATTAATTAATAAAATTGGAGGTGAACAATATAGATAAAAGTGAAATAAATATAAGTAAAGAAGAAATTAAGAAAAATAATATGGAGTTTGCTGAAAAATTTAGTAAACAAAGTATAAATTATCTTAAAAAATTATATGGAGCGTCCACTACCAGAAATATAACTTCAGACCAAGTTAAAAAATATACTGAAAGACCTTACGATAACGCTGATAATTTACAAGCAGCAATGAATTATATAATGCATTCAAATGGTATGATTAATGAATTCTTATACTATAAGGCAGATATGTTAATGTTAGATCATTGGTTGTTATGTGTAGATATGAGTAAATATAAAGATTATGATAAATATGATAAGGCTTATGGTAAAGCAGTTCAAGAGTTAAGAAAATATAATATAAAATTTAATGTATCATGGATGTTAAGAAGATTAATAAGAGACGGTGAATTATACATATATAAACAATCGGATAGTGAAGGTATAACATTTTTACCAATACCTAATAAATTTTGTCAGATATCAAGTGCTAAAGGTGCTGTTCAAAATTATTCATTTAATATCGATGCTATGAATGATGAATTAATTCAAGCGTTTCCAGATGATATTCAAAAGATATACAATAAGAAGAAAAAGGGTACTTTGAAAAATGATAAAAATTATAAAGATGGTTTTTATCCATTAGATAAGACTAAGGGATACGCTTTTTCGTTGGAGTATTTAATGCCGAAGAGTGTACCTTATTATACTTCATTATTAACTACATTGTTTAGATTAACTGAAAGCGAAGATATGGATAGTGACAATGCTGAAGTTGATAATTTTAAACTGCTTCAAATGGTAATACCTACGGATAAAAACACAGGAGAAATATTGGCAGATGGAGAAGAGGCTAGTAATTATTTTTATGATACTAAACAGGTATTACCTAGAAGGATAGGTTTCGTTGGACTACCATACGAGTTGAAATTATCAACATTAGGTGATGTTTCAAGTAAGGATATAGATTATTCTAATAAACTAAGAGAGTCGGCTTATGATAGTGCTGGAATTTCAACCGAAATGTTTAATTCAGACAGAAGTAACACTCAAGCAGTAATATATTCTCAAATAACAGATTCAATATTAGGGTTTGAGTTATTGAAGCAATTTACTTCGTTTTTAAATGAAGATTTTAAACATAATAGTGCTTTGAAAAATTTTGAGGTGTGTTTCCTTGAAACTACTAGATATAATTATTTAGAAGTTAGAAATCAATTATTAAATAGTGCTGCAACATATGTTTCTAAATTACAATTATTAGCAAGTTTTGGACATGAACCATACGTGGCATATCAAATGTTAAAACAAGAAGAAATGATGCGATTGAATGATAAATTACAACCTATGGTTAATGCACACACTACTTCTGGTAATGATATTGGTGGTAGACCTAACGTTAAAGAAGAAACTGGAGATTTAAATAAGGCTGGTCAAGCACAAAATTAGAAGGTGATTAAATGGAATTTAAGATATTATCAATGGAAACTAAACCATTTGTAGATTTTGTTTCAGATGGAATTAAATTAACAAATTGTGTTGAGTTGCATAATCAAGGATTTTATGGTGAAGGAATGAGAGTATGTGTAATAGATACAGGATATTCAGTTCATGATTTCACTAAAGATAATATAATATGTGGTAAAAATTTTACCAATGAAAGCAATGAAGATGATTATAATGATTTAAATGGACATGGTACATTTTGTATAGGTGAAATAGTCCAAATAGCACCAAAATGTCAAATCGTAGTTGCTAAAGCACTTGTTAAAAATGGTAATGGTGATTTTAATTCTATAATAAATGCGTTTAAATATGCTATTGAACAAAATTGCCACATAATAAGTATGTCTTTGGGTTCAACAACACAATCAGAAGAGTTGCATAAATTAATAAAACAAGCAAATGAATTGGGTATTGTGGTTTGTACTGCAGCAGGTAATGAAGGGGATGGGAATTGTTCTACTGATGAGGTTTCTTATCCTGCAAATTATGAGGAAGTAATTAATGTTGGTGCAGTAAATATAGATAAATCAATTGCTAATTATAGTAATTCATCTCAATGGGTGGATATTTGTGCAGCAGGAACTAATATAACTTCTACTTTTTTAAATAATAAATGGTGTAATTCAAGTGGAACAAGTATGGCGTGTCCAATTGTAGCAGGGGTTTCTTTATTGCTAAGGGAGAAATTTATTAAGGAGTTTGAAAGACAACCCTCTGAGCAAGAGATGTATGGTCAATTAATAAAAAACACTGAAGATTTACATATATCAAGAAGATTTCAAGGAAATGGATTCTTGAGAATAAAAGGTGAGGAATAAATATGGATAAATTTATTTATTGTTTTAATGAAACCGACAAAAAAGAACTAATATTAAGTGGATTTTCGTATATTTGTGAACAACATATGGGAGAAAAAACAGTATATGTATTCAATAATGATAGTAAAAAATTAAAATTTGAGTTAGACAAATCTAAGTATTTTACAAATAATAAATTATTCTTTTAGATAATTAATATCGTTTTCGGACGATATTTTTTTATACAAAAATTTAAAGAAAGGAGGAATCCTTTATGAAAAAAATGAAACTTCCATGCTTGTTTGAGGATATAACATCTTTTGATAACGACAAGAGACTTGTTAAATGTTCTATTAAAGTTCAACATGACAAAGATAATCCAAATGGATCATATTTTGATGATAAGGATATAGAAAAATGTGCTAATAAATCTTTAAGATATACTCCCATACTAGGTTCTATAATCTATGATGAAGAATCCGAGGAATATAAACTTAATGGTCATGACATGCAATATAAAATAATTAAAACAGATGAAGGTTATGATTTAAAGATTTCACATATTGAAAGAATATATGGGTTTGTCGCACATGATGCTGAAATAAGTTTTGAATATGATGAAGAAAAAGATAAGAATTATTTAGTCACAGAAGGTTATCTATGGAAAAATTATATGGATGAACTTGAAGATATATTAAACAAAAAAGATGGTCAAACACAAGTATCAATGGAGATATCTGTAAATGATTCTTTTGAAAGAGATGATGGGTTAATTCAAATAACAGATTATACTTTTGAAGGTATAACCATGTTAGGAGTACCTGAGGCAATGAAAGGTTCTAATTTACAAATATTCTCTGAAGATACTTTATCTAAATTAAAACTAGACATGGAAGAGTTAGTTAGAGTTTATTCTTTAGAAAAGGAGGAAGAAAATTTGAGCAAAAAAAATGAAAATGTTGACGCAAACAAACAAACAGAAGAATTTGGTTTATCTGTTCAAAACATAACAGACCAAATTACTACACAAATAAATGCTAGATTTGTTGAAAGAGAAGATTATTGGGAAGGTAAATATCAAGCAAGAGAATTTTGGTTCATGGATGTATTACCTGATGACAAAATCGCAATAGTTGAAACTGCAGATTGGTCATGCAGACAATATTTTGGTGTACCTTATGGTGTTAACGAAGATGTTGTTACATTAGATTTTGATAACAAGAAGTCATATATCCAAGAATGGAGAGAAATGTCAGGTGAAGTTGAGCCTAATGTGTTTAATTGCGAAGATGTTCAACTTAAAGAACACATAATTAATAAATTTAATTCAATTGATACTCATGAAAATGAAGTTACAGAATTAAATAATCTTAAAATTTCTCATGCTGAATTAGAGGCTAAGTTTGAAGAAATGAAAGATTATGAAGATTTAAAGAAATTTAAAGAATCTTATGATAAGGCTGAATATGAGTCTGAAATAAAAGAAATATCATCTAAATTTAATTTAGATATTGATGAATATCAAGAATTAGAAGTGAAAGCAATTTCAGGTGAGTTATCTAAAGAGCAATATGAAAAAGAATTATATTGCTTAGTAGGAATGAAACAAATTGAAAATAACTCTAAATTTAGTAAAGCAGATAAATCTACTTGTGAAGTTAAAGTTCAAAATAATGTAAAAATCTCATCAAGATATGGTGAGTTAGGTAAAAAATATTCAAAATAAATGGAGGTAAATTATGTATTTAATAATAAAAAGAAGAGTAGCTGACAATGCTATATCAGTTATACCAGAGGCAGAATGTCAAAATGGATCATTAGTGTTATTAGGTGGTTACGCTGCTAAAACAATAGGTGGAGTAGACGTAGCTGGCGAGGCATTAGAAGGTAAAGCATTAACAGATGCAGTAGGAAATCAATATGCAGTAGTTGCGCCTGATGTAACAGCAGATCAAAGATATTCTTTACAAGGTAAAACAGATGATGATTTAAAAGTTCTAGCAGGTGAGTCTACAAGAGCATATATAAATCATGCAGGATTTGTAGTAAAAGCTGAAAAAGCATTAATAGATGTTGAAGTTGTTGAAGGAGACTTATTAGCACCAAAAGCTGGTACTCAAGGATATACTAAATATGTAGATGGTACTAATAAAAATGCAATAGCTAGAGTGTTAAAAACTGGCGTAAAACATATGGGAAGAGATATGGTTGAAATAATCTTCTTATAAGATAAGTGTATGAAATTAATAAAATAAATTAAAGAGATAAAAACGGAGGTATTTAAATGTACAAAAATTTAACTGATTTACAACAAATTGCCATAGATACATTCTATGGAAGAAAAGAATGTTTTGCTGAGCTTAAAAAGAGTGGAGATGACATAATAAGAGAAGAAATATTAGCTAAAATGTCATCACCATTACCTGATAACAAAAGAGAATTTAGAAGATGGTTTAAAGGTAATGCAAATGAAATGTTTGGATTAATAGAAAAAACTATCACAGTAGTTCATAATGATATAGCTTTTGAACAATTTGGTGAATTTGTTCAAACTGAAGTATTGGACGAGGGTGATAAACCTGAATACTACATAGAAAACGCTGACTTATTTGACGTTTCAGTTAAGGCAACTGGTGTTGGTGTTCAAATGAGACAAAAAATGCACAATGGTAAAATGGAAACTGAAGCATTTGAATTAGGCGTTAAAATCTATGATGAATTCTTTAGATTTTTAACTGGAAGAATTAATTGGACTGAATTAGTAAACAAAGTTGCAAGATCTTTCTCACATAAATTAGCAACAATAGTTTCTGGTACTTTATTTGATGCTTATGACTCTGCTAATAATCCATTCCATGGTACTTCTAATGCTGCAGGTGTAGATGCTAAATTACAAGAAATTGTAAATAAATTATCTGCTTATTGTGGTGAAGTACAAATAGTTGGTACAAAAGGTGCTTTAGCTAATATAGCTGGTTTAGGTGGAGTATATACTCAAGATGCTAATGATAGAAGAATGTTTGGATTTGTTCAATTATTCGGTGGAGTACCTGTTTATGAGTTAGCGCAAGGATTCGATAAAGAGGCTAAGTCTTATGATATACCTAACGATACAATATTAGTTTTACCTAAAGAAAAAGTTGTTTATTGTGCTTTTGAGGGAGACGTATTTATAGATGAGAGTTTAGAAAAGAAAGATTCTAACGATAGACAAATCGAAATGGAAATGTCAAGAATGGCTAGAGTTGGTATAGCTGTTGGTAAAGATTACGGTATATTAAAAATATCTTAATTAAATGAAATGGAGGAGATTATATGGCTGAAAAAAATATAAAAAAAGAAAAAAAAACTAAAGATGTAGTAGATAAATTAGAAAAAGTTGAAGTAGCAGAGGAAAAACCTATTAAAAAGAAATTAAATAAATCTCAGATATCTAATTTATTAAAAAAAAATGAAAACGATATAAATGTTGAAGTATTAAATATTGGTATAGGATCAGTATTATATATGAATAAAATGGGGCAAACGTATTTTGATTTAGACTTAGGTGAATCTGAAATTATTTCTTTAGGTATGATGAAAGAAGTTTGTAGTAGATCTATGGGATTCTTTAAAGATTTCGCTATAACAGTCACAAATATATTCTTAGATGAAGTTGAGGATATAACAAGTCAAGATGTAATAACTTATTTAGGTTTAGATAGAGTATTTAAAGAAATAGAGGATTACGATACTGATTTCATGAAAGAATTCGTATTAATTACGGATGAACAAGAATTTGAAAAAGAATTAAAGAAAAAAGGAAGAAAATTCACTAAGATGATTGCTTGTAAAATGATACAACTATACCAAGACGGTGAAGACATAGATAGAGGTAAAGAGATACTAGTGAAAGATTTATTGGAATTAGAATCTTTAAAATTTAGATAGGAGGTGATTTAAATGTCAACTCCTGTTCAGGATATATATAAGATTTTTCTAAGCCAAATCGGAAAAGATATTATAACTGAATTAAGTCGAGAGGTTGCTGAAGACTTGATGTTTACTTATTTACAAGGGGCATCAGTAGAATTTAGCAAGTGTAGAAAAGATTTAAATATTGAAGAAAATAATATAATTGGAGATTTGGATTTAGATGAAAAATTCATTTTAGCAGAAGGAATGATATTATATTGGCTACAACCTAAGAAATTAACTCAAGAAGTAATAAAAAATAGGATAACTGACGGAGACTATGTTATAAAGTCTCCTGCTAATTTACTTGATAAACTTATGAAACTTGAAAATCAAACCCAAGATAAACTTAGAAAAAGACTTATTAAATATTCTTGGAAAGACAAAAGGATAAATAAATAATGGATTACTTCGAATTATATAAGAATAGAGTTTTAGGTGAAAGCGCTAATATAAGAGAAAAAGAAATTTCTGAAATGGTAAGTGAATTTGACGAATACTTAAATCAATCTTTGACCTCACATGAAGTTTATTATACTAAAGTAGATGAATTACCTGATATTACTACAAATGAAAAGAAACTGATGATTATCAACGATATTTCTGATAATGATAAAAAAGCATACGATGAAAAGAAATTATTGTGTTCTTTGGATACCAATGTTGAAGTTGGATCTTACATCTATTGGGATAATTCATGGTGGTTAATTATTTTTAGTGAAAATAAGTCAATTAAAACTTGTAAAAAGTTTACTATGAATAGATGTAATCAATACTTAAATTATGTTTATAAAGGAAAATTATATAATATCCCTATGACGGTCAATGCACTCACTTTATATAGCGATGGCATGGCAGATATGGTTTATACTTCTATGGGAGATTCAAAGAATAGGGTTTATTTTGGTACAAATCACATCACTAGAAGTATAGATGTAGGTACTCGTATGATGATATCAAATAAAACAGTATATAGAGTTACAAATTTAACCGACTTTGAATACAATTCAAACACTGGTGATAATGGATTAATTTCTGCAATAATATTACAAACAAATATACTTAAAGAAGATGATGTTGAAAATAATATTGCTTATAATGATATATCTAAAAATGATGCTAGTAAAATAAAAGGTGAAAATGAAATTTACTTGTATGATGAAAATGAGTATGAAGTTGAATATGAAGGCGAAGTTGAGTTTATGCTAGACTTTGATTATGTAAATACGGTTATTGTTTCTCAAGGTAATAACAAATGCATAGTAAGACATAATGACTCAATGAGTGATGTAGGTAGTAATGTTTCACTTATCGCAATAGATAAAAATACGCAAGATACAATTGATACAAAAATTATTTTGGTTAGGGGGGTGTAATATGAATAATATTATTAAAGATTTCCCAAGCCGATTAATTATAAAAATAGCAAATTTAATAATGCTAGATTCTGAAATTAATAAAATGCTTTATTATAACAAGGTAAATGATAAGGATATATATAGTTTAGACGATGTAAAAAATCCCATTGGAGTTTTGAAAGATAATAAAGTATTCATTGATAGAAGAATAGACAAAGTATGGAAAGAAAGTGACATATCCGTGTTTGTAAATTTATCAAAAGATTCCCAGTATTCTAGGGGTTACACTAAAAGTAGAAAAGTTAGAACTGTTGAAGTTGAAATTGGAGTTGTTTGCCACAATGATTGTAGAAAAACAATTAATGGTCTTAGGGACTTGTCGGTTTTTAATAGAATCAAAATGGTTTTATGCGAAGACGATAGTGTGCAGGGATTAAAAGGAATACAATGGGGTGAAACAACTCAAATGTATAATATGCCTCAAGATTACACTGGTTACTCAACAAAAATATTAGTAGATTATTTTGGTAAAATGTAATGTTGTATACTAAAGAATATTTAACAGGTAGAGATATTAATTTATTAAAATATAATCTTGGAGTAATTAAACAATTTAAAGTTGATGAATTTATGAACGATTATGATTACGAGTTGATTGATTTCGTGAAGCCTTTTTATTTGGAACAGAGTTTAGACTTGAATGAAGAAATAAGAAAAAATAAAGTACATTTTACATATTTTTATGTATTGTCTCAACAAGATGAAAAAATAATGCAAGAATTAATAAAATCTCTTATTTTTGTATATGAGTTAGATGTTGAAAAAAATGAAGATGGAACTTTTAAGAATATTGAAGAACATATTTTGATTGCTAATGTTAATGATAATTTAGTTTTGATACTTAAGCGAAATGGAGAACCTTTTGCTTTTATAGATGATAGTAATTTTAATATTCTAAGTCAAGTTGTTCTTGAGATGTGTCGTTTTGATAAACCTGAACCAGAGCCAGAAACTAAAGGCGACCCTGAATTAGTCGAGAAAATAAAGAAGGCTCGTAAGAGACATGAAGAAAAACAGGCTAAAAAAAATGCTGTGCCATTTGAGGAATTGGTTAGACAAGTAATGTATGTTAGAAAACTTACTTATGATGAGATTAAAGATTGGACTATATGGCAAGTAAAAGATGTTTATGTGGTTGAGTCTTTAATGGAATCGAGTGATAAAAGTTATTTACTGGCTACTAATCCTTACGCTGATATAGATTTAAAGAAAAATAAAAATTGGAAAAATGAAACGAAATTGGCACGTGAATAACGTGTCTTTTTTAATATAAAAAATTGGAGGTAAATATTTATGCAATTTATGATTAAAGATGCGGCAGATGTAATTTTAAGTCCGCTTGTAGGTGAGGGTGGGGCTATAACAATAGACTACTTAAATACATTTAATATGAAAACTGAATCTGAGAAACTTGCTGCTAAAGCAAAAGGTGTAGATAAAATAATCATATATGGATCTAAAACTTGTACTTTTGAACTAGGATCTGAGGTTATTACTAAAGAAGAAATGGCAATGTTACTTGGTGGAGAATTAACAGGAACTAAGATAACAGTTAAAGATTCAGTTTCTACTCCTTATTACTCTTTATCGGGAACATTTACTTTAAAAATGGAAGATGGCTCTGAAGAAGTTCAAACATTAACTGCAGCAAAAGTAGCAGCCAATCCACAGGCAGATTTATCAATGGACGCTGCGAACATAGGAACATATACTTTAACAATGGATGTACTTGCGGGTTCAGACGGAGTATTATTTGAAATAGACAAAAAAACTACTGTATAAAATCAATAAATACAATAATTAATAAAAACAAAGAGTATTGATTCTATAATTGAATCGGTACTCTTTAATATACTGTGATATAATTAATGTATGAAATTAATAAAAAAGGAGAATAGTACAATGAAAATAGTTCAAGCTCACAAGGAAAGAGTAGAGGTGTGGGATTATACCTATATAGGTACATATAATAAAAATGAATACATGCCAGATAAGAACAAGTATGCTGGTAAAGAAATTCATATTAAAATAAAATGCAATTATTGCGATAAAGAATCAGATGTTTTGTTGAGAAATTTCAAAGTAGATTTTCATAGAGATACTAATTGTTGTTGCCACCATTATGAAAATTCATTTGCTTATTACATTCAAAACAAGTTACAAGAACCACTCAATAAATATTGGGATTGGGAAAAGAATACTGTCAATCCTTATTGCATTACACCTAAAACAAATAAATTTATTTATATAAAATGTACAAAAACTAACTACCATGGTAGTTATAAAACAACAGGTACTAACTTTGTACGTTGTTTATCAAAAAATAGCAATAATGATTCTTCTTGTCCGTATTGTTATAATTTAAAAAATAAAGTTCATCCAAAAGATTCATTTGCTCAAAAATGCATAGATACTATAGATAAATATTTCTTAGAAAAATATTGGTCAGATAAAAATACAATTAACCCTTGGTCTATAGCCCCAAGGTCGCATAAAAAGGTGTGGATAAAATGTAATGAAAAGGATTATCATGGAGATTATGAAATGACTTGTGACAATTATGTAAAAAGAAATAACAATGGTAATAGTTGCCCTTTATGTCACTCACATGGGAAAATACATAAATTAGATTCGTTTGGAAATTTATACCCTCATGTATCGATGTATTGGAGCAACAAGAATAAAAAATCACCATATGAGGTTGCACCTAAAAGTAACAATAAATTTTGGTTTGTGTGTGAAAAATGTGGAAAAGAATTTAAAAGACAAATTTCATCAGCTACATATTTCGAAAAAGGTAGCGTGTGTTGTGATTGTAGAGCGTCTTTAGGGGAAGTTAGAATAAAAGAATTTTTAAATAAACATGCATTCAAAGAAAATGATGATTATTTTTATGATAAAGTTGTTTTTAAAGATTTATTATCAAATAAAGGGTATTATTTGAGACCTGACTTTATACTACCGAAATTGAAAATATGGATAGAATATGATGGAGAATTTCATTTTGAGGATTTATATAAAGATGGATCTTATGAAAATTTATTAGCAAATGATAAAATTAAAAATCAATATGCTAATAAATATAATTGGAATATGACTAGAATTCCATATTGGGAGTTCGATAATATAGAAACTATCTTAAAAAATATATTTGAGGAGGTTATATAATGAAAGAATATAACAAGGATTTAGTTTTAGTTTTTAATATGAATTTGGTTTATCATTATATTCGAAATGGAGTGAACCCAGTAGGAGTTCCTCAATACCACCATAAGACATATAAGATATTTTTTATTTTTGATAGAAAGCAAACACAATCATTGTATGATGATTGGATAAAAAATATTAAATAATGGTTCAACAATTAATAAAACAAATGTAACTATACGTTTATTTTTATAAGGTTATTAATTTTAATAGCATTGTAAAAGCGAATGTATATAACCGATTTTAAATTTAACATAGATAACTAATCCAATTTATATATAAACCTTCTCCTAATCGTTAATGTACGGTCTGGGAGTATGTTTGGGATAGATAACGGAATTCTGTCCCATTAAATTTTATAAAGGAGGTAGGCAAAATGGTAAACAGAAAATATGCAAATATTACACTAGACTTACAACGCAACATCAAAAATGAAACTCTTGAGTTTTACATATCGGACGATGAGACTTCTGATTTTTATGTAAAAGTATTAAGGTCAAATAATCCAGTTGAGTTGGATAAGGCGATTGTGACTTTATGTGTAATAGATCCTAACGGCGTATCTAAATCTCAATTCATGGAAGTAACTGATAAAACAGGTATAATCTATTGCAAATTAAAAGATTCTTTAAAGAATGTTACAGGAACATATCAGGCTAAAATTCTAGTGGTTTGTCAAGATGAGAAAATTGTTACTGAATCATTTAATTATGCCATTAAAGACGATGGGTTAATAGTATTAAACGAGCAAGTGGCTGCTGCTGAAAGATTTCATACATTAGTTAGTATGTTAAGTGAATTTAGTACGATTAAATTGGATGAGGAACAGAGAAAAGTAAATGAAACCAATAGACAGTTAAAAATTACAGAAATGGAACAAGAAATTGATACTTTAGTTTCAACAACTGATGAGTATGTCAAACAACACATTGGTACAGTAGAAACTGATGTTACTAAGTTGATTTCAGATACTAACACAAAAGTAAATGAAAGTCTCGATGCTAATACGGTTTTAGTTACAAAGATGATTTCTGACGGAAATGAGACATTAGGAAATATTAACACTAACGCTACTAATACTATACAAAGTATATCTGATTATAAAGTTACCAAGGATACTGAAATTAATAATAACTTAAATCAGTATAAAACTGCAACAACTCAATCAGTAGATAATCATTTATCAGAAAAGGATAGTGAGTTTAGTTTATCTTTTGAGAATTATAAAACCACTACTAAAAATGAGTTGGATTTATATAA
>Ga0213823_1001382_pt1 | contig 15001 bp, 15 predicted proteins | sample MC6MC0907MG_FD_179887 | JGI IMG/M metagenome (GOLD analysis project Ga0213823, IMG submission 179887) | Enriched soil aggregate microbial communities from Iowa State University, Ames, United States - MC6-MC0907-MG | ecosystem: Environmental > Terrestrial > Soil > Unclassified | place: USA: Iowa...
GAGGCGCTGCGCACGGCCCAGGCGAAGTTCGGCAATCGCCCGCTCAACGGCGAGGAAGCGCGCTGGGGCTTCGAACACCTGGACATCGATGCCGCGCGACTCAAGGCCAGTGGCTTCGAAGGACTGTTGCCGCCGCTGAAGCTGTCCTGTTCCGACCATGAGGGTGGCGGTGCGGCGCGTGTGCAGCAGTGGGATGGCGAGAAGTGGGTGTTGGTGACCGACTGGGTTCAGGCCGACCGAGCCACGCTGCGCCCATTGATCGAAGCCAAGTCTGCCGCCTACGCCAAGGAAAAGGGTATTACCGCGCGTGATTGCGCCAGCGAACAGTGAGCCGCCGTCGATAACTGTCGCTCGGCCGCCTTCGCGCGGTCGGGCACTCAAGCCGAGAAGATAATCATGCATGCAACCCTCAAACGTCGCCTCGCCGCCATCGGCCTGGCACTCGGCGCCTATACGGCGCTGGTACCGGCTGCCCAGGCGGCCAACGAACAGTTCTTCCCGCTGGCCACCTACCGGGTCGGCGCCTATGCCTCCAGCGGTATTCCGGTCTGGGCCGGAATGATCGACTACCTGCGCTACATCAACGAGGTGGAAGGTGGCATCAACGGCGTGAAGCTGGTCTGGCAGGAGTGCGAGACCGAATGGACGGCGGAGAAGGGCATCGAATGCTACGAGCGCTTCAAGAACGGTCTCAATGGCGCGCCGGTGGCGGTCTATCAGCCCAACGGCGCCCCGGCTGCCTACGCCCTCGCGGACAAGGCCGAGGCCGACAAGATTCCCTTGATCACCCTTGGCTATGGCCGTACCGAAGCCACCGACGGCAGGGTGTTTCCCTATAACTTCCCGGCCATGCTGACGTTCTACAGCGAGGCCTCGGCGTTCATCAACTACGTGGCCGAGCGCGAGGGCGGGCTGGACAAGCTCAAGGGCAAGAAAATCGCCACCGTCTACCACGACTCCGCCTACGGCCGGGAAACCCAGGGGCCGCTGGCGTTGCTGGCGCAGAAGTACGGCTTCGAGAACATCCAGATCGCGGTGGCCGACCCGGGTAACGAGCAAGCCGGGCAGTGGCGCCAGGTGCGGCAACTCAAGCCGGACTGGGTGTTCCTGCGGACCTGGGGCGTGTCCACGCCGGTGGCGATCAAGACCGCGGCACGTTTCGGCTACCCGGTGGAACGCATCGTCGGCGACATCTGGGCCAGCTCCAATGAAGACGTGCTACCGGCCGGTGAGGCGGGCAAGGGGTATCTGGCATTGACACCCTATCCGGGCGGCGCCGACTTTGACATCCACCAGCGCATCCGCCAGCACATCCTCGATACCGGCAAGAGCGACCTCAAGGATCTGAAGAGTTTTGGCAGCGTCTACTACAACTCCGGCCTGGTGAATGCCGCCATTGCCGTCGAAGCGATCCGCACCGGGCAGAAGCATTTCGGCAACCGGCCGCTCAACGGTGAGGAAGGTCGCTGGGGCCTTGAGCATCTCGATCTCAACGATGCGCGCCTCAAGGAAATCGGTTTTCTTGGGCTGATGCAGCCGCTGCGGTTGTCCTGCAGCGACCACGAGGGCGGCGGGGCGGCCAAGGTGCAGCAGTGGGACGGCCAGCAGTGGAACCTGATCACCGACTGGGTCCAGGCCGACCGCGCCACGTTGCGCCCGTTGATCGATGCCAAGGCCGCCGAGTACGCGAAAGAGAAGGGCGTGACCCCTCGCGATTGCACGGCGCAGTGACCCTGCGCACGGCTTGGCAAATCGAAACACAACCGGGCGCGACTGCGCCCAAGGAGTAAACCATGACCATTGCGGCCCTTGCGGGCGCCGAAAGCAGTGAGTTGCTGGCGGTGCAAGACATCGAAGTGATCTACGACGGCGCGATCCTCGCCGTGGCCGGGGTTTCCCTGCGGGTCGGGCAGGGCGATATCGTTGCCCTGCTCGGTGCCAACGGTGCGGGCAAGAGCACTACGCTCAAGGCCATTTCCGGGCTGGTCCAGGCCGATCGGGCGCAGGTCAGTCGTGGGCGGATTGTCTTCCAGGGACAGGACACCGCGGGGGTTGCGGCCAATCTGCTGGCACGCCAGGGCATTGTTCATGTGCTGGAGGGGCGGCATGTGTTCGCCCACCTGACGATCGAGGATAACCTGCGCAGTGGCGGTTTCCTGCGCAAGCCGACGCGCCGGGAGCTGGAGCACGATCTGGAGCGGATCTACGCCTGGTTCCCACGGTTGAAGACCAAGCGCAAGACCCAGGCCGGGCTGACCTCGGGCGGCGAGCAGCAGATGCTTGCCATCGGCCGGGCCTTGATGACCCAGCCTCGACTGGTGCTGCTCGACGAACCCTCGATGGGGCTGGCGCCGATTCTCGTCGAAGAGATTTTCGCCATCGTCGCGCAGCTCAATGCCCAGGAGGGCGTGAGCTTTCTGGTGGCCGAGCAGAACATCAATGTCGCCCTGCGCCATGCCAGCTACGCCTACATCCTGGAGAACGGGCGGGTAGTGGGCGAGGGCGACGCCACTGAGCTGGCGGCGCGGGAAGACCTCCAGCATTTTTACCTGGGTGGCAAGGCTCGCTGAGAGAGGCGCAACGCAACTGTTCGCTGGGCAACAGTTCATCGACAGTTTGCCGCTCACGGGGCTTTCAAATGTACTTGGATTTATCTTCAAGACATTGAATATAAAGCGTTTTTAATGTTGGTACGGGCTGTGCTTTAGCGCTGGATGAACCCGTTATGCATGGAGTAGCACATGACCGACTCACCGTCTTTCGATCTGCCTGGGCAGGCCCATCCGGCGCCGCGCAGTCCGGCTCACATCATCCGTAGCGACGCCGAGGCCATCGAGGTGGCGCAGCGCCTGGCCGAGGATTTCGCCCGCGAGGCGGCCTTGCGCGACCGCGAGCGACGGCTGCCCTGGGAAGAGCTCGAACGTTTTTCCGCGAGCGGGCTGTGGGCGATCCGCGTGCCGAAGGCCTACGGTGGCGCCGAGGTGTCCTATGCCACCCTCAGCGAAGTGATCGCGATCATTTCCGCTGCCGATCCGTCCCTCGGCCAATTGCCGCAGAACCATTTCGGTGTGCTCAGCAACCTCAGCCTGACCGGCAGCGAGGAGCAGAAGCGCCGCTACTACGCCAAGGTGCTGCAGGGCTATCGTTTCGGCAACGCCTTTTCCGAGGCGCGTAGCCAATACGTCACCACCTTCCAGACGCAGATCCGTTTCGACGGCGACACGGCCGTACTCGACGGCGAGAAGGCCTACTGCACCGGTGCGTTGTTCGCCCACATCGTGCCGGTCGCCGGGGTGGACGAGGCGGGGCACGTTCATATCGCCCTCGTTCCACGGGATGCCGCGGGCCTGACGGTGATCGACAGTTGGGACGGTTTCGGTCAGCGCATCACCGCCAGCGGCCAGGTGCGCATCGAAGGTGTACGGGTACCGGCGAGCGACGTGGTGCCGGCCTGGAAGGCCTATGACCAACCCACCTCCGACGGCCCGATCTCGCAAATCATTCAGGCTGCGGTGGACACCGGCATTGCCCGTGGCGCCTTCGCCGAGACCTTGCGCGTAGCACGCCAGGCGCGCCCGTGGGTAGACAGCGGGCTGCAACACGGCTGGCAGGACCCGCTTGGCCAGGCGCTGATCGGTGAGTTGGCCTGGCGCCTGCAAGCGGCCGAAGCGATTCTGCGTCGCGCGGCGCACGCGGTCGACCGGGCTGTCGCCGAGCCCAGTGAGGAACGGGTTGCTGAAGCTTCGGTGATTGTCGGCCAGGCCAAGGTGCTGTCCACCGAGATTTCCCTGGAGGCTTCCAGCCGTCTGTTGGAGTTGGGCGGCACCCGCAGCGTCTCGGCCAGCCAGGGGCTGGACCGGTTCTGGCGCAATGCGCGGACCCACACCCTGCACGATCCGGTGCGCTGGAAGTATCACTTGGTCGGCAATCAACTGCTCAACGGCATCAAGCCACAACGTCATTCCTGGAACTGAGGATCGCCCATGTCCAACTTACATTCCCAAGGCCGTAGCGACCTGGCCCATGCTCGGCATGTCGAGGTGGCGCTGATCGACTATCTGCGTGCGCAAAGTGCCCGCCACGAAGCGCTGGTGATTGCCGCCGTCGGCGAACTGCGCATCCGCATCGACGCTGCTGACGCCTTGCTGGAGTACGCCGATGAGTCCCAGTCGGCTGCCATTGCCTTTCGCTTGGCTGCCGCCGAGGCGGCGCGCCTGGCGGGTGACGTGTACTTTGAACTGGCCGGCCGAAGCCTGCCGCGGCCCCTGCCAGACAGCGCCGAACCGGCCTTGCTGACCCAGCGCCGGTTGCTGGGCGACCACTACCTCAACGGCGCCGCGTTGGCCGACGGACAAGGAGGGCAGGCTTGAGTCGATCTGATCGCTATTGGGGGTGGGGGGCTGCGAATGGCGGGACGTAGTGCCCACTCCCGGATTGAGCAGATCTGGCTGTGTTGAGGAGATGTGGCTGTTGAGGAAGTTCCTGTGGCGAGGGGATTTATCCCCGCTGGGGCGCGAAGCGGACCTAAAGCCTGGACACGCGGTGTGTCAGGCAGGTTGAGAGGGACTGCTTCGCAGTCCAGCGGGGATAAATCCCCTCGCCACAAGGTATTGATGAATACGACGAAGGAGCAGGGCTGGCCTGGAGGGCGAAGCGCGCTCCAGGTTGTCTGGGGTCGGCTCAGGTCAACGCAAACAGCCGCCTGGCATTGCCATGGAAGAACTTCTCCAGCACCTCGTCTTTAAGCCCCAGTTGCAGGGCGTCTTCGATGCTTTGACGGATCGGTCGGAAGGTGTAGGACGAGCCGAATAGCAACTGGTCGGCCAGGTAGCCGTTGGCCGCTTGCACGTAACCCTCGCTGCCCGGCTGGAACAGGTACATGTCCGGTACCAGATGAATGTTTTCAAAGCGGAAAGCAACGCCGAGGGCCTGCTGAACGTTGGGCCAGTAGCCGTGGTAGACGACGATCGTCAGATCCGGGAACGCACGGGTCACGGCTGCCAGGCGTGCCGGGTCGTTGTAGCTGGGGTCCGGGGTGGTCGGCCCGCTCATCAGGAACAGCGGGATACCACGCTTTTGCAAGTGCTCGTAGAGCGGCCAGTACAGCGCATCGTCAGGGTGCCGGGCCGGCTCGGCGAAGCCCGGTTCCAGGTCGATGCCGGCCAGGCCCAGGTGATCGATCGCCCGGTCTATTTCCGCCAGGGCGCCTTCGATTCCTTGTAGCACCGGCTCTACCGAGCCGATGCCGATCAGCTCGTCGTGACCCCGAACGATTTCGTGGATGCGCTCATTCGGCAGGTGCTGGCTCGGTGTGTGGCGGCCCACCACCACGGCTTTGTCCAGCCCGGCGTCACGCACCTCGGCGAGAAAACCCTCCGGTGTCAGCGAACGTTCGAAGTGATCGTCCGGGCCGCGAGTGCCGACGCGCCGGTTGAGCCAGCGCGTCACGGCGTGTTCGGGCGAGCCCGGGACCCCGCCGAAGAATGGGTGCAGGTAGGCCGGGCGACAACGCAGGTCGATGACGTTCATGCGACTTTCTCCTTGCCGGCGCGGACGTCGAAGGCGCCGCCAGTGAAGGCGCCTTCCACGGTGACCTTGCCCTTGCCCGGCAAGAGCGGGAACACCAGTTCGGCGAAGCGATAGGCCTCTTCCAGGTGCGGGTAACCCGAGAGGACGAAGCTGTCGACGCCCAGGTCGGCGTATTCGAGCAGACGTGCGGCGACAGTTTCCGGATCGCCGACCAGTGCAGTGCCGGCGCCACCGCGAACCAGGCCGACCCCGGCCCAGAGATTGGGCGCCACTTCCAGCTTGTTGCGGTCGCCGCCGTGCAACGCGGCCATGCGCCGCTGGCCTTCGGAATCCATCTTGACGTAGTTGGCCTGGGCGGCGGCAATAGTGGCGTCGTCGAGGTGGCTGATCAACTCGTCGGCAGCGGCCCAGGCGGCTTCGCTGGTTTCCCGCACGATCACGTGCAGGCGCACGCCGAAGCGCACGCTGCGGCCATGCCTGGCGGCACGAGCGCGCACATCGGCGATTTTCTCGGCCACGGCCGCCGGCGGTTCGCCCCAGGTCAGGTAGGCATCGACATGCTTGGCTGCCAATTCATGGGCGGCCTCTGATGAACCGCCGAAGTACAGCGGCGGGTGGGGGTGTTGTACGGGCGGGAAGAAGTTCTGGGCGCCACGCACTTTCAGGTGCTTGCCGTCGAAGTCGACGGTTTCGCCCTGAAGCAGGCGGCGCCAGATGGTCAGGAACTCATCGGAGGCGTCATAGCGCTCGTCGTGCGTGAGGAACACACCGTCGGCTTCCAGTTCGGTGGCGTCGCCGCCGGGTACGACGTTGAGCAGCAGGCGGCCACCGCTGGCCTGGTCCAGGCTGGCGGCCTGGCGCGCCGACGCCGTGGGGTTGCCCAGCGAGGTGCGCAGCGCCACCAGCAGCTTGATGCGCTGGGTCACCGGAACCAGGCTGGCGGCGGTCACCCAGGGATCCAGGCAACTGGCCCCGGTGGGGATCAGCAAGCCATCGTAGCCGAGTTGATCGGCGGCCACGGCGATCTGGCGCATGTAGGCGTTGGTCGCCGGTCGGCCACTGTCGGAGTGTCCCAGGTAACGAGTGTCGCCGGAGGTGGGAAGGAACCAGAAAATATCCAGGCTCATGAGGTTCGGTCCTTGTGCGGTTGGGCGTATGGAAGGGCGCATGGGCCCTTCCGGCATCGCAACGCTTGGCATGTTGGGGCGTTGTCGGTCGCCCACGGGGGCGCCGCATCGCCTGGTTTTAGTTTGATCAGATCGACAGTTGCAGCGCCCGATCCGGGCGTGTGTGGATGTCCGGGCGACGTCGGTTGACCACCAGCTCGCCAATGGCGATCAGTCGTGCTCGCGTGACGTTGCGACTCAAGCCCAGCAAGCTGGCGGTGCGCACCTGGTTGCAGTGGCAGAAGCGGTAGGCGGCGCGCAGCAGGCTGTCTTCGACTTTCTCGTGGAGGCCGCCAGCCTGTTCTTCGAACAACCGGTGGAACGTGCGCAGCAGTTGTTCGTCGGCGCTCTCGCCGAGGGCGGCCTGCGCTGGCTCCTGGCGCTCGATGCGCAGGGACGACAAGCGCAAGTCGTCTTCCTGCACCAGACCGTTGCGGCACACCAGCAAGGTGTGGTGGATGACGTTCTCCAGTTCGCGGATGTTGCCCGGCCAACTGTAGTCCGCCAGTTTGCGCTCGGCTCCGGAGGTCAGGCGCACTTCGCCGTAGCCCAGGCGGTTGCAGTAGGTCTTGATGAAGTGCCGGGTCAGCGGCAGGATGTCGCCTGGCCGCTCACGCAGCGGAGAGAGTTGCAGGCTGACCACGTCGAGGCGGTAATACAGGTCCTCGCGGAAGTGGCCGGCGCCGATGGCCTTGTCCAGCTGCACGTTGGTGGCAGCGACCACGCGCACGTTGATCGGGATGCTCTTGCGCGAGCCCAGGCGCACCACCTCGCGCTCTTGCAGCACACGCAGCAGCTTGACCTGGATGGCCATTGGCAGGTCGCCGATCTCGTCGAGAAACAATGTGCCGCCGTTGGCTTCCTCGAACCAGCCGGCCTTGGCGGCGAGGGCGCCGGTGAAGGCACCTTTCTCGTGGCCGAACAGCTCCGCCTCCACCAGCGATTCGGAAAAAGCCCCACAGTTGACGGCGACGAAGGGCCCGGCGCGACGGCCGCTGAGGTTGTGGATGTGGCGTGCGACCAGCTCCTTGCCCGTGCCGGTTTCACCAATGATCAGGACGCTGGCCTCGCTGGGGGCGACCTGTTGTACGTGGGCGAGCAGCGCCTGCGATCTAGGGTCTTCGAAGACCTGTGCGGTCGCCCGGATCGAGGTAGCCAGTGTCGGCGAAGGGGGGAGGGTCAGCAGTTGCATGGGCATCCCTATGAGTAGAAGGAGGGGGTGGGCCGCGTCTGGTTCAGCGCCCATTCACCCAGTTCGTGGAGTTTGTAATCCACGGGGTCGTGCAGGCTCTGCGTGCGCAGGTTGCGCCAATGGCGGTCCAGGCGCAGCGAAGCATGGGTGGCGCGGGCGCCGGTGACTTCGAACAGGCGGCTACAGATATCCAGGCCGGTGCGTACGGCGGCGACTTTGGCGGTGGCGATGGACAGCGCCAGCTGAGCGCGTTCCTCGGCACCCAGGGCGTGGCCCTTGTGCCAGGCCTCATCCAACTGGTCGGCAGCGCGTTCCACCAGCAGTCGCACACTTTCCAGGCCAACCCAGAATTCGCCGAAGTGGCGCAACACATAAGGGTCTTCGCTGACATGCTGGGCCTTGGAACGGAACCACGGACGGCCCTCCTTGAGGGTGTAGTGCCGGGCTTCTTCCAGGGCGCCTTCGGCAATACCGAGGAAGATGTGGGAGAAATGCAATTGCGCGATCAACGGGCGCAGGCAAGCGAAAGGCGTACTCAGGGGGCCGGGGTCGAGCAGCAATTCGTTCTCTTCTACCCGCACCCGTTCGAAGGTGGCACTGCCACTGTCGGTCTGGCGTTGGCCCATATTGTCCCAGTCGCCGTGCAGGGTGATGCCGGTGCGGCCACTGGGGATCGCGGCGATCAGCAGTTTGCCGCCAGCGCTTTCATCGATGGCCGAGGCGATCAGCATTTCCGAGTCGCTGGCACCGGAGCAGAAGCTCTTCTTGCCGGAGAATTCGCGCCAGCCGTCGAAGGTCTTGACCACGGTACGGGTGTCCAGTGGGTTCAGCGCGTTGCCCCAGAACCAGTTCTTGCGGGCGGTCTGTTCGAACCAGGGTTGCCACTGATCGGGGCGCGAGAACAGGCGCACGGTGGCCAGCATCAGGTGCTGAAAACCGAAGACGTGGGCGATGGAACTGTCCACCTTGGCGAACTCGCGCACCACGCCAAGGGTTTCGCTCCAACTGGCCCCGAGGCCACCGAACTGGGTGGGGATGCTCAAGGCCAGCAAACCGCTCTGGCGTATGGCATCGCGTTGCAGCTTGGGTGTGCCGCCGGCCTCGTCGCGCTCGACGGCGGTTTCGGCGAACTCCGCAGCCAGGCGGCGGGCGGTCTGCAGCGGGGTCAGCACGGTGGGTTGTGGTTGGATTCTCATGCGATGTCCCTCGCAAAAACGCCTTCCAGGCAGATGCAATCGTGATTCATGCGGGCTCCTCAGGCGATCTTGCGCAGGGCGTGCGCCTGGCCGGCAAACAGGCGAGAGGCGCGTGCGGCCGCCAGCTCGATGCGCGACTGCAAGGCGGCGCTGACGATGCGGTAGTCGGCGAAATCGGTCTCGCTGGCGTACACGCCGATGGGCAGGGTGAGTGACTGGAAGAAGCTGAACAACGGGCGCAACTGGTGATCGAGGACCAGGGCATGGCGTTCGCTGCCACCGGTGGCGGCCAGCAGTACCGGGGTGTTGATCAGGGCGTCCTGGTCGACCAGATCGAACAAATGCTTGAACAGGCCGGGATAGGTGCCGCGATAGACCGGCGCGGCCACCACCAGCAAATCGGCAGATTCGATCAGGCGCAGTTCGTGCTCGACGGTTTCCGGCAACTCCTTGCGCCACAGCGCGCCGCCCAGCGGACGGGCGATGTTGCCCAGTTCGATCAGGTGGGTATCGATGACCAAGTGCTGGCCGAGCTCGCCCAGGATGGCTTCGGTCAGTGCCAGAGTGCGCGAGGGGCGGGCGGTACCGCCGGAGACGGCGACGACTTTCAATGGAGTGCTCATCCTAGGTGTTCCTGTTGGACTGTTGATCGAGGTACATAGGCTTGAGCAAGGGCCGTACCAACGCGAAAAGCCCAGCGTTTACTGGGCTTCGCGGGGATAGGAGGGGGCGGAACTGTTGGCCTGGCGGATGAATTGTTGAATGGCTGTTGCCCAGGCAACAACTGAGCCGCTGTTTCTGGGGCAACAGTCTTCAGTGGCAACAGTCGTCCCCCCTATAGGTCGTCCGCCATCGATGCTACAGTCCCGTCTTTCCAGGGGAGAAAGCGTCATGCGGATCGTGTTATTGGCTTTGACGATGGCGCTGCTCGGGGGATGCGCGACGGCCAACGAAACCTTTGGCATGGGGCAGCTTTGCGGCCGTCAGCCTTATTGCGGCGCGGCGACCGATATCGAGATCATCAAGGGCTCGATGAACGACAACGATGTGTATTCCCGCGCGCTGGCACCGTTTGCAATCATTGACCTGCCTTTCAGTGTTGTGGCCGATACGTTGATTCTGCCCTATACGATTTTTCATATGAGGCCTGCCGAGGAGTAGGCCTCTCTGAATGATTCGAACCCGCTCCCTCGCCCTGGGGATTCAACACCCGGCGGAGGAGGAAGCCAACGCCGGTGCGCTCTATGCCGCTTTCGCCATTCCAACGGAAAATACCCATGGCTTTGAAATGGTGCTCCATCATGGAGGAATCGTCGCGTGTGCGGCGACGCTCACCGAATACCTGATCCATCCTTCAGGATGAGTGCACACGCTCTTGAAGGCGTTCTCCAAGGTACTGGATAAATTCTCGTGCCAACTGTGATGACTCTTCCTGTGTGGGAAGCAGCAATGCAATTTCGTATCTGATCGCTGGTAAAAAGGGTTTCAGGACAAGATGCCGAGTGAAGGACTTACTGACCACCGGATCGACGATCCCCACACCCAGGCCGGCGCCGACCAGTTCGCATGCTGTCGAGAAAAACTCTGTCTCGGCCACCACGTTCCAGGATGATCCATAGGCCGAAAAAGCCATGGCCAACTGCTGATAGATCGGATCGCCCTTGAACAGCGAAACGAACGGTACACCATGCAGGTCTGCCGGGGTAATCACGTCCAACGCTGCGAGAGGGTGACCCATCGGCATCATGCATTGGCACTCATACGAAATCACCTCCATGTGGGAGGTGGGGTAATCGAGCGGCAGTTCGGCGATGGCCAGGTCGAATTGCTGCGTCGTCATCAGCTCCCGGACGGACTGGGAGTTTCGGGTGATAATCTTGAGTTCCAGCCCTGGACGTTCTTTCGCAAACTCGGCCATCAATCGTGGCAGCAGATTGATCGAGATGCTTGCATAGGCAGCCACTGCCAGGTGGCCGCGTTTTCCTGTTCTGATTTCCTTGGCGATGCGATGGGTTTTTTCCACCGCTTCCAGCGCACGCTCAGCCTCGACGAAAAACAGTCGGGCTTCAGGTGTGGGTTGCAGGCGACCGCCCTTGCGCACGAACAGCTTGAGGCCAGTCTCATGCTCCAGATTGGCGATGGTGCTGCTTATGGCCGGTTGGGAGATGTTCAAAAGCTCTGCGGCACGGGTCATCGTGCCGTGGATCATCAAGGTCCTGAAGCACTCAAGCTGACGGATTCGCATGGCTTGCCCTATAAATTCAACTTATACCGAGGCCACTTTATATTATTGGTTTGCGGTTTTGTGCTGTGTTTTCCTTGATGGCAAGTACTCGGCCGTCGGCCTTTAGTCTTGCGAGGAAACAAGAACATGAATGCAGTAGATTCCATCCACGGCACAGAGCTGGTCCGCTTGCCTGCCCGGCGAGGTGTTGCGCTCCGGTTGCATCAAGGGCGAACCCTCAAGCTCATCAACACACATGGCAAGCAGGTCGTTGATACTTGGGCGTTCAACCCGGATGATCTTTGCGAAGTCATGTCGATGGAGCACAGTCGACCTTTTTGGTTGAAGCTCAACCCGTGCAAGGGGGACAGCCTGGTGACCAACAAACGCCGGAAAATCCTCACGCTTACGCAAGACAGTTCGCCCGGTGTGCATGACACGCTGGTGGCCGCTTGCGACCCGACGCGTTACGTGCAGTTGGGCGTAGTGGGCCATCACGATAGCTGTAATGAAAATCTCTTTCTGGCTCTGGACGTCCTCGGCCTGGTGGTGACTGAAACCCCGAGTCCCTTGAACCTGTTCATGAACGTGCCGGTTCATCAGGACGGGCGTATCGAGTTCGCCGCGCCGGTCAGTGAGCCTGGGCAGTATGTGTGCCTTACGGCGGAAATGGACGCGATTGTGGTGCTCTCTGCTTGTCCCCAGGACATTACTGCCGTAAATGGAATGGAGCCCCGGGACGTTCACTATTGCATTCTCTGAATCCGCTGCACGTCATACCGTCCAGGTGCCAGGAGACCATCATGCGCAAGATACCCCCTCTGAATTCGGTGCGAGCATTCGAAGCGGTTGCACGCCACCAGAGTTTTTCCGTGGCCGCGAACGAGCTCTCCGTGACAGTCGCCGCGGTCAGTCATCAAGTCCGGCAATTGGAGGACGGGTTGGGACAAAAGCTTCTCGAGCGGGGGCGGACGGTGACCCTCACACCTGCGGGCAAAGCCATCTATCCGCTGTTGCGGGACGGCTTCGATCAGATTGCTCAGGCCTTTGCCCTGTTAAATGGGGCGAAGGAGGGCGATGCGATCCAGGTGTCCACCACGCGTGCATTTGCGGAGCGATGGCTCATGCCGCGCCTGGTGAAGTTCAACGAGATCTATCCGAACATCGTGGTGTCGATCCACGCCTCGGAGAAACTGGTGGATCTGCGTTCCGAGACGATTGATCTGGCGATTCGATATGGTCCAGTCGAGGCCGATGTGCGAGGTCCGGTGCTGTTCGAGGATCGGTACATTGCGGTTGCGGATAAAAGCATCTGTCCAGTCGAACGCATGGCAACGATCGACGACTTTCATAATCGACCACTGCTGGCGTTCAAATGGAAGAATCAGGCTCTCGAAGCTCCCGCGTGGTCAGCCTGGCTGGCCCGGGCCGAGCACGGTGCCTCCCGGGACTTGCGCACCTCCTGGTACAGCGAGGAAACGCTTGCGCTGCATGCGATGGAGCGGGGATTAGGCCCTTTGCTGTGCAGCAACGTATTGATTGACGATGAGCTTCGCTCGGGTCGGATTCGACGGGTGGTGGGGCCGACCTTGGCCGGTTTTACCTACCACCTGATAGAAGATAACCATTGCAATCCTCGCCATAGCCTTTCGTTGTTCAGGGAATGGCTGCTGGGCGAGGCAAAGTCGTTCAGGGAGCACACGCTTGATGAGGTGGCAGGGCATCAAATGGCGCTGACGTCCTGAGCGCTGAGGCAGATAAGCTCGATTCTATCGTCAGGGCCGCATCGAGCCGTTGATCGTCGTGACCCCGGGTTGGCGAAAACAGGGTCGAGGTGGCAAGCCCGGTACTTTCCTTTCCGGATGGGATTGCCACGCCCGACATGTTCAGCAGGCTTCCCCATGTTGGTTTTGGCGGGGATACGCGGCATCAAGCCGGAGAGAGCTGGCTTTGCCGTGCCTCGATCATTTGCCTGACCAGGACCGGAACGGCATCGAACGCATTCGCGATGGAGGCTTCATGGCGAGCGTCGCCAAATTCCTGGTAGTCGATAGAGATGACATGGGTTTCATTCACGCCCAGGTAATGCGCACAGGTCTGAATGTGCGTGTCCAGATGGTTCATGGCTTCACGAACGCCACCTGGGCCAAATCCAAACTCGCCACGGGAGGATAAAATGACCAGCTTCTTGCCGCTCATGATGGGTTCCAGTGGGTAGTCGCCGCGCTCGAGATCGAAGGTAAAAGTCTTGCCGACCCGAATCACCTTGTCGAACCAGGACTTAAGGGCCGCCGGCATCCCATAGTTGTACATCGGCGTACCGATCACAATGATGTCGGCCCGGTCGATCTCGTCGATCAGTTCATCCGAGAGGCGGATTTCCTCGCGTTTTTCTGGCGTCATGTGTTCTTCGGGGGTAAAAACTGCGGCGATCCAAGCTTCGGTCACGAATGGAGGAGGGTTGCGCCCAACGTCACGGGCGATGATTTGCGCCTTGCCATCACGTTCGACCCAGGCTTGGACAAAAGCCTGGGACAGTTTACGGCTTAGGGAACGGTCGGATCGCGCACTGGCATCAATATGAAGAAGGGTGGTCATTTCATCATTCCTGTTAACCCTGAAGTGGAGTTACTTCAGCGACTGCAACAAATTGGCACGTCCCTCGCCGCTTCGGCTATTGATGTTTATTTGAAGAGCGTTAAATAAAACTCAATAAGCAATTTTTATTTGTCGGGTTGGGTTGGAATGCTTTCTGTTTTTGACAAGGCGTGGGTATTTCATGCCTGGATGAATGGTGGGGTTGAGAAAATCTTTATCCGGCAATTTTTCTAAAGGGTAGTTTAGTTATGGTCAATTACATAAAAATACAGACCTCGCTTTAATGACTCGGGGCGATTCATGTGTCGCCGGTCAGCGAGGAAAATAATAATGTCAATGCGTCGAGAATCTATAAGAAACTTAACGAACGAAGCCAACTACGATGCGTTGGGCATTGAGCCGGTGCCCGATAGCCATCGTACTTCAACGCCGTTGGACCAGTTCTGGATCTGGGCTGGAGCGAATGTCGCGCCGATCAACTGGGTGCTGGGGGCAATCGGTATCCAGTTGGGTTTGAGCCTGATTGAAACTCTGCTGGTGATTATCGTCGGCAACCTGTTGGGCGCCGCCTTGTTCGGTGCTATCTGCATCATGGGCCACCGCACGGGCGTGCCGCAAATGGTGCTTTCCCGGCTGGCCTTCGGCAGACGCGGCGCCTACCTGCCAACCATAATGCAAATACTGATGCCGATGGGCTGGGTCGCCACCAACACTTGGATAGTCCTGGACCTGGCGATGGCGGCCTTGGAAAAGGTCGGTATCAGCGGAGGCATGGAGCTCAAGTACGGTATCGCCTTGGGCGTCATGGTCATCCAGGTGGGTATCGCAGCCTGGGGCTTCAATGCTATCAAGTGCTTCGAGCGCTACACCATGCCGGTGATCCTACTGATCATGGTCGTGATGACCGGGCTCGCCTTCACTCATGTGGACATCCAATGGCAGGCCTCGACCACCGAGGGCATTGGCAAACTGTCGGCCATGAGCAGCCTGATGACGGCGATCGGGATCGGCTGGGGCATTTCCTGGCTGGTATATGCCTCGGATTACACCCGCTTCACCCAGCGCAAACTCTCCGATGGCCAGGTGTTCCGCTCGA
>Ga0213823_1001393_pt1 | contig 14815 bp, 11 predicted proteins | sample MC6MC0907MG_FD_179887 | JGI IMG/M metagenome (GOLD analysis project Ga0213823, IMG submission 179887) | Enriched soil aggregate microbial communities from Iowa State University, Ames, United States - MC6-MC0907-MG | ecosystem: Environmental > Terrestrial > Soil > Unclassified | place: USA: Iowa...
AAAAAGAGCGGGATAAGTCTGGCGCATTTTTAATTGAAGGCTTTCATTTAGTGGAAGAGGCGTTAAAACAAGGTGAGCAAATTTTAGAAGTAATTGTTTCGGAAAAAGTAGGCTTGCCGCCGCGCTGGGATCCCGCTGGAATACCAGTCATCCTTGTTACGGAGGAGATTTCGAATTCTTTATCCGAGACAGAGGCGCCACAAGGAATTTATGCAGTTTGCCGCCAAGCAAAACCGGAAGTTCGAGATGCAAAAACCTTCCTGCTCATCGATGCGGTCCAGGATCCGGGAAATCTTGGTACGATGATCCGTACAGCCGATGCAGCTGGGATTGATGCCGTCGTCGTCGGCAGAGGCAGTGTAGATCTTTTTAACTCAAAGGTTTTAAGATCGGCGCAGGGAAGTCATTTTCACCTTCCAATCATTAGAGGGGACCTGCATGAATGGATAAACAAACTTCAAGAAAAAAATATCCCTGTATACGGAACAGCACTAGAAGGGGCATCTGCATACACTGATATCTCAAGTGGAGATTCTTTTGCATTGATTGTTGGGAACGAGGGAAACGGCGTCGGTAAAGATATTCTTTCAAGCACGACTGCTAACCTTTATATTCCGATTTACGGCAAAAGTGAGTCGCTTAATGTGGCAGTTGCGACCGGGATTCTGCTTTATTATTTAAAAAAATAGGCACAAACAAGTTTGACCTTTTGAGGAATATTATTATATAATAATGAACAATATTGAACTAGTCAGTTATCGAAGTTCTATGTAGAATTTTAATATAAGACAAAAACGATGACGGAGAAAAGTACCTTGTCTGATGACCATTTAGGAAGAAAGTGCCGCGACTGAAAGCACTTTTATGGTTCTGGACCTGAGAAGTTCACCTCCTGAGTTGGCATCGGGACCATTTTTTGAAAAAAAAATGTAAAGATGCACCGGCAGATGCCGTTATCCGAATGAAGCGAACACAATATTTTCTTACATATCGTGTTTACAAGGGTGGTACCGCGAATGATAAACCTCGTCCCTTTCCAGGGATGGGGTTTTTTGTTTTTTCTAGTCCATTACAACTGGTGCCTGACACCCTTTCTACTACCATTGTATTACTAATGGTGTTGTCACCACGGATTGGCGGAATTATCTCTGAACTTGGCGGAATAAGTCCCAAGTTTGGCGGAATTAACTCCGAACTTGGCGGAATAAGCCCCAAGTTTGGCGGAATTAATCATAAAATCCGCGGAATCACATGATTTTCCAGCGTCCACCCTAACATACCGATTAACATTAAGGAGGAATAGACATGCAAGAACGATTAAAGGAATTGCAGGAAGAGGCTATTCAAAAAATTGAACAGTCTGCAAGCTTAAAAGAATTGAATGACATTCGTGTTGCGTATTTAGGTAAAAAAGGTCCAATCACTGAAGTACTGCGCGGGATGGGCAAGCTGTCTGCTGAAGAACGCCCAGTCATGGGAGCACTCGCAAATGAAGTCCGTGAAGCGATTGCGGTAAAAATTGAAGCAAAACAAAAGGGATTAGAAGAGGCGGCTGTCCTTGAAAAGTTAGCTTCTGAAAGCATTGATGTTACCCTCCCTGGTCGCCCAGTTAAGTTAGGAAACCATCATCCACTGACAAGAATCATTGAAGAAATAGAAGATTTATTTATTGGTATGGGCTATCAGGTCGCTGAAGGTCCGGAGGTTGAACAGGATTATTATAACTTCGAAGCTCTTAATTTACCGAAGGGTCATCCTGCCCGTGATATGCAGGACTCGTTCTATATCACAGAAGAAATTTTAATGAGAACTCACACCTCCCCAGTCCAAGCGCGGACAATGGAAAAACATCAAGGTAAGGGTCCAATTAAAATTATTTGCCCAGGTAAAGTGTACCGGCGCGATAATGATGACGCGACTCATTCTCATCAATTCATGCAAATCGAGGGACTTGTGGTCGGCGAGAATATCCGTATGAGTGACCTCAAAGGAACATTAGAGGTTTTTGCGAAAAAAATGTTTGGCGAAGACCGCGAAATCCGCTTAAGACCAAGCTTCTTCCCATTCACAGAACCGTCTGTTGAAATGGATATTTCTTGTAAAATTTGTGGCGGCAATGGCTGCAGCGTTTGTAAGCAAACAGGATGGATTGAAATTCTTGGCGCTGGCATGGTTCATCCAAACGTCCTTGAAATGGCTGGATATGATTCTAAAAAATACACTGGATTCGCCTTCGGTATGGGACCAGAGCGGATCGCGATGTTAAAATACGGTGTCGATGACATTAGACATTTTTATACAAATGATGTTCGTTTCTTAAAGCAATTTTCAAAACATGAATAGGACTAAAAGCGGCAGCGCCTTGAACAGGGCCGATTTAGGGAGAATTATCGACTGCAAGCAGAATGAAGCCAGAGATTAGTCTCCCTTAATGCGTACAGAATGCGTTAGCTTTCTGTAGCCAGGCAAAAGACGGGCCGGCTGGTAGGTTGCTCTTTAACCTTCTTGCCGGATTGGCTTAGACCAGAGAGCCCCTAGGCGCTGAAGCTAGATAATAAGGAGGATGACGAGATGTTCGTTTCATATAAATGGCTCCAAGATTACATCGATTTAAGTGGAGTAACAGCAGCAGAATTAGCTGAAAAAATCACCAAAAGCGGGATCGAAGTTGAAGGTGTAGAATTATTAAGCGAAGGCATTAAAGGTGTTGTTGTCGGTCATGTGCTAGAACGTGAGCAGCATCCAAATGCCGATAAATTAAGTAAATGTCTTGTTGATGTTGGCGAAGAGCAGCCGGTGCAAATTATTTGTGGTGCGCCAAATGTGGCACAAGGACAAAAGGTTGCTGTAGCAAAGGTTGGTGCCGTTTTACCTGGTAATTTTAAAATTAAACGGGCAAAGCTACGCGGGGAAGAATCGAACGGAATGATTTGTTCCCTTACTGAGCTTGGAATGGAAGGAAAGGTTGTTCCAAAAGAATATTCCGAGGGCATCTTTGTTTTTCCAGCAGATGCTGAGGTTGGCGTCGATGCACTTGCCTCGTTAAATCGAGACGATGAGGTTCTGGAGCTTAGTTTAACGCCAAACCGGGCTGATTGCTTAAGTATGCTTGGGGTAGCTTATGAGGTGGCAGCGATTCTTGGTAGAGAAGTTAAGCTTCCTGAAACAAGTCTGGATTCTGTAGCTGAAAAAGCTTCTGATTATATAAAGATTGTTGTAGACGCGAAAGAGGATAATCCATTATATGTGGCAAAAATGATCAAAAATGTAAAAATTGGTCCGTCACCGCTTTGGATGCAAACGCGATTAATGTCCGCTGGAATCCGTCCGCACAATAATGTTGTCGATATTACTAACTATATTTTATTAGAATACGGTCAGCCGCTTCATGCGTTTGATTATGACCGGTTGGGATCAGAAGAAATTCTTGTCCGTCGTGCAGATGATGGCGAGAAATTTGTAACGCTTGATGACGTTGAACGGACACTATCATCTGATCATCTTGTCATTACTAATGGTACAGAGCCAGTCGCACTTGCAGGTGTAATGGGTGGAGCAAATTCAGAGGTAACCTCAGATACAACGACTGTTTTATTGGAGGCAGCTTATTTTAACGGTGGAACTGTCAGAAAAGCATCTAAAGACCACGGCTTAAGAAGTGAGGCAAGTGCGCGGTTTGAAAAAGGGGTTGACCCGAATCGTGTTCGGGCTGCAGGAGAACGTGCTGCATACTTGATGGCAAAGTTTGCTGGCGGTGAAGTGTTAGAAGGAGCTGCTGAAGTTGATACATTAACGATTGAACCGGCCGTTGTTTCGATTACTCTTGAAAAAATCAATCGGGTCCTTGGAACAGATTTAGTAATACAGGAAGTAAAAGAAATCTTCGACCGCTTGCAATTTGCAGTAAGTATCGATGGAGATTTGATTACGGTAACGGCTCCAACGCGGCGCGGTGATATCAGAATCGAAGAAGATTTAGTGGAAGAAGTTGCCCGCCTTTATGGTTATGACAACATTCCTAAAACATTACCAATTGGGTCAAGTACACCGGGGAAATTGTCAGACTATCAGAAGAAGCGCCGAGAAGTCCGTCAGTACCTTGAGGGAGCAGGGTTGTACCAAGCAGTAACCTATTCCTTAACAAGTGAGGAAAAAGCAGCACAATTCGCCTTGGTAAAGCGTGACACTATTCGTCTTGCGATGCCAATGAGTGAAGAGCGCAGTGTCCTTCGCTTAAGTATCATGCCGCAGCTTTTAGAAGTTTTAAAATACAACAGTGCTCGTCAAAATGATAGCTTAGCTGTGTATGAAACTGGCGCCGTATTCTTAGCGAATGGATCGGACACACTCCCAGAAGAAAAAGAGCATTTAGCAGCTGCAGTTACTGGCCTGTGGCACAGTCATTCGTGGCAGGGAGAAAAGAAACCTGTCGATTTCTTCGTTGTTAAAGGGATTTTAGAAGGAATGTTTGCCAAACTCGGTCTTGCGGAACAGCTAGAATATGTTCAGGCACAGGTAGACGGCATGCATCCTGGTCGTACCGCAGAAATCATCTTGAATGGTGAAAAAATCGGCTTCGTCGGTCAAGTACACCCAAGTGTCCAAAAAGAACTTGATTTAAAAGATACCTATGTGTTTGAACTATCATTAAAAGCAGTACTAGAAGCAGATATGCCTGCATTACAATACGAAGCCATCCCACGCTTCCCATCTATCACAAGAGACATTGCCCTTGTGGTAAACAGAGAAACGGTGTCAGGCACCCTAAAGGAAATAATTTTAACTGCGGGTGCACCGCTTCTGAAGGAATCTGTAGAGTTTGATTTATATGAGGGAGACAAGATGGAGGCAGGTAAGAAATCGATTGCTTTCTCACTTAAATATGTTGATCCTGAGCGCACATTGACTGATGAAGAGGTTACGAAGGTACATGACCGCGTGCTTGAAGCCTTAAAGGATAAGGCTGACGCGGTTTTAAGAGGATAATCAATAGAGGCTGGCTCGAAAGATCGTTTTCGGGCTGGCTTTTTCTTTTTCACCTGAAGAATCCGATTCGCTGATAAATTGTAAAATTCGCTGATAAAAGTGCAGATTCGCTGATAAAACTCTCAAAAGCGCTGATAAAAATAAATAATGACTTTTTGACAGGCAACGAGTCCCCTTTTTTGTGTAAAAATTGCCTAAAAAAAGCGTTTAGCTCTTTTTTTGAAGATTTTTCGTGAAATATTCTCTAAAAACAACAAAAATGGTTGCCCCACCATCTAAAATACAGGGCAACCTCTTTCAATTTCATCTTCAATTACATTTTTCATAAATAGCATCATAGTTTTTCGCCAAGGCAACATCCAGATCGGTTAAGCCTCCCGCATTCCAGGAGGTAAGCCTAAGTGTCACTAATTTGTAGTCAATTGCCATAAACGGATGATGATTTTTTTCCTCAGAGAGCTGGGCGATTTCATTTACAAACGCCACCCCTTTTAAAAATTCCTGAAAGCGATACTTTTTCACAATAAATTTACCGTCTAGTTTCCAGCCGGATAATTCCGCAAGAGATTGATGAATCTCTGTTAAACTAAGTCTATTCGTCACATAAACCCCTCCAAACCTCATTTATTTACATATTTATTCGTCAGCGCTGTTTTTTATTTACAAGTGCTATTGCTTTATCGGTATTGGCAAAGTGAAGCTTAACAAAAGATGGCAAAATGTCGCGACCTTTATTCAAAATCAATTTGGCTGCAGCAACATCAACTTGTGCCCCGGCACCTTTCGGAATCTTAAATCCTGCGGCTTCGCTAAGCTTATCCATATATTGAATAAAGGCATAGCGGGCGAGAATACTAGCAGCGGCGACCGCCAGATGAATACCCTCCGCTTTAGTACTAAAATAAACATCTTTATTTGCGACATCTTTCTGTCCTTTTAAATGCTGAAAATAGGTACTTGGCTGGACAAATTGGTCAATTAGGATGGCCTCTGGTTTCGCAGGCGTAATTTTTTCCAGTACATTTAAAATTGCCTGATTATGAAGGATGGCCTTCATCTTCCCTTGGGACATCCCTGACCGCTGTACCTGATTATATTTTTCATTTTTCAGTGTCATAAGGCTAAACGGAACGATATCTTTGATGACCTTGGCAATCGCAATGATTTTTTCATCATTTAAGTCCTTTGAATCGCGTACGCCTAGTTCCTTTAATAACGGAATATCTTCTTTTTTTACATAGGCAGCAACGACGGTAATCGGACCGAAAAAGTCACCCGTGCCTACTTCATCTGATCCGATGGCGGACATCTCACCGATACCAGAAGGAAGGTCGCCTTTAGCCGCTGATTTTACTTTAGCAACAGCCGGCTTTTTAGCGGGGGTACTGGCACTTTGACTCCATTTACCTGCCTCTTTCTCACAATCATTCCCCTGAAATAAGACTTTCCCAGATTTATAAGCTGTGATCATACAAGCTGGAGTTTTCGCTGCAAACACACTTCCAGGTATGTTTTTATCTAAAAGCTGTTTTCCGTAATAGTTTTTCATTTCACTAATCTTAGACATTTCCAAATTAAGTACAACATTTCCCACTGTAGAAACACCACATTTCTTTAAATAATACCACTCAATCTTTGATAACTGCCTGTCGCCCCTTGTCTAGTAGCTTCAGCTTTTTTAATTTGTTTGACTTTTCGACTTCTATAAGTTCGTGTTATGATATAGAATAGGATTCTTGAATGGAGGATTAAACGTTGTCAAATAAACAAAAACACCGAACAACCGTTGATATATACGGGCAGCAATACGTCATTATGGGAACGGAAAGTCCAAGCCATATTCGGCTTGTGGCATCGTTAGTTGACGACAAAATGAGAGAAATACATTCTAAGAATCCAAATCTAGACGTGAATAAACTTGCTGTATTAACAGCGGTAAATGCAGTCAATGATTATATTAAAATAAAAGATCAATTAGAGCGGCTGCAAACTGAACTAGAAAAAGAAAAGGACTAATAAACATGTTAGATCTAGCAATTATCATTTTTTTAATTATAGGCTTCTTTGTCGGCCTTAGAAGGGGCTTTATCCTGCAACTTGTTCATTTAACAGGTTTTATTATTGCATATGTTGTTGCCACTTTATACTACGTAGAACTGGCATCAAAGCTGACACTATGGATTCCCTATCCAAACTTTGGTGAAGGCACTACCTTAAAGATTTTAACGGATTCAAGCAATATGGAAACGGCTTTCTACCGTGCCATTGCCTTTGTCATTATCTTTTTTGCCGTAAAAGTGTTATTTCAAATCATTGGATCCATGCTTGACTTTATCGCCCATTTGCCAGTCCTAAAGCAGATCAATGTATTTGCTGGCGGCATTCTAGGTTTTTGTGAAGTCTATTTAATTATTTTTATTTTATTATACATTGGTGCCTTAATACCAATAGATCTTATTCAAAGTTCATTAGATCACTCAATTTTAGCAAAAGCAATTGTGAATCACACCCCTATCCTTTCACAGCAAATCAAAGGCTTGTGGATTGAATATTCAGCTGCTTGAACTTCTCTGTAGCAGAGAAGTTTTTCTTTATCTAACTCCAGCGCTTGGACAAGTCGCTTCCGCTTTTATTTCTTTTCCTTCCTTAATAAGATAAAATGAAGATGCTAAACTAAGGCAGGTGGATGAAATGGAAGTTAATAAAAAAGAAATTATTCGTTTATTAGAAATGATTGCGATTTATATGGAATTAAATGGGGAGAACCCATTCAAGGTTTCGGCATTTCGCAAGGCATCAGCCGCACTTGAAACGGATGAGCGCTCCATAACAGAGATTGAAGACTTTACTGCGATCGCAGGAATCGGCAAAGGCACTGCAGCGGTAATTGAAGAATACATAAAAGAGGGTTCTTCCTCTGTATTAAAAGAGCTTAAGGAAGAAGTACCGTCTGGGTTAATTCCTTTGCTGCAGCTCCCAGGACTTGGAGGTAAGAAAATCGCCAAGCTATACAAGGAGTTAGGCATTGTAGATGTTTCTAGTTTAAAAGAAGCCTGTGAAGCAGGGAAAGTACAAGCTCTTGCCGGTTTTGGTAAAAAAACAGAGGAAAAAATCTTAAGCTCCATAGCCAATGTCGGAACAAGACCTGATAGGCTGCCTCTTGCTTACATGCTTCCAATTGCCGAGCAGATTGAAGCAAGACTTGCGGAATTACCGGAGATTGACCGTTTTTCTAGAGCGGGAAGTTTAAGAAGAATGCGAGAGACAATAAAAGATCTCGATTTTATTATTTCAACACCCCAACCTGAAATCGTTCGCGAGCATCTCTTAAAATTACCAAGCATAAAAGAAGTGATAGGTGCCGGAGATACGAAGGTTTCCATAGTATTTGGGCTTGATTATGATATTTCCGTCGATTTTCGTCTCGTTAAACCGGAGGAATTTATCACAACACTACACCATTTCACTGGTTCAAAGGATCATAATGTCCGGATGCGGCAGCTGGCGAAAGAACGTGGCGAAAAAATCAGTGAATATGGTGTAGAAAACGTGGAAACAGGAGAAATCCTTACCTTTTCTTCGGAAGAGGAATTTTTCAAGCATTTTGATCTTCCGTTTATCCCGCCGGAAATTAGAGAGGACGGGAAGGAAGTAGAATCTTTCACTGCCAATGAATCGTTAATCGAGCTTGCCGATATTAAAGGCGATCTTCATATGCACACAACCTGGAGTGATGGCGCCCATTCGATTGAGGAAATGGCAGAAGCATGCCGGGCACGTGGATATCAATACATGGCAATTACCGACCATTCACAGTACCTCAAAGTAGCGCGTGGTCTTACTCGTGAAAGGCTGTTGAAACAAAAAGAAGAAATAAAAAAATTAAATGAGAAATACAATGACTTTCTTATCCTATCAGGGGTAGAAATGGATATCCTTCCTGATGGTACATTGGACTATGATGATGAGCTGTTAGCGGAAATGGATTTTGTAATCGCCTCGATTCATTCTGCTTTTTCCCAGCCCAAGGAAATAATCATGGAGCGGCTGAGGACGGCCCTTGAAAATGCTCATGTGGATTTAATTGCCCATCCTACCGGCAGAAAAATTGGCCGCCGTGAAGGCTACGATGTTGACATCGATTTATTAATTCAGCTAGCTAAAAAGACTCATACAGCCTTAGAATTAAATGCGAACCCAAACCGGCTCGACCTTGCAGCGGAATATTTACGGAAAGCACAGGAGGCTGGTGTTAAAATTCTTATCAATACCGATGCCCACAAAATGGATACATTAAAGCATATGGAAATCGGTGTTTCCGCTGCCAAAAAGGGATGGATAAAAAAATCAACAGTGCTAAATGCACTCGACAAATATGAATTACTTGAATTTCTGCATAATCGATAAAAAGGGGGTAACTCCATGCAAGAAAGAGCCTTAAAGGTATTAGAATTCACAAAGGTGAGAGAGCTGCTTCTTGAACATGCTGCTTCCTCACTTGGAAGAGAAAAAATAAAGCACCTAGTGCCATCCACTGATTTTGATGAAGTAGTCAGACTTCAAACAGAAACCGATGAAGCAGCAACGGTTTATCGTATAAAAGGAAGTGTCCCGTTATCAGGGATTCATGATATTCGTGCCCATATTAAGCGCTCAGTTATCGGCGGTGTCCTCAGTCCGCACGAATTAAACCAAATCGCCAGTACGATTCATGCCAGCCGCCAGATAAAGCGATTTATTGAGGATATTGCCGCGGAAAGAACGGAACTGCCACTATTATCAGAACAGGTAGAGCGAATTATTCCGCTTACAAACCTGGAACAGGAAATTAAACATGCCATTGATGAAAGCGGTGAGGTGTTAGATAGCGCGAGTGACCTGCTTCGCTCCTTAAGACATCAGCTCAGGTCAAATGAGTCACGTGTCCGTGAAAAATTAGAAAGCATGATTCGTTCCTCGAATGCGGCAAAAATGCTGTCCGATGCGATTATCACGATTCGAAATGACCGATTTGTTATTCCAGTTAAGCAAGAATACCGCGGCCACTATGGCGGGATCATTCATGACCAAAGCTCATCCGGACAAACTCTATTTATAGAGCCGCAGGTCATTGTTCAATTAAACAATCAATTACAGGATATTAGGGTGAAGGAACAGCTTGAAATTGAACGGATCCTGACCGAGCTTTCTGCAAAAGCGGCTGAGCATGAGAGTGAGCTCAATGTAATCGTGGAAGTCTTAGCTAATTTAGATTTTATTTTTGCAAAAGCAAGATATGGGAAAAAAATAAAGGGATCCAAGCCAGAGATAAATACTGAGGGGCGAATTACCTTATATAAAGCAAGGCATCCGTTAATTCCCATCGATGAAGTGGTCGCTAACGACATCATGCTCGGGAAAGAGTATACAACCATTGTTATTACCGGTCCAAATACCGGCGGTAAAACAGTCACATTAAAAACACTTGGATTGTGTTCCTTAATGGCGCAGGCTGGATTGCAGGTTCCTGCTTTGGACGGTTCCGAGCTTACCGTCTTTGATGCAGTATATGCCGATATTGGCGATGAACAGTCGATTGAGCAAAGCTTAAGTACATTTTCCTCACATATGGTCAATATCGTTGACATCTTAAATAGTGTTGATTTTAATAGCCTTGTGTTATTTGACGAGCTTGGAGCGGGAACAGATCCCCAGGAAGGTGCAGCCCTGGCGATTTCGATATTAGATGAGGTTCACAAGCGTGGGGCAAGAGTTATTGCCACAACCCACTATCCAGAATTAAAAGCGTACGGTTATAATCGTGAGGGTGTTTTAAATGCCAGTGTAGAGTTTGATGTCGAGACATTAAGCCCGACTTATAAACTTCTGCTCGGAGTACCCGGCCGGAGTAATGCTTTTGAAATCTCGAAACGTTTAGGGCTAAATGAACGGGTGATCCAAGCAGCCCGCTCACATGTAAGTGAAGACACGAACCAAATTGATAAGATGATTGCATCCTTAGAAGAAAGTAAGCGGCAGGCGGAAATGGAGCAGCAGGAAGCTAGGGATTATTTGAAGCAGGCAGAGAAGCTTCATCAGGACTTGCAAAAACAAATGATTGATTTTTACGAGAAAAAAGACACGATGCTTGAAAAGGCGGCAGAAAAAGCAGCAGACATCGTGGATGAGGCAAAGCAAGAAGCTGAGCAGGTTATCCGTGATCTCCGCAAGATGAGAACTGAAAAACATGCGGAAATTAAGGAGCATGAATTAATTGATGCCAAAAGAAGACTCGAAGAAGCGGCACCGGAAATTAAGAAATCAGAAAAGCTAACCAATAAGAAAAATAAAAAGCACACATACATTCCTGGTGATGAAGTAAAGGTTTTAACCTTTGACCAAAAAGGAACGCTAGTCGAAAGAGTTTCAGCGAATGAGTGGCAGGTTCAGATCGGCATTTTGAAAATGAAGGTAAAAGAGAAAGATTTGGAATATTTGAGTACGCCTAAACAAGTGGAAACAAAGCCAATGGCTATTGTCAAAGGGCGGGATTCATATGTTAAACTGGAACTAGATCTTCGCGGGGAAAGATATGAAGATGCCCTGTTGAAAGTGGAAAAGTATATTGATGATGCCCTTCTATCCAGTTATCCTCGTGTATCGATTATCCACGGGAAAGGGACTGGTGCGTTAAGGCAGGGGGTTCAGGAATATTTACGAAACCATCGTGCCGTCAAGAAAATTCGCTTTGGAGAAGCCGGAGAGGGTGGTTCAGGCGTAACCATCGTAGAATTTAAATAATGTCGGGGAGATAACGATATGAACCAGTTTTGGGAGAACGAATATATTCAAATTGCGGCCTATTATAGTGTTGTGATACTATGTATGGTCGTCTTTCTAGCCATTTTTGAAATGGTAACCAAATATAAAAATTGGGAAGAAATAAAAAAAGGAAATTTGGCAGTGGCGATGGCAACCGGGGGGAAAATTTTTGGCGTAGCCAATATATTCAGAGCTTCAGTTGAGGAGCATAATTCCTTACTTGAAATGGTTGGCTGGGGGATCTACGGTTTTGTGCTGTTACTAGCCGGCTATTTTATCTTTGAATTTTTAACGCCAAAATTTAAGATTGACGAAGAAATCCAAAATGATAACCGCGCAGTTGGGTTGATTTCGCTGATTATTTCAGTTGGATTATCATATGTGATTGGTGCAGGAATTTAGTAAGGGGAGAGTAACAGTGGAGACATTAGCTAAGGTGCTAATTGGTTTATGCGGTTTGTTTTTGCTCATTGGTATTATCTATATGGTGTTTTTTGTATAAGATAAAATCATCGCTGAGATTCAATCAGCGGTGATTTTTTTGTATCGAAAAGGGGCGGAGCGTCGCAATAATGAATCATTTAATCTTGTCAGTGTGAAAAAATTACATTTATCATTTTAGATTAGTGAAGCTCTGCTCACACCGCTTTTATTATGTTGGTGTACTACTCATAATCAATTCATTTCCATGAGTAGTTTGGGAGTTGAAACTCATGGTAGTTTTTTACCATAACTTCAATTGTTTATTGTGAAATACTGTACTATAATAGAAGAGAGTTTAGAATTTTTAAAATTATTTTACAAAAGAGGGAGGTTAATTATGTTGGAGTCTAAACCATGGTTGGATCTTTACCCAAATGAAATTCCTGCCACACTTGAATACTCCTCAGAACCAGTACAAGAATACTTAGTAAATGCTGCAAAAACGTTTCCGGAAAAAATAGCTATTCATTTTATGGGCAAAGAAATGACCTACAAACAACTTTATGAAGATGCATTAAGTTTTGCAAGTTACCTACAGTGGAATCTTAGAGTTGAAAAAGATGACCGAATCGCCATCATGCTTCCAAATACTCCACAAGCGGTTATTAGTTACTTTGGTATATTAATGGCTGGTGGAATTGTCGTGCAAACCAATCCATTATATACGGAACGCGAACTTGAGTATCAAATGAAGGACTCCGGAGCTAAAGCCATTATCACCCTAGACATCCTCTATCCACGAGTCTCGAAAGTTATGCCTCAGACTAATTTACAGCATATTATTGTAACCGCTATCAAAGACTACTTGCCATTCCCAAAAAATCTTGTCTATCCTTTCATTCAGAAAAAACAATATGGTATTGTTGTTAAGGTAAAACACGAGGGAACGTCCCATTTACTGACAGAAATTTTAAAGGGGAGTCCAAAAGAATTAACTAAGTACGACTTCAATACCGAGAAAGACATCGCACTGCTTCAATATACAGGCGGAACAACGGGTTCACCAAAAGGAGTCATGCTGACACATAAAAATTTAGTTTCCAACACAACCATGGGTGAGGCGTGGCTTTACAAAGCCAAGCCAGGTGAAGAATCAATTCTTGGCATCGTTCCTTTTTTCCATGTCTATGGGATGACAGTCTGCATGATCTTTGCGATTAAAATGGCCTGTAAAATGATTTTATTGCCGAAATTTGATGCACTGACAACCTTAAAAACGATTCATAAACAGCGCCCGACCCTTTTTCCTGGTGCACCGACCATCTATATCGGATTATTGAATCACCCTGATTTGAAAAAATACGATCTTTCTTCGATTGATTCGTGTATTAGCGGCTCAGCACCGCTTCCAGTTGAAGTACAGCAGAAGTTTGAGGAAGTGACCGGAGGAAAGCTTGTCGAAGGTTATGGTTTATCAGAAGCATCGCCCGTAACACATTCCAACTTCTTGTGGGACGTAGAAAGGGTAAAGGGCAGTATCGGTGTTCCCTATCCTGATACGGATGTAAAAATCATGTCCATTGAAACAGGGGATCCAATGCCTGTAGGGGAAATTGGTGAAATTGTGATTAAAGGGCCGCAAATTATGAAAGGCTACTGGAATCGACCAGAGGAAACTAAGGAAGTCTTGCATGAAGGATGGCTGTATACAGGAGACCTGGGCTATATGGATGAGAAAGGATATTTTTATGTTGTCGACCGCAAAAAGGATATGATCATTGCCGGCGGGTACAATATTTATCCTAGAGAGATAGAAGAGGTTTTATATGAACATCCAGATGTGCTTGAGGCAGTGGCAGCAGGGATTCCTGACCAATATCGCGGCGAAACCGTCAAGGCGTACATTGTTTTAAAAGAAGGTTCAACTATCTCTACAGATGAAATGAACCAATATGCAAGAAAATATCTGGCTGCTTATAAGGCCCCAAGACTATATGAATTCAGAGAGGAATTGCCGAAAACGGCAGTTGGAAAAATTTTACGAAGAATGCTTGTTGAAGAAGAAAAACGAAAAATTGAGGAAGAAAGCCAAAAACACGCCTAACTAAGGGAATTGTCATTTTTTTTTGAACATAAAGGCTTGTCTTACAATAAATTTTATAATAGGATGATAAAGGTCGGTCAGAAATTCTTGACAGAAATTAATCTACTATTTATTATTAAAATATGAATGATGGTTCATTCATATTTTTCTTTTTGCTAATAAAACTTTGAGAATTGTCCAGCTACAGAGCCTAAGGGCTTGGGGGCATAAGCCTCTGTACAAGGCGCTTCGACTTTTCCAAATTTCTTCAAAGGGGGGATAGACTTGAAAAAAAGTAAGCCAAAATATATGCAAATTATTGATGCCGCGGTCATTGCCATCGCTGAAAATGGGTACCACCAAGCCCAAGTTTCAAAAATTGCGAAACAGGCAGGAGTAGCGGATGGCACCATTTATCTTTATTTTAAAAACAAAGAAGATATCCTAATCTCACTCTTTGAAGAAAAAATGGGAAATTTCATTGAAAAAATAGATCAAATGATTGCAGGAAAAGGGACGGCG
>Ga0213823_1001399_pt1 | contig 14793 bp, 11 predicted proteins | sample MC6MC0907MG_FD_179887 | JGI IMG/M metagenome (GOLD analysis project Ga0213823, IMG submission 179887) | Enriched soil aggregate microbial communities from Iowa State University, Ames, United States - MC6-MC0907-MG | ecosystem: Environmental > Terrestrial > Soil > Unclassified | place: USA: Iowa...
AGTGGCAAGGCAGGAAATATAAAAACATCTGATTTACATAGTAGCTGCCGCAATGTGAAAGGCTTTAGCTTAGGAACGACTCGAGCTTTCAAACCAGAAATGCTACAACAAGTTGCACAGGAGATGTTTACTTTATTGAAAGATGAAAGCTTCCAAGTACCAATTGCCAATGTTTTTGCATTAGAAGACATGCAGAAAGCCCATGAATTAATGGAAAGTCGTCAGCATCAAGGGAAAATCTTAATTAAAATATAAAACATTGAAACCCTGTATAGATACACACTATACAGGGTTTTTTTAAAGAATAACGCCATCTATTCGTGGGTTTTTATGTAAACTAGAACTCCTTTCATTTTTCTATATTAGTACAGAAATCTCTTCAAATATTTGTTAAAATGAGATATTATTATATGGATTTTTGTATTTCTTTACCTTATTTTGCTATTGTTACAGACGTGTTGATTAGGAAAAAATAGGTTTATTATTAAGTGATAAAAGGATTTTTTTGTTGCTATTTTTCTATTATATTCCCATTTTAACTGATTGTAGCGTAGGGCTACTCGACTCCCGCGGGAAAGCGAGACAGACGAGACCCTGCACGGAGCGCAGCGGAGGAAGAGGCTCGACGCTCGCCCGCAGGAAAGCGAGTAGCCCGTAGCGGAAATCAGAGCCTTCAAATTAATTAGGGTGGATAAAAATGGTTAATCAACATATCTGATATTGTTATTTGTTTTAGGTCAATTTTAAAATATAATGTTATGTTTGGCCTCTTGTATAATTAAGCGCGAATATAAAGGAATGGCTAATAGGAGAGTGATGGAGTGCTTTTTAATTCCTTTGAATTTATTTTTCTATTTTTACCAATTACATTTGTAGTCTATTTTTTCTTAAACCGCTTCAGTAACCAACAATATGCGATTTATTGGTTGGTACTGAGCTCTTTATTTTTTTACGGTTATTTTAAGTTAACTTATTTAACAATCATCACGGTCTCAATCATTGTGAACTTTGCTTTAAGTCGGATCATTAATAATAGCAATAATCGTCTGAGAAAGACTTATATGATTATCGGAGTCATCTTTAATGTTTTAATACTTTGCTACTATAAGTATACAGATTTTTTTATTACAAATATTAATAATTTATTTGGTACAGATTTTGCAATGTTACATTTATTGCTACCATTAGGGCTTAGTTTTATTACATTTCAACAAATTGCTTTTATTGTTGATAGTTATCGAGATGGAACAGCTCATTATAAATTTAGCAATTATGCGCTGTTCATTTTGTTTTTCCCACAATTAGTAGCGGGGCCAATTGTGCAGCATGATGAAATGCTTCCACAGTATGATATTAAAGAAAATCGAAAAATTATTCATGACAATGTTGCACGTGGCTTATTTATCTTTGTCATCGGTTTAGTCAAAAAGATTGTTATTGCGGATACGGTGGGCATATGGGCTAATGCAGGTTTTGAAAATTATAGTAACTTAAGTTTTGTAGAAGCGTGGATTACTTCCTTATCGTATACCGTACAACTTTATTACGATTTTAGTGGATATTCCGATATGGCAATTGGTTTAGCCTTATTATTTAATATTAAATTGCCAGTAAATTTCTTCTCCCCCTACAAAGCACGTAATATTCAGGAGTTTTGGAAAAAGTGGCATATGACCTTGAACCGGTTTTTAACTACATATGTATATTTTCCGTTAGGTGGTAGCCGAAAAGGGGAATTTAGGACTTATATAAATATTTTAATTATTTTCTTCATCAGTGGATTTTGGCATGGCGCTGGATGGAATTTTATTTTATGGGGACTCATGCATGGTTTTGCGTCTGTTGTGGTAAGACTTTTTAGTAAAACAGGTGTTAAACTTCCTTATTTACTTTCGTGGTTTATAACTTTCCAATTTGTTAACATTGCTTGGGTATATTTCCGTGCAACAAGCCTCGAGCAAGCAAATACTATCATATCTAAAATGTTTACGCCAAATATGGAATCTATAACGAGCTTCTTTACTGAGCCACTTACTAATTTTGCTCAAGCGGAAGCATTTAGTGTTATGGGATTAACATTAAGTGATCCAATCGTGATTGTTGTAGGACTTTTAATCACGCTTGTACTTGCATTTACTGCCTTAAATTCTATTCAGTTAATGGATAAGATGAAATTTAATTGGGGAGCAATCATTTATATGCAATGTATGATTGCGCTAGTTCTTATATCGATCTACTATATGCAGAAAAATAGTATATTCTTATATTTTAATTTCTAAATAAAGGTGTGAATTAACTTGGATCCGAAAAAATGGTTAGTAAAATTGTTTGCCACATCCTTCATCGTAATAGGATTACCTGTTTTCGGAATTATGGGTTTCAATTATTATATTGATCCTCTGTGGAATTACACACACGCCAATGACTTTAACGACTATCAGCTTGGCTTTGATGAAAGACAATTAAAAACAAATTATATCAATAGCCATGATTTCAATTATGATAGTTTATTAATTGGAACGAGCAGGATTACGTATCTTGATGAGAGGGCCTTTACAACAGAAAGTGTCTATAATTATTCATTAAGTGGGCTGCAGATAGAAGAATACTTACCTTATATGAAATATGCTGAAAAGAAAAATGGTAAGCCGTTTAAGAAGATTTTTATTGAGTTATATTTTGATTCAGCTAATACTAGCAAACCTAATACATTGAATCCGCCGCAAACTTATATTGAGACGTCTGAGGCACCGTTTTATGCCATAAAATCTTTATTTTCAGAGAGCACTATGCATTATGCTCGTTTTAATTATGATATCTCAAAGGCAAATCATTATGACGGTGCTCGTAGTTACATGCGTAATAACATTGCACAAACTACATATCCGAATGATGATATGGAGCAATCATGGCAAGAATTTAAGGGAAATTTTAAAGCAGAGTCAGCCAAACCTTTTATGTATGATCATGACTATCCAAAAAGGCTTCAAGCTATCAAAGATGCGTTTCCAAATACAGAATTAGTTGTCTTTACGGAATTAATGCCTGCTAAACGTCTTCAAACAATTTTGCATAATGATAATCGTTACGAGGCTTATAGTAGATGGATGAACGAGATGGTGGATGTGTTTGGCACCGTCTATAGCTTCCATACAGTGAATGAAGTAACGACGAATATGGACAACTTTTTTGATTGGCTTCATTACTATCCAAATGTGGGGTATTTAATAATAAAATCTTTAGAGAACAGGGAAGATCAATCAACTATTATGCAAGATGTAAATAAAGGGAATCTTGATGAGTACCTTGAAAATGTAGTGGTAGATATAGATATTGAATAAGAGAGGAAAAGATGAAAAGATGAAAAGATGAAAAGATGAAAAGATGACTCCAACCTATACTGTCAGAGTCATCTTTTTCAATGTTGATATAGTTCGTGTTATTGCTTGTTTAGTTCATTTATTTTTTCATAAATACGTCGCTTACGATAGAGCATAATACCTGCTTCGGCAACATCTTGCATCATGCCTTTATTTGCAAAGGCACCGAAAATCATCCCGGCAATCGGAATCATTTGGAACAGCTTTTTCCAACCAAACTGATCGCGATACGTAAAGAATACTTCCTTCCAACCTTGCAGTTGTGAAATCATATTTTCTGCTGTGTTATTAGTAGTATCATACATGGACGAAAGTTCCTTCAATATTGCTTCTTTGCCGACAATATCGGCGGAGCTGAATTGGAGACATTTTACAATGAATATACGCTCCATTTTATCGTTCGGATCATAGCCATGAATGATCGCAATCTCTTGCAATGTTTTTAAAGCCATCCCTAAAATAAGAGGAATATCAATAGCCAATGTGAAAATACCGCCAAAGCCAGTAGAAGCACCTTGCATTGTTGCGAATTTCACACGCTCATTTTGTAATTTGTCACTTAGCGCAATCATATCCTCTAGTGGCATTTGACTAATATCGGATATAGCAAAAATATTTTGAAACGAAGATTGGTTACGGATTTTCTGCATCATTGCTTGTTCATTAATTAAATATTTACCACCTGTTTGAATATAGCTTCCTAATTCATCAACTAGTAATGCTATTTTATTTTGCAGGAAGGTAGGTGTCATCTTATCTAAGATTTTAAATGGGATGCGACCTAATTTATCAAAAAACCACAAATCCTTTTGATCTTTTTCCCATGCTTGAATTTCCTGTAAATGCTTTTCTAATTGCTCGACATTCTCCATTTTGTCTATTCCCCTTAATATTTGCATTTAATTTAACTTCTTTCAGCGGGTGTCCAAACACCAGCTGAAATAGAGGAACTCAGTCTAAGAACGCCACGTCCTGTGGCAATGACTGAGTGACCACATCATGCTGCTGACGCTGCGTTAGCACTACGCTTTCGCGCAAAAAAACATTTGTTGGCCTAAAGCCTCCGGCGGATGTCACGGAATCGGTAAGGAGTTCACATAGGATGTTAGCCTAAAATCATCGCATCCATGCGATAACGGCTAACTGACCTGCATCGGTGCTGTGTTGCCGCTGCCGCTACGCTTTCGCGCAGTTAAAACCCTTTTGCTGTCGCTTCGCTTTCGCACAGACAAAGACACGTTGCTGCCGCTACGCTTACGCGCAAAAAACATCTGTTGCTGCCGCTACGTTAGCACTGCGCTTTCGCACAAAAAACATCTGTTGCTGCCGCTACGTTAGCACTGCGCTTTCGCACAAAAAACATCTGTTGCTGCCGCTACGTTAGCACTGCGCTTTCGCACAAAAAACATCTGTTGCTGCCGCTACGTTAGCACTACGCTTTCGCACAAAAAACATTTGCAGGCCTAGGCACAAAGCCGATTTCGGACGCAATTATGCCGAGGCATAATTGATATACGAAAGGAATTTAAAAAGGTTTCGTTAGTTTTTGAAAAATTATGACATTAATGTGGGGTGGATGATTGCCAAACAGTTGCAAGTAACGCGGTACCTTCTTTGATTTGCTCAAAGGTCAGCCCACCATAGCCTATAATAACCATGGCATGTTTAGAGTCTTGCTGATAGGAGGGTGAACAAGGATAGACTTTGATTCCTGCCTCCCGTGCAAGACTAATCGCAGTCTGTTCAGAAAGCCTTTTTGGTAACTTCATAACAATGTGGAGCCCAGATTTCTCACCAATTACCTCGAACTCCTCAGAAAAATTTGCGTTAATAGCTGCTAGTAATGTCTGTTGCTTTTTGCGATAAATAGTGCGCATTTTAGCTAAATGCTTATCGAAAAAACCTTGAGCAATAAAATCGGCTATCACAAGCTGGTCTATTTTTGAGACAACAGACTTTTGCTCCTGATTAAAAAGAACAAAATCTTCAACTAACGATTTAGGCAAAATTATGTAACTTATGCGTAGCGATGGGATAAGTGTTTTGGAAAATGTTCCGGAATAAATAACACGCTGAAGCTGATCCATTTTTGCTAATGATGGGATAGGGAGCCCCTTATAGCGAAATTCTGAATCATAATCATCTTCAAAAATATATGCTTTATCAGAAATGGCCCATTGCAGAAGTGCTGCACGCCGTTCAACAGGCATGACCATGCCAAGCGGAAACTGATGTGCGGGTGTTGTGTATAACATGTGGATAGGTTTTTTCGGTATTGTAACCCCTGAGTGATCAACAGGAATAGCGTGAGTTGTTAATCCACATTGTTGCAATATTGCACGTACTCTTTTAAAGCCAGGCTCCTCTAAGCCAACATGTGTTTTGGGGCCAAAAAAGTGACATAGAGCTTGAAGCTGACTTTGTGTACCACTATAAACAAACACCTGTGATACTTCACAAGCAACGCCTCTTGAACGTTCAACGTAGCGAGCAATTTCCGTCCGTAATAGAGCCTCTCCTTGCCAAGGGCTTGTCGTTAAGTTATTCACATTGAAGTGCTTTTTCAACAGCTTATGCCAGATGGAAATTGGAAAAGCTTCGTTATCCACATGTCCGTTGTTAAAATCAAATTTAATATCATATGTAATTGGTGTTATAGCAGTGGATGTATGCGGCTTCAGCTGCTGTCCCCATTCGAATTCAAAGGGAGCTATGAAATAACCTGAGCGTTCCTTGCTATAGATATAGCCTTCCGCTAGCAATTGCTCATATGCTTCCTTAATCGTATGAACACTAACATCGAGCGTTTTAGCAAGTGTTCGTTTGGAAGGTAATTGCTCATGGGCCGGTAGTTTATTGTTGATAACTGCTTGTTTTATTTCTTCGTAAATTTGCACGTATTTCGATGCCTCTCCAGTAAATGAAATTGATAACTCCAAAATATTGCACCTCCTGGTATGGTAAATTATTTGAAAATTGGTTATATCCATCATATCAAAATTACCGTTAAATAATGAAAAAGGAGTGAATAATAATGAATTTTATAGCACTAGAAAATGAAGTAGTATTACTTAAACCATTAGGTCAAGAGGACGCCCAAGGGATCCTAGAGGCTGGTAGTTATCCAGAGATTTGGCCTTATTTGTCCACAACGATAGAGAAAATGGATGATGTGCATAACTTTGTGGACAATGCACTGTCTGCAAAAAACGCGAAAACAGAGTTTCCATTTGTTATTGTGGATAAAAATTCTGGGCAAATCATTGGTTCGACTAGGTTTATGGATATTGATGAGAATCATAAACGGCTTGAAATAGGCACGTCATGGATTACACCTGCTTTTTGGCGTACCACTATAAATACGAATTGCAAATATTTATTATTACAATACTGTTTTGAAGTGTTAAATCTACAACGTGTACAAATTAAAACAGACTTTGAAAACGTACGCGCTCAAAAGGCGATTGAACGAATTGGAGGGGAAAAGGAGGGCGTTTTACGTAATCATATGGTGCGCAAGGATGGCACAACTCGCCATACTGTGATGTATAGTATTACTTTACAAGAATGGCCACAAGTGAAAAAGCATTTACAGCAGTTGCTAGAAATTTAAACAGAAATTGTTATTTTAAAAAAAGAATGGTCATTTAATCGACCATTCTTTTTTTATAGATAAATCCTGCTACAATCCAAGTAACTAGTGACCATACGATGATAGTAGCTATTGGAATAATGACGTCCATTGTTGTGTATTGGCCTTCTAGAGCTTCAGCTAAAATAAGTAATTGGGAGCTTGGTAACCACTCTGCAACTTTTAGGATTGGGTTAGCAGAGGATAAAGCTAGGGCAAGAGGGCCGAATGAAAAAATTAACATAACAGGTAATACGATGATAGATGCCTCCAAAATTGATTTTGCTAATAATCCACATAATGTTCCTAGAGCAATGTAGAATACAGCCGAAAGCAATAAAGTGATAGCTATGATGAAAAGATTAGCAGGTTCATAACCAACAAGAAAAATAGTTGTTGCTACAACTACTGCTGTAACGATAAAGACAAACAAACTTTTACCGATTAAAATATCTCCAAGTGAAGCAGGGGAAAGCATTAGACCACGAAGCGTATTTTTTTCTTTCTCCTCTGCAATTAAACAGCATTGTACATAGGAAGTCACCACAGAAAATGCCATATTTATCGGTAGGAAATACATGCCGATAGTATTGGCACCTGTTTGATTGTTTAAAAAAGCAAAAATAAGTGGCATTAATGCCATTGAGGATACCGCATAGTTACGTGAAAATTCCTTATAATCTTTCATGAAAATAGCTTGAATACGTGTCATTGAAAGGTTCATATTAAATCACTCCCTGTAATTTGCATAAAAATATTACCTAGTGTTGGCTCGTTTGTATAAATGCGAGAAACTTCGTTCGATTGCATCCAATGAAACAGTTTTTGTGCATCCTGTTCTCCATTTTGAATGATTTCACAAGCACCATTTTTTAATTCAACAGTAATGGAATCATCACCGAATTCTTTTTTTAACTGTTTCGGTGCACCGATTGCCCGAATTTTTCCTTTGTGTAAGAAGGCTACGCGATCACAAAGTATTTCTGCTTCACTCATATCATGTGTAGTTAAAAATATTGTCGTACCCATTTCATTTAACCTACGCAAGCCATTATATATATGCTGTGTATTAACAGGGTCGAGTGCAGAAGTTGGTTCATCTAAAAATAATAATTCTGGTTCATGCATGATGGCACGTGCAAGTGTAACACGTTGGATCATCCCTTTAGAAAGCTGACTAATCTTCTTTTTACGCTCGCTATATAAGTTAACAAAGTCTAATGCTTCTTTTACTGCTGATTTTGGTAATTGGTATAAATCACTATATAGTAATAAGTTCTCTTCAATTGAAAGTCTTGTGTACAGACCACTATTATCTGTTAAAATACCAAAGCGTTTACGATTTCGACTTTGTTTCATTTCATCTGCTGGGCGACCAAACAATAAAACATCCCCAGCAGTTTTTTCAGTTTGTGCTGTTAATATTTTAATAGTAGTAGTTTTTCCGGAGCCACTAGGGCCAAGAAAGCCGAATATTTCTCCTTTTTGAATAGTAAAGGAAACATCCTGTAATGCGGCTTCCTTATTAAATGTTTTTTTCAAATGCTGAACATCGATCACTGCGTTCATTTGAAAACCTCCCTGTGTTGTTGTTGATATCTACACTATAAGGGACAATGGAGAGCTCAACATTAAAATACAGGTGAAAGGCAGTAAAATGACCTTTAGTGGAGAAATATTTCAGCTGACAGGAGTCGTTTATTTCCTGGGAAATCTACTAAATTCCGAGTATTTCCTTTAAGTCTGCGAGCTTATTTTTCGACAAAGGTACTACAGCTCTTTCATTACTATTTAAGGCTAGACTGTAACTATTGCGAGTCCATGTAATGATTTCCCGTACCTTTTGCAAGTTAACGATATAAGAGCGATGACTTCTAAAAAAGCCGAACGGTGTCAATTTCTGCTCAAGCTCATTCAGTGATAATGTACATGGATAGGTTTCGCCTGCAACATACACAGAAACGCCCCCGTCAACACTTTCGATATAGTCAATTTCAGGGGGATTAAATAAAATGATTTTGTCATTTTTCTTCGTAGGAATTTTATCAAATCGAATCGGTACATTTTCAAGCGAAGGAGAAGCTGGCTCTGTCTCATCCTCTTTAACGTCTAATGCATGTAAGCCCATTGTATCTAGTCTATGTATTGCTGTACTCGAAATAATTAAATCCTCGAAATTATTAGACAGTAAAATAATTGTTTTATCTTGTCTTTGAAGGGCACCCAATAACTGAATGACTTTTTGCTTGGAAAACTCATCTAGATTTTGAAATGGCTCTTCTAAAACTTGTATTTGTGCTGAACTGAGATATGTATGTATCAATTTTAAACGTTGCTTTTCTCCATTTGAAAGCTTGCTGATTTTAATGTTTTTTTGCTCTGTTAAAGCGATTAATGGCAATAAATCCTCCATCTTTTCAGAAGTAGCATTGAAAAGCTTTAAGCAAAATTGGATATATTCTCGAACCGTAAGTCGCTCATACAAAGCACTTTCACGAAGATGTGTATACGTATTGCCTTGTTTCATAAACCATTTCATTAATGTATTGATTTTAGACACATCTGTATAAATGCCGATAATAATACCTGTCTGTAAGGAAAGGTGAAAGCTTGGATAAATAACATTGCCTCCTTCTATATAAGGTTCAATAATCATATTTTCATTTTGATCCATTATTTTGTTCTCCTTAATTTTGTTTGTTTTGAAAAATGTGCTCATCACCATAACGTGTGGTTGATTTCCGTTCCGACTGGGCGCTTTGCCGCTGACGCTTCGCTTTCGCGCAGATAAAACATTTGTTGCTGTCGCTTCGCTTTCGCACAGATAAAACATTGTTGCTGACGCTTCGCTTTCGCACAGATAAAACATTGTTGCTGACGCTTTGCTTTCGCTACAGATAAAACATTGTTGCTGACGCTTTGCTTTCGCTACAGATAAAACATTGTTGCTGACGCTTTGCTTTCGCTACAGATAAAACATTGCCGCTGACGCTTCGCTTTCGCGCAAAGCAGAGCTTCCTGGGGGCGTCCGATGAGCCGCTCGGGCCTACACGATGTAGGTCACGAAGGCGTTATCACAGGACGTGATGTTCTTAGCCTTCGTTCCTCTATCGCTGATCCCCAAGGAGTCGCCAAGTCTCCACTCCAACTATATCAATTTCGCCTTGGCGTAATTGCGTCCGGATTTTGAATTGTGCCCGCGCAATTCATTCCTTTGAAAATCCGTGACATCCGCCGGAGGCTTTGGGCCAACGTGATGTTGGTCACTCAGTCGTTGCCACAGGACGTGGCGTTCTTAGACAGAGTTCCTCTATTTCAGTAAATTATTGGAATATATTTACAACAAATCACATCCGTATTTATCTCACTACCTCCAGAGGTGGGAGTCTTCTACTGAATGAAGATAAAAGGCATACGTCTTAACAAATGTCATCCACAACTTTAGGTGATGATCCGAAAAAATTTAAAATATCACCTTGTGCCTGTAAAAAACTTTCATGACAATAGCTCGGATTATAATAGTCCATAAAACCATGCTGACCATTATATTGTTTCGTGTGAACAGCTAGTAATGTATCGAGTGTTTTCTTTAATTCAAGGACATTAAAGCTTTTCTCATGACTTGGTAAAATGACAAGTGTTGGACAAGAGGGGATTACCTCAAGATATTGGCGAATGCGAGAACCATAAACGCAAACGATTCCTTGTAATGGGAGTGTAGATAGTCTCCAAGCTAAAGTTGCCCCTACACTAAATCCTATTAATAGCACTTCATCAAAGTGCGTTTTAGCGTCTAATATTTTTGGGGTTAATTTTTTTAGAGGAGCATCAAAGCCAACTTCATTTATGAAATATTCATAGGCTTCCTGTTCTTGTTCGTATGTAAATACTGTATTTTCTGAATATAAAGAAATGCACTCGACAGTCGTGCTAGCGTTACTGTATGTTGCAGCTTGCTTTTTTATAAAATCGTTTACACCGTATATTTCATGTAAAATAAATATTTTCCTTTTCATATAGGCCTCATTTTCTTTTTCCAATAGTGTACCAAAAAGTAATCATATCGCATATTTTAGAAATTTACGGCACTGATTTTATTATGTTTATATAATTATTTAAGGATTAAAAATCCAATTGTAAAAAAGTGTGTAAAACTAAAAATGAAAAACATTTATAGAATAGGTGAATGATTTAGTTTTTTTGAAGTAACACTTAGGAAGGCGCTTAAATACCACAAAAATAAAAGCTGTTCAGTCAAAATATACGCTGAACAGCTTTTTTAAGTTTATTTTAATACTTTTTAGACATAAAACCCTTCATTTCCAAGCTAAGCGAATTAAGCTCATCAATGATTTCACTAAAGTCCTGAACAAGTTGTGCCTGTTCGTTTGTGGCACCATTTATTTGAGTCATGTTTTGCTTTAAATTTTCAAGATTATAATTGATGCTTCGAAGCGAGGATTCAATGTTATCAGTAGCAGTAGTAGTTTCAGTAGAAAGCTTGCGAACTTCTTGTGCGACTATATTAAATCCGGCACCATGCTGACCTGCTCGTGCGGCTTCAATCGATGCATTTAATCCGAGTAAATTGGTTTGACGCGAAATATTTTTTATTAAATCGGTAATACCATTTGTTTTTTCAGCATCCTCTAAAGCAAATTGTGTCTGCTTATTAATCTCCTCACTAGTTGCAGCTAGCTCCTCCGAATGAGAGGCAATTGTATGTACTTTATCCTGTAGGTTTTGGATAATTTCATTCATAGTAAGAATATATTTCTCCATTTGAAGAGAATGATCAATAGGTATTCCAAAGGCTAGCGCGCCTACGATTTGCCCATTTTCACGAACGGGAAAAGAAAATGCGTTAAAAACTACACCATAATATTCTTCGGGTACAGGCTCATCAGTACTTTTTCCTTTAAGTGGGAGATGTAAAATTGCATCATCTGGATGAAGTTTTTGCCCGACTTTATAACCAGAATCTATCCGTTTCCCAGGTAAATAAGCAATAATACTCTCACTTTCTTTATCTACCAATCCAATCATGGACTCGCCCTTCATAGCTAAATGAATGTAAGGCAATGATATTGTTAATGCTTCAAGAATTTTCATAGTAACCTCCTCGGTATATGTAAGCCCTATTAATTGAGCCCCTTAATCTCGTTCTTCTAAAACTAATACTTCTTTAATTGTATGGAAAAAGGAAGAGAATAAAAAGACTATCTTAATACCATTATCCTTTTAAATTGTACAATATTAATGGTCCTATATGTTTAATTTTTAAACAGGGATTGGATTTGCATAGTAATGAATTTTGCAGACGTGGTAATCATGGAGTATATGCAATAGAACTTTGCAGAAAATAATATGGTATTAGATAGTGTAAATGAATAAGGTATATGGATTTAAAAAGAGGCAGGTTTAACTACGAAAGGTTGAAGTGTCATTTTAAAATGTATGTAATGTAAGTTGATTGGAGTGGAGGGTGGGCGACTCTTTGGGGATTAGCAATAGAGGAACGAAGGCTAAGAGCATCACGTCCTGTGATAACGCCTTCGTGACCAACATCCTGTTGCCCCGACGCCCCCAGGAAGCTTTGCTCTGTGCGAAAGCGAAACGACAGCAACAATGTTTTATCTGTGCGAAAGCGAAGCGACAGCAACAATGTTTTATCTGTGAGAAAGCGAAGCGACAGCAACAAATGTTTTATCTGCGCGAAAGCGAAGCGTCAGCGGCAAAGCGCCCAGACGGAACGGAAATCAACTACTAGCTTTGCTGGAGAAAACTTTAATTATTTAATTTTTCTTTCGCAAAACCTTAACATAGCTTTCTCTTTTTTGGACAACCTAAACTAGAAATAATGGCATGAGGTGTTGATCATGAAAATAGAAAGGTCGTCTGAATGGGAAGAAGGCTTTATAAAAAAACTAGATCATCTTGAAAAATGGGATAGTTGGACATTGTACAAGATGAATTATGACATTGTGAAAATGAAGTTAATTACTGATTTCACAGGTTTACAAGCGACGAAGTATTTACCAAATCTAAAGCCACTTACGCACCAGTTAGAAGCAGCGGAAACGGTGATTGAACGTATGAATGGAAAAGCGATTTTAGCTGATGAGGTGGGACTTGGTAAAACAATTGAAGCGGGTTTAATTTTAAAGGAATATCTGATCCGGGGACTCGTCAAAAGAGCATTAATATTAGCGCCAGCATCTCTTATTAATCAGTGGATAGAAGAATTAAACATAAAATTTCATATTCCAGCAATCGCTTATAAAAAAAATGTTCCGATAGAGCGCTACGATGTCCTTATTATGAGTATGGATACTGCCAAAAAAAGTCCACACAAAGAGCGCATTTATGAGCAAGATTACGACATGATTATTATTGATGAGGCGCACAAGCTAAAAAATCATAAAACTCAAATTTATGAATTCGTACAAAGTTTAAAGAAGAAGTTTTGTTTATTATTAACCGCAACACCAATTCAAAACGATGTCTTTGAATTATTTTATCTTATTTCCTTACTTAAGCCTGGCCATCTGGGCAATTATGATACATTTCAATCTGCATTTTCGGCAAGTAAGCATGATTTAGAGCATAATGATTATTTAAAGGAATTAGTTAATCAGGTGATGGTGAGGAATAGGAGAGAGGATACGGGTATTGAATGGACAAATCGTCGCGTTCAAATTGTTCCAATCAAATTTACGAAGGAAGAAGCGGAAGTTTATGATTTGCTCGGAACGCTTCAAAATACTGGATCTTTTTCATTAATTACATTGCGGAAGGAAATGTGTAGTAGCAAAGAAGCGACAGCTTTAACATTATCTAAAATGCTTGAAGAAGATAATGCACAATCACAAGAAGTGGAAGCTATACTAGCAAAATTAATGGCTTTGGAAGTGAATTCAAAGGCAAATAAGACGCTTGAAATAATCGAACAAGCACAAGATAAAGTGATAATTTTTACAGAGTATAGAGCTACTCAAATTTATTTGCAATGGTATTTACATTCTAAAGGTATAACGAGCGTCCTGTTTAACGGTAAATTTAATAAAAACAAACGTGATTATATGAAGCATCTATTTAAGGAAAAGGCACAGGTTCTAATCGCAACTGAGGCAGGTGGCGAAGGGATTAATCTTCAATTCTGTCATCATGTCATTAACTACGATTTGCCTTGGAACCCTATGAAGCTAGAGCAACGGATTGGACGTGTACATCGATTAGGGCAAGAGCATGATGTTCATATTTACAATCTGGCTATTGCAAATACTATTGAAGAGAACATATTAGCATTACTTCATACGAAAATTGATGTTTTCGAAAAAGTAGTAGGGGACTTAGATGCGATTCTATCTAACTTTAAAGAATCTGTATAGTGTAAGGGAGAAGGAGCATGTATCCACAGCAAGTTCATAGTTTTTTACGACAATTTTTCACAGAAAATGATTGCTATATTGTAGGGGAAGACCACCATTATCTTACAGTGCAATTAACGGTTGATATCGATAAAAAAATAATGAACCGACCATTTTATTGGCAATACGTAGAAGCTACAAATAGCGAGCCGAATCCAGCTCAAGTAACATTCATTACAAATCAAACAGCATCAGCTGGTAGTCTTTATGGAGAGGCAATTCATTTTGGTTCTCCAAGAATGAACCAGCTTTTTCAAGCAACAAGGGAGCTAGGAGCTTATGTTCAAATGTGTGAGAAGGTCGACACGGCAAGAGGGCAGGTTATACTAACACCGTGGTTAGGGGTAAATTA